>JACCDR012060956.1_pt1 | contig 18680 bp, 18 predicted proteins | sample 7446431 | NCBI WGS metagenome assembly JACCDR01 (sample SAMN15323443, study PRJNA562643) | freshwater metagenome | isolation source: river surface water | place: USA:Blue River Watershed | collected 2017-08-17
AGAACACGGCGTACGACTTCACGCCGTACCTCGATCAGCCCATCGACTACACGGCGCTGCTCGACCACGTTGGCGGTATCAGCTACCTCAACGATGTGGAGCTACCGGACCTCGACTCCCTTGAGGCGTCAGAGGCGGCTCAGGCCATCGGTTCGGCTCTGCTGGACAAGCGCCTTGACGAGCTTGCCGATGGCGAGCGCTACGAGGAGCAGGTTTCCGGCATTGAGGAGTTGACCAACAAGTTCGGTGGCAGCCCCAAGCCGAAGGCCGACGCAGAGCGTCCCGCTCGCCCGTCGCGTCCCTCGCCCCGGTCGGTGGACAAGGACAACGTGACCACGGCAGCAGAGGCACCCGCCCCGGCTGGCCGCACGTCCAAGTTCGCCAAGCTTCGCGCTGAGGTCGAAGGCAACTAGTGGTCGTCAGCCCCGAAGGCATCCAGTACGGCTTCGCCAAGCTGGGGAACTTTGAGGCTGTCCAACGCGCAAGCACAGGAGAGGAGAAGGTTGGAAGTTTCAGCCTTCTCCTCTCCGCGCTGGGCGTTGAGGACACTCAGAGCCTCTATGCCTCCATCGCAGAAACGTACGGAGACAACTGTGGCAATGATCCGCAGGCTCTCGGTTACATGCTGATGGGCGTAGCAATCGGACTCTCGGTTGCTGAGTATGAGCGCGAGCAAGCTTGACCCGAAGGAAGGTCTACTGGTCTACACCGATGGTGCCTGTGGCAAGTCGGAGGTAGGCGGGTGGGCCTTCATCGCGGTCGATATCAACAAGATCACATACGAGTGCAGCGGTTACGAAAGTAACTCGACCAACAACCGCATGGAACTGATGGCTGCGGTGCAGGCTCTTGAGGAGCTTGACGAGCTTTACGGCCCATGCGAAATCGAGGTCGTGACCGACTCGAAGTACGTCAGTGAAGGCATCACTGACTGGGTGTATCGCTGGGAGATTCGAGGGTGGATCACGTCCTCCGGATCACCGGTCAAGAACACCGACCTATGGAAGCGCCTGATGGCGGCTGTGGACCTCCACGACTACGTGGGGTGGCGGCACGTTCGCGGGCACATGGGTCATGAGTGGAATGAGAAGGCTGACGTGCTGGCTGTGAAGGCACGTCTGAACGGAGATTTGGAACTTCTTAGGAGTCAAGATGTGTGAAATGTGCGAACGCAACGACGGGAAGATTCTCGTCATGGAGTTGGTCATCCCCATGGTGGACGTGGCCTCTCTAGAAGAGGATTTGGCGAAGGCTCGGATCGACCACGGCGACGTGACGATCCCCGACCTCATCAGCATGTCCACCAACGAGGTCGCGGTGACCTACATGGAGGACCATGACGAACAGTCCATCTTGGAGACATTCCGGGGCTACGTCACGCGTATGTACGTGGGCGATGAGGAGTTCATCCGGCTATCGGCTGACCATCCGCTTGGCGAGGACCACGCAGAGTGATCGTCCCGCTCCACAACCACTCGGAATACAGCACACTGGACGGTCTTTCCACTGTCCGTGAGATTGCCGAGCGTTGCGTTGAGCTTGGGTGCGAATGCTGCGGTCTGACCGACCACGGCGTTGTATCGGGTCATCTCGACTTCGGTAAGACCTTGCAGAAGTACGGCATCAAGCCGATCTACGGCTGCGAGCTATACCACGGGCTTACTCCCGGTAAGCCGCAGGGCAAGGGACAGGTCCGCGACCAGTTCCATTTCGTCGTCGGTGCCAAGACCGACGAGGGCCTGCGCAATCTGTGGCGTCTGGTGTCTCAGGCGTCCACGAACTACCACTACGTAGCTCGCGCGACGTGGGACATGATCGACAAGTACAGCGAGGGCCTGTTCGCCACTTCGGCCTGCCTTGCCGGACTCGTCACCAAGGGTATTCAGGAGGACGATCACTCCTACCTCGATAAGTACCTCAACATCTTCGGTGACGACTTCTACATCGAGCTTCACACGTACCCGACTGCACACCAAATGGAAATCAACGAAGCGTTGGTCCGTTTGGCACAGGAGCGTGGAGTTGGACTGGTCTATGCCAACGACGCTCACTACGCCTTCCCCGAGCAGTACGAGTACCACGACGCCTACGTAGCCATGTCTACCGGTCAGGGCATCGACACGCCCTTTGAGGACCGCAAGATGTGGCATCCGGCAGCCCTCTACATGATGGGCGAGGAGGAGATTCGCGGGTCCCTGAACTACCTGCCGGACTCGGTGGTTGACGAGGCCCTTGAGAACTCCGTCCTGATCGCCTCGCAGTGCAACGCGGAGCTACCTGAGGTCAAGCGTCACCTTCCTGCCTTCATCCCGAAGGAGTCAGCCTACGTTCAGGCTGAGAAGAAGGACATGGGCGCTGCGGAACTGTTCCTTGACCTCGTTGAGATGGGTCTGTACGACCGCTATGGCGAGGATGCCCCGGATGAGGTCTGGGACCGCGCCCAACGCGAGATGGAAGTGTTCCTGTCCGCTGGCCTTGAGCACTACTTCCTACAGGCGTGGGACTTCTGCCAGTTCTGCGACCAGAATGGCATCAAGCGTGGTCCGGGCCGTGGCTCGGCTGCGGGAGCCATCGTGGCCTACGCACTCGGCATCACCGATATCGAGCCGCTGCACTACGACCTCATCTTCGAGCGGTTCTTCAACCCCGGCCGTGCCAAGGGTTTCCCCGATATCGACAACGACTTCCCGAAGGCATCTCGCAAGGTCGTCCGCGACTACCTCAAGCGGCGTTGGGGCGCAGATAAGGTCCGCACCATCGGCACCATCACACGCCTCAAGCCAAAGGCCGTGTGCGACAAGACCTACAACGCTTGTGGCGTCACGTGGGGTGAGAAGGAGGCCATCAAGAAGATCATCGACGGCGTACCGGATATCGACATTCTTGGTCCGGACTCTATCGGTTGGTCTGAGGACACAGACCCCGGCAAGACGATCTACGTCATGGATCACGTCGGCCAGGAGATTGCCGAATGGATCGCAGAACAGCAGTCCAGCCGCAGGGACTTCCTGTGGCGTTGGATCGACTTCTGTGACGCCATCTGCTCGCGCATCTCGGGCTATGGCGTCCATCCTTCGGGAGTCGTTGTGGCTGAGGTTGAGCTTGACCCCGAGCTACCGGCCATGTGGTCTGCCGCACAGGAGGAACTGGTCACCCAGTTCGCCATGGGCGATGTGGACAACCGCATGTTCGTCAAGCAGGACTTGCTTGGTCTGCGCACCCTCGACACGCTCGAAGAGTGGGAGGCCATCGTCGGCGAGAAGGTCGAATGGTCCGGCCTTGAGTTCCGTGAGCAATTCCCCGACGAGATGTGGGAGTTCTTCGACCGTGGCCTGACGCTCGGCATCTTCCAGATCGAAGATGGCTACGCGCGCAAGCTATGCGAGCGGTTCAAGCCTCGCAGCATTGAGGACTTGTCCATCATCGTTGCGCTGAACCGTCCGGGTCCGATCCGTTCGGGTGCTCCGGACTCCTTCATCATCCGCCGTCAGGGCGGCGAGGATAACAAGTTCGACGGGCGCAAGTACAAGTTCCTCAACGGCCTCCTAGACGAGACGTACGGGTGGTTCCTCTACCAAGAGCAAGTCATCCAGTTCTTCTCGCTGCTCGGCTACGACCTCTCTGACGCTGATGCCGTCCGCAAGATTCTCGGCAAGAAGAAGCCCGAGGAGATGCTTGCGCTCAAGAACGGCACCGGAGAGTGGGAGGGCAAGGGCTACTTCGAGATGTTCGAGAAGTTCATCGAGCGCTACAGCAACCAGACCGGTGACTGGCAGTGGGGCGATGTGGCCACCACGATCTTCGAGAAGATCGAGGACTTCGCTAAGTACAGCTTCAACAAGTCTCACTCGGTTGCCTACGCGACCATCGCTTTCCGCTGCGTCTACGCCAAGTGGAAGAACACCCCGGCGATGACGATGGCGCTCATCAAGACCAACGCTGACATGGCGGGCGATTACGTGGCCGAGGCACGCCGTATGGCCATCGAGGTTCGCCCTCCGGACATTCAGCGCTCGCAGGCCGAGATTGGCTACAGCGACGACGACGCCATCTACTTCGGCTTCTCCAACGTCAAGGGCATCGGTATCGACTCGGCTCACTACCTAGTCGAACTGCGTGACGAGAACGCCATCACTAGCCCCGACGACCTTGGGACGGCTCTGGTCGTGGCTACGAAGGAACATGAGGCCAAGAAGAAGCAGGCCAAGAAGGACGGCGTTGACTTTGACGCTAAGTCGCCCAAGCAGAAGTTCCGGGCGAACTGTGTGACTGCTCTAGAGGCCGCTGGCGGCTTTGACGCATACCACCCACGGTCACTCACCATGGCCGACCGTCAGAAGTTGGAGAAGGAGTATTTGGGTGTGGTCCTAACGGATGACACACAGCGCGCCTTCAACAACAACATGGACTTGATTGAGGAGTGTGACGACTACCAAGATATGCTCAACACTGATACTATGGCTACATACAAGTTGGCCGGTGTCATTACCCGTGTGAAGGAAACCAAGACCAAGGCATCGGGTAACAAGATGGGCATTGTGAAGATTGAGTTCAACGGCGACGAAGCTGAGTTCGTCGTATTTCCGCAGGACTGGCTCAAGTTCAACTTCCTATGGAGGGAGCGAACGGCAGGCATCTTCGATATCGCCCGCACTGAGCGTGGCTACAACTTCAAGAATGGATTGAAACTCAACTAATGACTGAAACAGACGGCAACGCCATCATTCTGACGGCATGGCAGGTACTCGGGGACGCTCTGAACGGGGTCCCGGTAACAGACGCCGCGCTCGACGCAGCTAAGTTCCTTGTAGGGGCGACTCTCGCGCTGGACCCTCCCTTCATCCCGGTGGGCGCATAAGTGTCAGAGTCGTCAACGCGGGCGGCTCGCGCAGCCGCCCGTCACTCCCGCACGATGGGACACAAGGGAGCGGCCACGGGTCGCTTTGAGAACAACATCGACGTGATCCCGACAGGGATTCTCGCGCTCGACTACGCCCTCGGGATCGGGGGTTGGCCGCGTGGCCACCTATGTGAAGTCTTTGGTCCGCCGGACATTGGTAAGTCCTCGATCATCGGCTTCAACATGATGCGCGAAGCACAGGCGATGGGACTCGTCTGTGGCATCGTCGCGCTTGAGCCAGGGTTCGATCCGTCGTGGGCTGCCAAGAACGGCCTCGACCTCGACGCCATCGTCATCGGTTGGCCCAATGATGGTAAGGAGGCGTTCGACCTCGCCTACGACTTCATCATGGACCCCGATATCGACGTAGTTCTCTTCGACTCCATCGGGGCGATCCTGCGCGAGTCCGAGGCACAGGAGGGCGGCAAGCCCTCACAGGGCGGACAGTCGGCTCTCATCACGTGGGGCGTCAAGCGTCTGCTCATGCCAGCCTGGAAGAACAACAAGCTGGTCATCCTCATCAATCAGGTCCGCGACAAGATGGATGCGCGCCTGCCGATGCTGGACTCTCCGGGTGGCCATGCCCTCAAGCACTCCTGCGCCGTGCGTGTGCAGCTAAAGCCCGGTAAGGATCGCTACACGACGAAGATCGACGGCGAGGACGTGGAGATTGGCCGTGCCGTTGTCGCTCACATCTTGCGTAACAAGATGAGTGAGGGTTCCCGACAGAAGGCTCAGTTCGATCACTACTCCATGGACATTGACGATCAGCCCTTCGGCATCGACCAAGGCGCTGACGTACTCAACGTCGGAGTCCGTACCGGCATCATCCGTAAGTCCGGAGGATGGTACTACCACGACAACTTCCCAGGCGGAAAGTTGCTAGGCAAGCCCGCCGTAGGTGAGTTGCTATTGCATGATAGGAATGTGTACGATACCATCCGAAGTGAAGTGCTACAGAAGATGAATAAGTCAGCAGTGGCCGTAGAAGAGACGACGGACTCGGATGGCTAAGCGTGGCACTAAGAAGGCATACTCCATCGACCAAGAGGAGCATGTTGCAAAGCGCTATGGAGGCGTACGCTCGCCTACATCTGGCGCTGCGATTACTGACGGCGGTGACGTTCGCGCTCGGGCGCACAATACGCTATTTGAGTGTAAGTACACGGGAAGTCCGCATCATCCGCTTGCGCGCAAGCCGACGCTTCTCGCGCAGTTCGAGAAGGTAGCTGACGAAGCGTATGAGGAAGGCCGCGAACCGGCTGTGGCACTGCGCTACTACTGGCCGGATTCTCCGCTCGCTGACCTACACGGTTGGGTTGACCTTGTGGTGCGACGACTGGATGAAGATGTTGAGCGAGGCCAGAAGTAATGGCTATCAAGTTCAAGAAGGACGCTCTCGTCAAGAATCTGGTCACTGGCTACAAGCTAGCGCCGCACCTAGACAAGTTCATCGGCCAAGGCGACTTTGAGTGGAGTGCCACGTTCTCACCCAAGCAGGGTGACGATGCGTGGCACCCTTCCGGAGACTGCACGCCTTCGCTGCATCAGCTATACATGAGCGCTACAGGCCAGACCACCGGTCGGCCCATCTCAACGTCTCTTCGTAAGACGTTCCAAGTCGGCCACTTCTGGCACGCCTATCTACAGGAGATTGTCGTACGTCTCGGGTTCTGTGACGAGACGGCTATCGAGCGTAAGGGTAAGCGGGTGTGGGCCTACCAAGCCCCTCCCGGTCATGAGGACCACAAGCCCAAGCCCTACCACTGGGCTACCGGCTCTGGCGATATCGCGCCGTGCTCGATTCCGAAGCACGGTGACTACCTAGTCGATATCAAGACGATGGGCGCGCACGACTACAAGCGCCAGGGAATGCCCGAATGGGCTGCGGCGAAGTACGAGTGCCAGATCAACGTCTACATGGACTGGTTTGACCTCGATCAAGCCATCATCCTCTGCGTCTGTAAGGACTCTCCCCACGACATGAAGGAGTTCGTGTTTGAGCGCAATCAGCCGCTCATCGACGCGATCTACCAGAAGTGGGAGCTAGTGAGCTACTGCATCCGCGAAGAGGTCACTCCTCCGGAGGATGAAGAGTTCGAACTGCCGGTGGCTGGATGCGTGTCCTAGCCATCGACCCCGGTGCTGAGCGCTGCGGTTGGGCGGTCCTTCTCTCAGGCGAGGAGGAGCCGCTGTACGTGGCGTCTGGCATTCAGGCGTACCCGCGTGGGACGGATGAGTTCCAGGAGTACAAGATGGCACTCATCGACCACTACGTCACGTGGTTCAAGAGCCGGGTCCAGTGGGAGGACCCGGACGTAATCGTTACCGAGATTGTGCCTGCTGTCGGTGGAGGAAACTTCACCGTGGCGGCACAATCTCATCTCGCGCATACACAGATCACTGTTATTCATGCGCTTGCGAACCTTCATGGTTACCCGGTTGTTCAAATTGGGGCGACAACCGTGAAGGCTCGCATTGGTGGCGGCAAGTCCGCTTCCAAGGTGAAAGTCCGCGATGGCGTCTTTGACGTGATGCCTTGGGCTGCTCACCACAAGAAGGAGAGTTGGAAGGAAATGTTCAGGAAAAGGGAGTATGACGAATGCGATGCCTTTGCGATTGCACTAACACATCTTGGCTACGACAGGAGGCCAATTGGCCGCAGGTAAGAACCGGCTCACCGACGAGATTCCGAAGCACAGGATTCTCCGCGAGGTCTACCGGCACTACATGGAGTTCAAGCAGTACGTGTCCGATACGGGGCAGCACGTAATCGAGCACGGCTACTTCATCTACGACGAGGACACTGGTACCGAAATCGTAGCGAAGCGCAACATCACCATCAGCTTTTGGGACCTACACAACGCGCTGCACAAGCTCTCGGGCCGCAAGCGCGAGGCTGTGTTCTACAACGTCATCCTTGATTGGAAGCAGCGCGACGTAGCTAAGCAGATGGGCATTACCACGGTCAGCGTCGGCCAGTACGTCGAGCAGGCCATGTTGCAGTTGGCCGAGAACTACTTCGCAGAGGAGGCTTCCCATGTGGAAGAAGCCACCGCCGCTTAGGGACTATGACCCGTCTCGGTCAGACTACTCGTCACGTGAGCTAGATGAGCTAGCTGACGCACTTCTGCGTGAGGATGCACGCGCTGAGATGTGCCGTGACTGTGGTAGTCGTGGCGAGCAGACCGGGCTAGTCCATCAGGTCCCGCAGGAGGCCAAGGATGGTAGTGGCAACCTCCTCATCTTGGAGTTCCCGCAGATGGTCTGCGAGGAAGGCCATGAGTGGTTCCAAGGTGAAGGTGTCGCACGCGGTATCGGTGGCGATAACCCAATCCTCTTCGAGGAGCACTTCCAGTCCCGTCGTCGGCGTGAAATCTACACGTCTATCGGCACTCCTGATCCCAGCATCACGCAGGGAATCTACAACCGTACCCACCCACAAGGCCGCAAGGTCAACTCAGAGGAGCAGCGCAAGCGCAACGGCGCTTCGTTCTTTCGGTAATGCCTACCTACGTATACAAGTGTGCCAAGTGCAGCAAGGTCGAGGAGTTCGACTTCGGTATGGACTACCAACCGACAGAACTCTTCTGCGCCTGCCAGCGCAGCGATGAAGAGGACGCCAACATGAAGCGTCACTACGGGTCGATCAACACCGGCCCTGGTCCGACCCGTGGCGGAAGGAAGATGAAGCGTGCCGGAAAGTAAGGCGCTCACTCCGTATGTATGGAGGTTTGAGAACAGCAGGCTCAAGGACGCTCTAGTTGTTCCCGCGACTTCTGACACTCAGGTTCGGACCGAGATGCCAGATAACTGGGAGTACGACACGAGATTCGTTTCCGCGTTCGCGGCTGAGTCTGAGCATACGGCAGTGATGTGTGCTGAGTGCGAGTACCTAGCCGCCGTCGAGGACTATCTATGTGAAGAGTGCCGTCATGGCGGGTAACTTCGCCAACCTCCCGCCGTCACCCAAGACTGGCGGATCGAAGAAGGGTCCGGACAAGCTTGTGGCCAAGCCCACAGGTAAGGATGGCGTGCCCATGATTATCGAGCCTCGTTGCAAGGTGTGTACCTCGCAGCATCGGCACGTCATCGACCACATGCTTGTGAGCGGTTACAACTTCTCACAGATCGCGCGGCACTTCGACTTCGCTGGCATTGACCGGCGGTCGATTGCCAACCACAAGGACAAGCATCTCTCCTACGAGGAAGCTGCCATCCGAGCGGTGATCGAGCGTGAGGCGATGATCGCTGGCAAGAACCACGAAGAGGGCGTGGAGCGGGCGATCACCAAGCAGTCCTACTTGGAAGTCGCGCTACAGAAGGCGTACGACCAGCTAGCCAACAACCTCGTTGAGATTCCTGTCGGTGATGCGGTCAAGCTGATCGAGACGCTGACCAAGCTAGAGGCTCAGTACGCCGACGTGGCCGTGGATGAGATGCGCGTGCAGTTCAACGCGTTCATGCAGGCCGTCAAGGAGGTCTGTCCTCCGGAGATGTGGGAGGCCATCCGTGGCAAGACGCACGACATTCTAGAGCAGGCAGGGCGTACCTCTCCGCTGGCTCCTAACCAGATTCAGGAGGCTGAGGTAGTCAGTGGCGAAGTGGAATCATCTTGACGACGTTCATGATGAGTTCCTAGCCGCTGGCGGGAAGGATTGGCTTGTCCTAGAGAACCATCCTGACTTCCGTGGTCAGTGGATTGTCCAGTGCGTCGATGACGCATTCCACTATGACTTCCGAGGCACGCTAGGGGCGTATCGTGCGGTCGCCCCGGCGTACCTTGACGACTTTCTGGACCTCGCGCACTCGCTTGGGTACAAGGTGGCGTTCGGGGATGACCCGAGCCGTGTGTTGGAGGCGTACTCGCATCTCAACGACACGCCTGAGGTCGCGCTGAACTCGGACCTCCCCGGCACGGTCAACGGGATGCTGCCCTACCAAGTCCAGGGCTTCAACTTCCTCAAGAACCTTGACGCGGGCGTGGTGATGTGGTCAACCGGAACCGGAAAGACTGTCGTAGCCTCCGCGCTCCTCAAGTACCATCTCCATGCGCTTGCGTGTGACATTGCCTTCTTCGTCGTCAAGTCCCATAACAAGGTCAACACGCAGAGGACCCTCCTTCGGCTGACCGGCATCGACAGTGTTGTGCTGGATGGCCCAAAGAAGCGCCGAGATGAAATTCTCCGAACAGTCGTAGAGGGACCAGCGACCCCTGTAGTGGTCACCAATTACGAGAAGTTCCGCGTCGATCACGATTCGATGATCCCGCTTGTGGAAGGCAAGCGGGTCCTATTCATTTGGGACGAGATGCCGACCAAATTGAAGAACCGGGGCACCAAGCTCTACAACTCGGTCAGGAAGGTGCTCTATCGGGGAACTCATCCGCGCTACGAGATGATGCGCGCTGCGAACATGACGCAGTACATGCTTTCGGCCACCCCTATCGAGAACAGCCCGGAGGACTTCTTCAACTGTGTGCGGATGCTGGACCCACGTATCTTCGGCAAGGTGGAGGACTTCCACAACAACTTCGTGCGGTCGTTCGACTTCTTCGACCCAAGCCGCCCTTCGGTGTTCCACAACCTAGAGAAGATGGGCCTAGTGGCCTCCCACATCGTCCATCAGGTTGACAAGGAGGACCCGGATATCGCTGCGCAGTTCCCCGACGTGATCGAGGAGGAAGTGTTCATCGACTGGGACCCCAAGGACCGAGAAATCTACGAGCGTCTGGCGAAGGCTGCGAAGGCTAAGTTCGAGGACCGCGAGGACTTCGAGCAGACCAGCATCCTTGCCCTGATCGCCGTGATGCAGATGATGTGCGATCTGCCGTCGATGGTCAACAACTCAGCGTTCGCCAGACTCCTCTATGAAGAGGCTCTAGCGGCTCTGGACACCGAGGCAGGGGAAGAACCACCTACGACGCTTCCGAAGGGTTCAGAAGCCGCCCTAGAGCTTCTAAGCATCCTTGACGGCGAACCTCTGGTAGATCATCGGCACACCAAGCTCGATACCCTCGCCCAACTCATCACCGATGAGCACAAGGATGAGAAGATCGTGGTGTTCACCGCGTTCAACGAGGCCCTGATCCCGCACCTGTCAAAGTACCTGACGGAGTGGGGCGTTACTCACGTAACGTATCGCGGGAGCGCCGCGCAGAAGCAGGCCGCTCAAGACCGCTTCGTCAACGATCCCGACTGCCGGGTGTTCCTGTCCTCAGACGCAGGGTCGGACTCGATCAACCTAGAGGTTGCTTCGGTGGTCATCGACTTCGATCTACCGTGGAAGTGGTCCACCATCGTGCAGCGCCACAACCGCGTGCATCGCGTGACCTCTCAGTTCGGCAAGGTCCGCTACTACCTACTGATGATGGCCAACTCCGTCGAGGAACGAAAGCTCAAGATCATCCGCCAGAAGCACTTGTTCCATGAGGCTGTGTTCAAGGGTGCCGCTGCGGATCAAGCCACGTCTGCTCGCATGAGCATTGATGAGCTTCTATTCATCCTGTCGGGCTAGAGGTCGGGAGCGCCCATGCCGCCCGAGCCGAAGGCCATAACCTTGAAGGCTCGCGCACGGTGGCCGCGAGAGTCAATCATGAGCAGGCGGACCACCGTGTCAGGTGCCGGGACGACGAAGGTGTGCTCAACCGTCTGACCGTGACGGGTGATGCCGTCGCCCATGTCCCAGCGGAACTCTACTGCGCTGGACTCGGTATTTGCAGTGAAGGTTAGCTCCTCACCAACCGTGTATTCCGCACCCTCCCACTCGAACGTCTCACCGTCGATGGTGATGGAGAGGTCATCCCCGCCTGCGACGGAGATGGATACGGCAGGCGGGGCGTCCTGCGGTCGATGTGAGTTGATGGTGTCCATTAGGCGCTCTCGACGCTGTAGCGCGCGACGTTGAAGGTGAGGTTGCCGGTTCCCTCGAAGAGGAAGGTGAATGCATGGATGACGTACACGTCCGGCAGGCTCCACGGGATGACCGTCTCGAAGTCCATGTCCAACTCCCCGAAGGGAACCATGCCAAGTACCTCCACGTCGTCGGGTGACGGTCCTCCGATCTGCTCTACCTCGTAGGTACTTGTGTTCACGCGGACGCCGAGGTACCTGAGGTCGGTGGGGTCCCAAGTGTGCTGCTGCGTACGGAATCGCCAGCCAGCGTCTCCGGGGTCGTCGGGGCCTTCGAGGGTGCCAGTTGGTACGACCAGATCACCGCTCGCGTTGGCGATGCTGATGAGCGACGTGTGGTAGTCCATGAAGTTGTCGGAGTTGGAGGTCATCTGCATGACCCAGGCGTTACCGTTGCTGCTCACGGTGCAGGACTCGACCTCGAAGATAATGGTGTGAATCTCGCCTGCATTGATGCCGATGTGATCCTCTTCGTCCGCCGGGAAGATGGCTGCCGCGTCGGCGTAGCCTTCCGACGCGTCCGCCTGCATGAAGATCGAGGATGCAAACATCTCACCGCCGGTTACCTCAGCGACTCCACCCATGCCGTACTGGTTGTAGAACAGCAGCCACTCGCCCTCGGGACCCTCAGGCTCAGGAATGGTGATGATGACCTCCTGGGTCGTTGTGGCGGTGAGGCTGGTCAGGGTGTCGGTGACGGTCAGCGTGACCTCATAGGTGCCCGACGCCTCGAACTCATGTCCGATGTAGGCTCCCGCCACGTTGTCGGAATAGCCGTCGCCGAAGTCCCATTCATAGGTCCAGTCTCCGTCAGAGATGGCGGTGAACTGGACCAACGCGGTGTCGAGGAATTCGAACTCGAAAGTGGCGTCCGGCGGGTCAGGTGCCTCGCCCTCGATAGTCACCGTCTGGGTAGCCACGTCACGGCTGCCGAGCTTGTCGGTCACCGTGAGGTTGACGGGGTAGTCGCCCGCGCCCTCGTAGACATGGCGAACACGCATACCGCGAGCCTTACCGCCATCTCCGAAGTCCCAGGCCCAGTCGATGATGCCAGCCGACGAGAAGGAGTCGCTGCCGTCGAAAATCTTGGCTGTAGGCACTACTCGTCGTCCTCCACGTCGAACTCAGCAGTTACCTCTGGGAAGTCAGAACCATTCACGTCCCAGACGAGGCGTCCTAGCTGTGCGTACTTCGGCTTGAAGCTCAGGCGCTCGATGTAGGCTCCCTGACGGAGAGCGCGACCGCGAACCTGAGCCTCAAAACCGCGTTCTAGCAGGCAAATTCCGTCGCCTGACCGGTTGTAGGTATCGTTGAACGGGAACCACTCAGCCTCCGCATGAGCACGGCCCGACCACGACATGCTGCGGGTCTTGACTTCGAGGTTGTCCAGCCACCACACCGTTGGGAGGTTACGCACCTGTAGGAGCACAAGCTTGAAGCTGCCGGTCTGCTCCTCGGCGGCGAAGAGTGTGGAGAAACGGAGTGACTGCCATTGGTCGCCGATGATAAGCGGTAGCGGAACCTCCACCATCCTGCCACGGTCAGATAGCAGGTACATGCTCGGAAGGCCGTCGCCGTCGATGGCCGTCTGCGGGAACCACAGGTCGAACTCGACGGTCGTCTCAGCCCAGTTCTCGATTAGGAATGGGTCGCTCATCACACCGTGAAGGGCGGTGCCAACGTTGGTGATCTTCCATGCCCCATCGGCTGAGTTCTGGCGAGTCAGATCGCTCTCGACCTGTCCGCCGTAAGGGCCGACATTCAGACCATTGACTAGCTGGCGGTCCGGGGTGGCCGAGACGAATAGCTCGATGCCGTCCACGGCGGTCATGCTGCGGAACGGCTGCGACTGGTACTCAGCGAACATCAGCGATGAGGTTCGGACGTTCTCGACGTAGGCGTCTCCGTCCTTGAGGTCGAATAGCCAGCCCACGCGTCCCTTGCGGCGCTTGAAGGTGAAGGTATCGGTGATGGACGTGGTGTCGAGGATCGTTGTGCCGATCCCGCCATCTGTCTCTAGGTCATGGATGCGGACCCGCATCGTGTTCTGCTCTAGCTCGATGCGGAGCATGTAGTCCTGCGACGGCTGTAGTACGAAGTCGTTGTAGGTGTAGGGCGTCGTGCCGAAGGTGGACTCGGAGTCGTAGATGCCAAGCACACACTCGTCGCCGTCGAAGTTCAGCGTAACGGCGATGAACGCGTTGGACTCGATATCTTGGATGCGCTCAAGGTCCCACTGATTCTGGTCGTCCAATAGGCCCTGGCTGAACTCCTCCAACTGCGCCTGCGTCCGTGATCCGTAGAGCGCCCGCCCGAAGTCAGGCTGCTTGCCCTTGGCGTTGAGGTCAGACATGTCTTGGCCGTTGAGGTCAAGCTGAGTCATGTAGTCCTCGCTGCGCTGGCGAAGGTAGAACGTAGCCTCGTTGGTGCCTTCGAGCATAGACCCGGTGTTGAACGCACACGTCAGCGACACGTCGATAGGGTTGGGGTCCTCGTTGCCGGGAGGCTGAGATGCGCGCAGAACGGTCGGCCAGTTCATGTCAAAGTCGAGGGTGCCGATCCGGCTCACCGCAGGCTGTAGGCGCTCGCGGAGGGTGTCGGTGTCCAACGGCGTGGTCACGAAGTCCGAAGCCAGCACGCGGATAGCTGCCACACGTGCCGTGACGGGTGCGCTTGAGTCCAGGCGGAACTGAACGCCAGTGACCTTGGTGGGGTCGAAGTCCACAGCCGTGAGGGCTGAGAGCGGAAAACGAAGCTCGGTGTCGCCAGTGGCCACCGCGACCGCAGAGTCTTGGAAGCGCAGGGTGCGCGTCTGCGATAGGAAAGACCCGTCCGGATGAGATGTGAGGTCTAGACGACAGTTGTTGAGCGTCATGTTGGCGGGCCAATTGGGCAGCGCCACTGACAGATGGTCAGTAGGAAGGAATCCCGTGATGAGGTCCACTGGCTTCGTCGGCATGACCGAGTTGCACAGCGTGGCTCCCGACACGGCGATGCTCAAGACGGGGCGACGGTCAAGCGGCAGGTAGGCCGAGATGGTTCCGCCAGCCCACGCTTCGCTCGGAGCGGAGTCCGAACCCTGCAACGCCTCCATCGTCAACTCATTCATCTCTTCGATGGAGTAGCCATCAAGGATGAGCATGGTGATGAGGTACGGGATCGACGTGTTGTTGAGTGAGCGCACCGTACGATGACGCTTGCGCGTGAGGAAGTCCGTTCGCGCTGATGCCGGTACAACCTCGTAGTTGCCGTACACGCCGTCAGTGGCGCTCCACTCTTCGGTGATGGTGACTTCTGGGTTCATTAGCCGTCAATTACCTGCTTGGGCGGAATCCACGTGGCGAAGCGCCAGTAGTGTTCCTCGAAGTCCTCATAGACCATGACCGTGCGACCCGCGCCTTCATCCGGGCGCTCCACGATGTAGAAGCCCCCGACCTCATCCTTTACGGCTGCCGGGAGGCCGAAACGCTCGCCCTCGAAGTATTCGACCGAGTTCTCATAGAAGTAGGTTGGGTTGGGACCCCATAGGACGGTGGGTCCGAGGGAGTTCACCGTGGTCGGCACAACTTCTTCCTCGTCAAGGTCGTGGTTGGTGACGACAAGGTGGGCTTCGTAGCCGTCGTCTCCCAGGCTGCTGCCGATGAAGGCGATGCGCTGCGGGAGTTCGAGGTTCTGGTCCTCGCCGTATTCGTAGCGCTGATGGACCTCGAAGGAGGCTCCACGACAGAAGGAGAAGTCGTTGTTGATCTGTACCTCATCGTCGCCTTCGTCGTTGACTACGATGAGGTCGCCGTCGAAGTTGGTGTAGACGATCCGCGAGATATCGTCGGGGTTAGCTCCGAGCGAGAATGCCTGCGGGGTGAGGTAGAACTGCTGCTCGCCGGTCACGATCTGCCGGACCGCTCCTGCGGGGTGCTCGGGGTCGTCAAGGACGGGAAGGAGGGTGCCGGTTAGCTCGCCCTCCTCTTCGGTGTAGTTGAGCGGAAACATGGTGATGCCACCCGTGAAGGACCCAGAGTCATACCAAGCGACGGCGAGCATGAACGTCTCGTAGTAGAAGGGGCGATTGAGCGCGAGGCCAGTGATCGTGGCCGTTTCGGGAATCTCTTCACCGAGGTCGGCTTCAACCGTGACAGGGGTGGATGCGCCGTTATCCCAAGTTCCCTCGTCAAGCACGCGATACAGCTTCCACGCCCCGTTGTCATAGGTGGCGTAGTAGGTCAGCCACCCATACTCGTTCCACGTCAGAGCGGTGATGTTCTCCTCGGAGACAACGAACTCGTCGCCCTGATCTTCGCCCTGTAGGGTCTGAATCTCAAAGATAGTGTTGATGTTCAGCGGCATTAGTTGTTGTCCGGAGGCTCAAGGTCGTAGGCGTACATTAGGTAGCCGGGGAAGAACAGAAGCTCATCCTCATCCGGCGGGTCAGGGTCGTCGCCTTCCATCTCAGGCGCGACGGCGTTGGGGTCATAGACCGCCCACGTGTTCTCGATCTGTACGAAGTCGTTCACCATGAGGTTGGTGTCGTCGCCAGTGGACTCCACGTAGGTACCGGTGTCGGACTCCGTGGCGTAGCGGTTGCGGGTGAAGGCCAGAGACTTCACCCCGACGAAGTAAGCTCGGTCGTTCTCGAAGGCGGCGGTGACTTCGCGGTAGCGATGGCGAGAAGTCACGTAGAAGAACATGACGGGCCAGTCCTGCTCGTTCATCACCGCTGTGCGGTCGGTGCTCGATACGGTTCGGGTGTCGGCTGCGGTCTTGACGTTCAGGGCCTCCACCGGGTAGCGAGCGGTGGTGCTGCCGTAGGCGAACTCGCCCAGCAACGTGGTGGTGTCGGTGTTGTTGCCGGGGTGCTGTGTGAACGGACGTAGAGCCGTCTTGATGAGGTTCAGCGTGTAGGCGTCAACCTTGTCTGACACGTCGTTGCGCTTGGTCAGGAAGTCCGCGATGCCCTCAGTCTGTGTAGCGTCATCTCCGGGGTAGCGGGCAGACGATGTGAGGTCGTCCTTGTAGTAGTTGAAGGCGAAGTCCAAGAGGTCGAAGGTGACCGACGCGCTCGTAGCCACCAACGGGTCGTAGGACGTGGCCTGCTCGCGGGCGTAGAGCAGGAAGTAGTCGAGCACCCACTTGGGCATCTTCTTGTAGCGGATCGGCTGCACGAACGGACCCGGCTGGTAGACCTGAGCCTGTAGGTGGCTGAACTCGATGCAGATGTACTTGGCGGTGACCGGCTCGGGCAGCACGTGGTTCTCACGGCGGGTCATGTGGAAGGGCTTCTCCCCATTAGTCCCCCACTTGCCCTCCCAGTCCTCATCAGACAGACCCGGCTCACCTTCTGTGGTGTGGTAGACGTTGAACCACACACCCGGCGTCAGCGGGTCGGCCAAGATGTTGTCCACGACGGTCGCCTTGCCCTCGGAGTCGCGCACGTCGAAGTACAGGCACTCCACCGCGAACTTCGAAGGGTTGGGCTTGGAGAGCCAGAACTTGTCCTTCGTCTCGCTGTCGAGCGTGGACACGTTGTCGGCGGTGCTCTTGACCACGACGGAGCGGTAACGGTTGCCGAGGAAGTCCACTCCCTCGTCGGCCGCGTTGGAAAGAATGCGAAGGCACATCGCGTCACCCACGAAGCCGATGCCGCTGAGGCCGTACTGATGAGAGAAGGTCGTTAGGTCTGCCTCGGGATCGTAGACCACAAAGCCTGACTGACTGGCTACCAGCAGCGGCTTAGGACGGTAGGGAGTTAGGGCCGTGGTGAAACGCTCGATGCCGATGGTGACCACGCCATCCTCATAGCTGACAGGCTGATCGAACACCGGGTTGGTGACGGGGGCTGAACGGACGCCGATGCGGAGGGTCTGCGTTAGGCGCTCACGGAGGCCTGGCACCGCCTCCTCAAATACCACGTCGAACCACACCTTGCCGTCGCAGTGGCACCCAATCTCGAAGCCATGAGCAAGGGTCGCCCAGCCCGCACCGATCACGTACGCTTCGAGGGTGTATTCGCAGGAGGCGTACTCCTCGTAGCCGTTGGCCACTTCGGCGAGGAACTGGAACCCGGTGATATCGGGGCGACGAACCTCTTCGCCTACGCCACGCTCATAGTTGGACGGTAGAGTGAACTCCTGGTAGGAGTAGGTTGCGTCGGGTTCTTGCCACGTGTCAGGCACACCCTCTTGGCGGAAGGTGATGCTGCTGTAGTTGGCAAGCGCCTGCCACGTCTGCTGTGGGAGTGCCATCTAGCTATTACCGGGCAGGGAATGCCAGCGATTGCTAGGCGACGTTGCGCCCGACGCGGAGGTTGCGCACGTCCACACTCCACCCAATCTCGCGCGTCTCTCCCATGAGGTTCGTGGAGAGGAATGGCGTGAGGTCTGCGCGACGGGTGAAGGTGATCCGTAGGTACCGCGTGAAGATCATCCGGCCGAGACGATTCGTGAAGCCGTATTCCAGATTCGCCCACGGATTCACGTCGTTGCCGGGGAACACCCGTGCAGGGAATGGCGTTACCGGAGTAACGGGCACCCACCGGGGGTTGTCGGTGGCGGATACGTCGTAGTCGATGGCCACGTCAAGAGGCTTGCGCGATAGCTCGAAGAGGAGGTAGTTGACGGCCTGAGGCAAGCCGAGGTCGAGGATCAGCGTCTCGTCGCCGTCCACAGCCTCAGCCGACGCCCAGAGCTGCTCAGCCTTGTAGCGCCCGCCCGGAACGCCAGGGAGCTTCTGGTAGTCCAGCGGGTAGCTGCCGTTGACGACCGAGACGACGCTGCCGTCAACGATGGAAGCATTGCTCACCGCGATAGGCTCGGCGTAGTCGGCCAGGGCGCGGTCAGCGGAGAAGGTTGCTAGCGGCGTATCGTTGAGGAACG
>JACCDR011842152.1_pt1 | contig 18678 bp, 15 predicted proteins | sample 7446431 | NCBI WGS metagenome assembly JACCDR01 (sample SAMN15323443, study PRJNA562643) | freshwater metagenome | isolation source: river surface water | place: USA:Blue River Watershed | collected 2017-08-17
CCCGCAGGGATCTTCGCGCAAGTACAGCGGCCGTCGTATTTGCGCGAAGATCCCTGCGGGAGGACGGGAAAGAGGCTTGAAAACAAAAAGGATGCCTTTTTTCCATCATACATTTGGATACACAGCCGAAGAAAAATAGGAGGGTCAGATATTTGTGTATCAAAGTGGTATATTCTATCTCTGAGGGTATGTTTCCGTCAAATCCGTTATAACACTATTTACTGGGTTCTGTAAGTGGTAAATTTATTGATAAGGCAGTACCTGCTTTATAAGCTATAAAGTAGGTGCTGCCTTAAGTACTTTGGTAACCTATTTATTTACCATCTACTAGTCACCTAGAAATGCTTTTAGCATCTGCTTATCGTCAAAAGGATGCTTGACACCTTTGATTTCTTGGTACGTTTCATGGCCTTTGCCTGCTACCAGCACAATGTCACCTTCCTGAGCCAACTGAACGGCTTTCTGTATGGCTTCTTTGCGGTCTATAATGGTTCGGACGCGTGGCCGATCGGTAATTTTTACGCCTTTTTCCATGTCTGCCAGAATAGCTTCCGGTTCTTCGAAGCGGGGATTATCGGAGGTCAGGATCACTGTGTCACTGAGTTTGCAGGCTATTTCGGCCATTACGGGGCGTTTGGTGGCATCGCGGTTGCCGCCGCAGCCTACAATCGTAATGATACGTCCGTGTTCCTTGAGTTCCTGAAGGGTTTCCAGTACGTTTTCCAAGGCATCGGGGGTATGGGCATAGTCTACGATGCCAATAACTCCTTTTGTGGAACGCATCTGATCGAAACGTCCAGGTGCAGCCTGTAAATCAGAAAGTTGTGTCAGTACTTCGTCACTGTCTTCGCCCAGCAATACGGCCGTGGCATACACGCCCAACAGATTGTAGGCATTGAACTCGCCAATCAGCTTAAACCAGACTTCCTTACCACCAATTTCCATTTGAAGACCATGCAGTGTATTGGCCATGAGTTTTCCTTTGAATGGAGCTGGATTTCGCAGGGAAAATGAGTGGGCTTGGGCTACTGTATTTTGCAGCATCACCAGCCCCCGTTTGTCATCTAAATTGGTCAGGGCAAAGGCTGATGGAGAAAGTTCGTCAAACAGTTTTTTCTTGGCTTTGATATAATTGTCAAACGTGAGGTGAAAGTCTAGGTGGTCGTGGGTAATGTTGGTAAAAACAGCTCCTGTAAAATGTAGCCCAGCCACACGTTCTTGTACAATGGCGTGTGAACTGGCTTCCATAAATACATGTGTACAACCCGCAGCCCGCATGTCTGCCAGTAGGGCATTGAGGCGTATGGCATCTGGTGTGGTATGTGTAGCATCTACAGGTTTATCGTCAATATAATTCCGTACAGTTGAGAGCATGCCTGTCCGATACCCCAGCCGACGAAACAACTGATACAACAACGTGGCTGTGGTAGTTTTACCGTTGGTGCCAGTGACAGCTACTAGTTTTAGGGCATGGGAAGGATTGTTGTAAAAGTTAGCAGCTATAAATCCCAAAGCCTGTGCACTGTCTTTTACTTGAATATAGGTTACTGATGAAGAGGGAGTTGTAGGCATTTCTTCGCACAAAATAGCTGTGGCTCCCTGCTCAATGGCTTTCGGAATAAACTGATGCCCGTCTGTCTGGGTGCCTCGTACGGCGGCAAACAAACTTCCCGCCTGCACCTCACGGGAATCCAGACATAGTTTTTGAATTTCAGGATTTTGGTCGCCGATCAGGGAGAGTATAGACACACCTTGAAGAAGAGATTGTAGTAGCTGACTCACGTACAATGAAAGTTAAGTATAAATGATTGGCCTGCAAGTTAATAAGGAAACAGAAAAGAAAGCAAGGTAGGGGCATAAATGCTTAAAAAAGTCGCAGATCATAGAGATCTTAGCAACCATTTTCTTTTTTTTCTTCTTTCGTCCGAAATCAAAGGCTACTTTTGCGGAAGTATGCGAAAAAAGAACAAACAGCAACCGATACTTGAGAAAGTAACCATCAGCGACTTTGCTGCGGAAGGCAAATGCATTGTCCGGCATGAAGACCGGGTCATATTTGTAGAAGGAGCCGTGGCTCCAGGAGATGTGGTAGATTTGCGGATCACCCGTCAGAAAAAGAGTTTCTGGGAAGCTCAGCCTGTGTATATTCATAGCTATTCCGAACGGCGGACAGAGCCTTTCTGCCAGCATTTTGGTACGTGTGGGGGTTGTAAATGGCAGCATATTCCCTACGACTGGCAACTACAGCAAAAACACCAGCAGGTTGTAGATAACCTGCAACGGATTGCCAAAGTAGAACTACCTGAAATACAACCTATTTTGCCTTCTGGCGAAACGGTTTTTTATAGGAACAAACTGGAATATACATTTTCCTCCTACCGCTGGCTGACAGAAGACGAGATTCAGCAGGATCAGATATTGGATCGGACTGCCTTGGGATTTCATATTCCTAAACGGTTTGATAAAATTCTAGACATTGAACAATGCTATCTTCAGCCCGACCCTTCAAACCGTATCCGGCTGGCTGTGCGGGAGTTTGGTCGTGCCAATGGCTATACTTTTTTTGATTTGGTCAAGCAACATGGATTACTCCGAAACCTGATTATCCGTACCGCTACCACAGGTGAGCTGATGGTGATTGTACAGTTTTTTTACAAGGATGAGGAAAAAATAACGCAGCTGATGACGTTTCTGAACCAGTCGTTTCCAGAAATTACGTCGCTGCAATATGTGATTAATCCCAAAGGCAACGAAACCTTTGGAGACCTGGAAGTGATCTTGTTTGCTGGACTGCCCTACATTACTGAACGTATGGAAGATTTACAGTTCCGGGTAGGACCTAAGTCGTTTTACCAGACTAATGCACGGCAGGCGTGGGAGTTGTACAAGATTGCCCGTACCTATGCAGCCTTACAAGGAGATGAACTGGTGTACGACTTGTACACGGGCACAGGCACGATTGCCAATTTTGTTGCCCACCAGGCTCGGAAAGTAATCGGACTGGAATATGTGCCTATGGCCATAGAAGATGCCAAGGTCAATGCGCAGATCAATGACATTGCCAACACGGAGTTTTTTGCTGGAGATATGAAAGATTTGCTGAGTCCTGCGTTTTTGGCTCAGCACGGAAAGCCAGACGTAGTCATTACCGATCCGCCCCGTGCTGGAATGGATGAAAGAGTCGTACAAACCCTGATAGAAGCGGCCCCTGAGAAAATTGTGTACGTAAGCTGCAACCCCGCCACACAGGCACGGGACATTGCTCTGATGGACAGTCACTATAAAGTAGTAGCCGTACAACCTGTAGATATGTTCCCACATACATACCATGTGGAGAATGTAGTGTTGTTGGAGCGTAGGCCTATACTATAAGGAAGTCTTTACCCTAACTAAGCGGGTTGTCTGACAATTTTTGTGGTAAGTGAGGGTTTTGGCATATTTAAATTGCTTAATCTGCTCATTATCAAATAAATATATATTACGATTCTTTGAGAATATGTATTCTCCACAAAAATTGTCAGACAACCACTAAGCGAACACTTTCTATTGAAACCTGCAACTTTTAAACTTTCTCATTCACAACAATGGTTGACTTATCTTCTAACGATCCCGAACTGAGCGGGAAATACCTGGGTACCATCACCAAAGATTTTGTGCTGGTGGCAGATGTAATCAAAGAGGCATCGTATGCCATTCGCAAACGGGGGTTTTCGGACTATCCCATTTTTCCGGTTTGCTCCATTGAGCTTCCTGTAGGGCAGATTCTTATTCGTAAATATGAAGTAGGCACAGATCTGAATTACTATGTATCTTATTTGGACGAGTTCCTGCAACGCAAGATTGTAGACGACGAAGCCTATTTCAAAAGTGTATACAAAGACCCCGATGAGTATTGCTGCCTGTTTGTGGTAGAAGAAGCGTTTACTAATTTCGTTTTTATCCCCTATCCAGAAGATTAACTACGTCACCGTCTGGTGGCTGTCCTAATCGTATGATAAACAGTAGGATAGCCACAGAATGTATTTCTGCCTACAAAAGTAGGTAGCTAGGAAAACTATTTTCTATAGACGTGTAAAAAATCTAAGGTTTTGCTTGACATATATTATATAATCATATATCTTTGGACTTAGATAAGAAAAAATAGGATTTAAAGCAGCTTGCACAAATATATAACGGTTTAAGGTTAAGAATTACATTTTATCATAGTTTTGTATGGTTTGATTGTAAAAGGGGATGGCTTCTGGCTATCCTTTTTTATTTTTGGTAGGTAGCTAATCTATGCGGCTGTGTTTCAAAATGTATGATATTTTTCTGCCTGACTATCAGCTATTTATTCTGTTTTGCCTGAAAAGTTCAGTCCTGTGTATGGAGGCTTGTTTTTTCATCATACATTTTGATACATACCATCTATGCCTATAGAGCTTTAGGCTTGCTGAACAAGGTATAGTGACCACATCGTAAGTCTTAAAATATAGACGGACAGATTACCTAAAATCTCCCTAATCAGATTTCGTAGATAGATAGATACCAATCTATTTGCTTCTTCCACGTAAAAAATCTCTCTTTGCAGTGTTGATCTAATATAGATACTAAATATTTATATGGACAATTAATCTTTTATACTGTATAGTCATCTAAAAATAAATTTTCAGTTATTTTCAAGATTGTATGACGCTCAAGAAATTATTCATTTTAGCTTTTCTGATAAATAGCATACAAAGTGTATGTGCACAACCCTACAGCAATCCGGAGGCACCTGTAGGCAATACTTCACTGACAGTACCTACCTGTGTTAAACCGATAATGGATTATTGGCTTCGGGACACATATGTGATGTATGGCCCTGATGGGTATTATTACATGACTGGAACTACCGCTGTGCCTGACCGAAAATATGAAGTACAGATCCACTGCTGGGACTGGAACGATGGTATCTACTTGTGGCGATCTAAAGATATGAAAACCTGGGAAGCCAGAGGCCGTATTTGGACTTTTGAGAAAGATGCCTGGCAAAGCAAAGGTAAAGCTGTAAAGCCAGGTTCCTATTCTGTCAATAAGGACCCACTGGACTCTCTGTATAGGGCTGTATGGGCTCCTGAATTACATTATATCAAGCATAAAAAACAGTGGCTTCTGGTGGCGTGTCTGAATGGAGACGCAGGATCATTCATTTTAAAAAGTACTTCTGGTAAGCCAGAAGGGCCTTATGTAAATATTGAAGGCAATAAAGATAAAGCTATTTTTCCCCGAATAGATCTGGCCTTGTTTGAAGATGACAACGGCGATGTCTATGCTGTCGGGCATAACCATGATATTGCCAAACTGAAAGACGATCTGAGCGGACTTGCAGAACCTTTCAGGAAACTAGAACAAACACCCTATAAGCCAGAACCATATATTGAAGGAGTGACGATTGTAAAGCATCATGGTAAGTACCAGCTTCTGCAAACGGTATGGTCTGTCAAACAACCTGATGGCAACTATTTGTACCTTAGAAATAAGGATACCAAAGACGTACATAGCTACGATGTGGTAGTAGCAGAAGCTGACAATATATATGGTCCATATGGACCCCGCTATCCAGCTATTTTACAGGGAGGCCATAACAACTTGTTTACCGACAAAAAAGGACAATGGTGGTCTACTACTTTCTTTAACCCCAGAGGTACAATGGGTAAGGTATTTCCGATCACTTGCCGCCCTGCAGTCGTAGCTGTAAAGTGGGAGAAGGGTAAACTTATGCCAGATCTAAAGAGGAACGAAGAATTCTACCAGACACGCCAAACGTCACAGAAATAAACTAACGTGGGTTTTGGAAAGCAGTACAACGGCCTGACCTGTACAACGCCGTTGTACTGCTTTCCAAGTCAACGGTTCTGTTGCTGGATGTGTAGGCGAATAGGAGTCGCCTATAAGATGGCAGTTGTTTTATGGGTATCTTATTGATAATGAGGAGTTTGTAAAAAAAATAATCCCGGGTTTGTGTTAAAAAAGTATACGTAAAGGGAACTTACTTTGCTAGTAGTCCATGGGTTTCTAGTAGTAAGGCTACCTGATGAATCACGGCAAAAGGTAGTCCGGCACGTTCGGCTATGTCTAGCAGGGTGTGGGAACCATCGGAGAAGTTGAGTATCCAGAGCATGGCCATTTCGTACGACCTTGTATGATTGTCACCACTGATGGCTCTATATAATCCCCGTTTGCCCAGTTGGGGTTCACATTTAGGATTCTGATTGATATATTGTTGATTGCCTTCCAGTATTTCTAGAATCGTCTGATATACCTGATACGACTGGGTTAGGTTTTCTGGTTTAATCAGAGCCAAGTTATCGGCGGAGGTATGGTATTCGGGGTATTGGCCGTGGGGGGTACGCATCAGGCAACCTACTGGCAGGTTGAAACCAGGCGAACAGTACTGGCGTTCGTCGTAGCCGTAGGGGAAAAAGTTAATGATGGTGTACGGAAAACCACTGTGTTTCAGGGCATGAGCAGCCGCACAGTCTATGGTGGCATCACCTCTGCGAGATTTTTTGTAGGTAAATGGCCCATTGTCGCCGACGAGTGTGGCCACCAGCCCATGTACTGTCTGAAAAGCTTCGGTTTCATGCAAACTCAGCCAAGTGATAGAACCAATAGTGCCTGGAATAAATAAAAACCGATACGAATACCGACGAGGTTTTTGGGCCAACCATTGGGCCAGTTGTACGGCCAGAGAGATACCTGATAGGTTGTCGTTGGCCAGTGAGGGATGGCAGATGTGACAGGAAATCAGGACAGTTTCAGTCGTTTCTCCAGGTAAAAAATATTCGCCATACGTCAGGTTACCTGCTTTCAACGACGCATCTATGTATACTTCGTAGTTGCCTTCTTTGAGTGACAGTAACTGATTGTGTGTGAGACAAAATCCCCAATTCTCATTATAATAAGAGGTTCGATAGGGAATCCAGTCAGGTTTATCGGGTAAGGTAAACAGGTGGGTTTTGAGTTCTGCTAACGGCAATGTCTGGTGTACAGGTAGGCTATAGTTGAGTACATGCAGGCTGTGATTCTGAAAGTCTACACAGATTTTTCCTTCTGGGTCTTTGATCCATGCTTGGCGAATGTTCCACTCCTTGGGTACTGTCCAGTCAAATACGGGTGTATCTGTGGGAACTTCGTGGATGTGTAAGGGAATGTGTGCCTGTAGGATACGCAACGTTTGCCGAACCCCTTCACCTGTAATACTCCGGCAGATGGGATATAGTTGTGTTACAAGCTCATACATTTTTTCACCCACAGAAGCTGTGGCAACGAAAGGCAGGTCAGTCATAAGCAGAGGTTATTGTTGCCAGAACCCTGATTGACAGGATTTTATAATTATTTTAATTCGATTATTATTCCTCAGAAGGAAAAGACATCCTAAGCAAGGCAGCCCTTTAATCCTGTCAATTAAGATTCTAACAGAATCTGTGTAATGCCAAAATCCATTGAATCTGTGATCTTATTTAGTGACAACTGAGGTAGATACATTATTCTGACTAGGAGCTGGGTTGAAAACCTGAAGTTCTGGAATAAATGTGACTAGTTGTCCACCCCATTCGCTGATATAGTCTAGTTTTTTAGAGATTTCATCTTTGATATTCCAAGGCAGAACGATTATAAAATCAGGTTTGTAGAGTCTGATCTGGTCTTCGGCTACAACTGGAATATGACTCCCTGGCAGATATTTATTTTGTTTATAGGGTGAGGCATCTACTACAAACCGAATCAGGTCGGCTCCTACAATGCCACAGTAGTTCAGAAACGTATTTCCTTTGGCGGCGGCTCCGTAGGCAGCTATCTTTTTGCCTTTCTTTTTCTGGTCCATCAGAAACAGTAGGAAATCATATTTAATCTTGGATACCTTGTGCTGAAAGCTTTGGTAAGTGTTTACTTTTTTGAGCCCAGCAGCTTCTTCTTTTTTCAGTAGTTTGGCCACATTTTCTGTCACAGGATGGGTTGGATCTCCAGCATGTTTGCCATAGATGCGTAATGAGCCTCCATGTGTAGGAATTTCATCTACATCAAATAGTTCCATGCCTTGTGACTGGAATATGGTCTGGGCTGTGGTAAAGGATATATAGGAAAAATGCTCATGATAGATTGTGTCAAACTGACATTCGTCCATAAGGTAGAGCAGATGAGGAAACTCCATGGTGACAATACCACCGGGCATGAGTAGAATTTTAATGCCTTGTACAAAATCATTAATGTCGGGTACGTGAGCCAATACATTGTTTCCTATGACCAGATTGGCTTTTAATCCCAGTCGAGATGCTAGTTTGGTACTGAAGTAATCGGTTATGGTCGAGACTCCTTTTTTAACAGCTTCTGCGGCTATGTTACGAGCCGGTTCTATACCCAGTACAGATATATTTTTCTCCTGAAAATATTGCAACAAGTATCCGTCATTAGAGGCAAGTTCCACTACCATCGAATTTTGATTGATATCGAATCGTTCACAGATCATGTCTGTATATCGTTTGGCATGTTCCAGCCAGCTTTTAGAAAACGACGAATAATAAATATAATGATTGTTAAATATCGAGGTGGCTTTTGTATACTCATCAATCTGTACCAAAAAGCATTGATGGCATACATAGAGTTTTAGAGGATAATAAATTTCTGGTTCATTTAATTCCTCATAAGTCAGAAACGCATTGGCTGGTGGGCTGCTAATCAGGTCTACAAACTCGTAGGTAAGTTCAGTATTACAGTGACGGCATTTCATAGGGGTTATTTTAAGTGAATAGGTGAGTATAAATCGGATTGACTCAGGCAAACAAAAGCTTTGTATCTACTTCATAATTCAGATAAAAACTTTGTATGGTGTACAAACAAAAAAATCCGTAAAAATAGTATGTGGTTTTTGTGAAAAAATGAATCAGTATGTGCGTATCAAAAATTAGGCTATTGTATTTGTTCGAATAAATAAACAACTATTTGGTAAGATATTTAGTTTTTTTGAAATAGGTAATTTAAATAAACATACACATAAAAATAAGTAGTTATTAATGCTATTTTTATGTATAAGTAAACACGAACACAGGAAAAGCTTAGAGTGTATGCAGAAGTGGAGCAATTGAAAATTAACCATCTGATTATCAATGAAAATACACATGCTTGACACAGGGTCATATACACGTTCGAAAAGGAAATCTTTTCCGAGGCTCTGTTTTACTGAACGTCATTTCTGCTACTTTAATGTACAATCTAGATAAGTAAAGATACTATTCCTTTGCGTATTTCCCTATCTGGATCTGCGGAAAATACAAAATTTTTATTGAAATATTCTAGTTAATGCATACGGTCACCTCTAATTTCCAGACTGGCAATAATTTCTGCCTCAGCTTGCAGCATTTCTTCCCACCGTTGTCGGACTTCTTCAGCGGGCATGTATTCTCGGGCCAGATTCAGAAATGTTTTGTAATGACCCGCTTCAGAAACCATTAATTCATAATAAAATTCCCGTAAGGCTTCATCTGTGATGTGTTCGGAAAGCAACCGGAATCGTTCGCAACTACGGGCTTCGATCAAGGCACTCACGAGCAGTTTGTCCATGAGTTGCCGTTCAATAGAGCCGCCTTTTCGGATCAGTTTTTGTACTTGCACGGCATAGGCATCGGAACGTATCGGCCCCAGGTGGTAGCCCCGTTTTTTAAGCTCAGCCAGCACCTGATCAAAATGTTTCCATTCTTCTGCCACTATTTCTGTCATGGCATCTACCAGTTTGGGTCGTTGAGGAAACTGGATAATCAATGAAATGCCATTAGAGGCTGCTTTTTGCTCACAATACGCATGGTCTATGAGTATTTCTTCGATATTTTTTTCGGCAATGTTTACCCAACGAGGATCTGTGGGTAACTTAAGCCCAAGCATGTTTTTATCGGCCATAACAACAACTGGTAAAATTGGATGTGCTGCAAAAATAAATTCTATTCCTGAATGCAGATAGATTCTGCTAAGAAAAAGAGTAGATTTTTCTCAGGAGTATTTCTGGCCAAAAAATAGAATACGTTTTTTATTACGCCAAAGATACTATTTTTGTAACCAGCAACTTGCGCATATACCACGCATACATGCCATACCCAGACTACGATATAGGTACCTTATCCATGACAAAAATAACCGAACATATTCAGCGTGCAGCTGGAAAAACCTTGTTTTCCTTTGAAATCATTCCTCCCCTGAAGGGGGTCAATGTGCAGATTCTTTTTGATGCCATTGAGCCGCTGATGGAGTTTAGGCCACCATTTATTGATGTGACCTACCATCGGGAAGAGGTGATTGATAAGAAGCATGTGAGTGGGCTGATCGAAAAAGTTGCTGTTCGCAAACGTCCTGGTACCGTAGGCATTTGTGCCCGAATCATGGAACGGTTTCGGGTAGATGCCGTGCCACACATCATCTGCGGCGGCTTTACTCGTGACGAAACCGAAGACATGCTGGTAGACTTGCATTACTTGGGCATTGAAAATGTATTGGTACTGCGTGGCGACCCTGAAAAGTCTGTAGGTATATTCCGACCCAAAGAAGGTGGACATGCCTATGCCTCCGATCTGCTCAAACAGGTGACAGATATGAACAAAGGCATTTTGCTGCATGAAGAAACCGAAACGTTTCCGACTGACTTCTGCATTGGCGTAGCAGGTTATCCCGAGAAACATTTTGAAGCTTCTAACCTGGCTTCAGACTTTAAACACCTGAAAATGAAGGTAGACATGGGAGCAGATTTTATTGTCACCCAGATGTTTTTTGACAACCAGAAATACATAGACTTTGTGAAGAAATGCCGCAATGAAGGCATTCATGTACCGATTATTCCCGGAATAAAGCCGCTGACTACCAAAAAACAACTGACAGGCTTGCCGCGAATCTTTCATCTGGACATGCCCGACGACCTAGTGAAGGCTGCCGAAGCCTGCCAAACAGACAAGGACGTAAAGCAGGTGGGTATTGAATGGTGCATCCAACAGTGTAAAGAATTAGTGGATTTTGGCGTACCTGTACTGCATTTCTATACCATGAGCAAATCAGATCCAGTTGCTGCCATTGCTAAAGCTATTTTTTAATGGAAACCTATTCGATCAAACAGGCACAGACGGAAGACGACTTTCGCAGATGCTATTTTCTTCAGAAAGGAAGTATTTATGTCAGTGGTAAAAATTATTGAATGTCCAAGAGATGCCATGCAAGGGTTTCATCATTTGATTCCCACAGAAACGAAAATTCAGTACCTGAATCAGTTGCTGAAAGTCGGTTTTGATACGCTGGATTTTGGCAGTTTTGTGTCACCGAAAGCTGTGCCGCAGATGGCCGATACAGCAGAGGTGCTGAAAGGACTAGACTTGTCAGCGACTACCACCCAGCTTTTGGCTATTATTGCCAATCTGCGTGGAGCTGAACAGGCCGCCAGCTATGAAGAGATTACATACATTGGCTTTCCGTTGTCAGTATCCGAAGTGTTTCAACAACGCAATACCAATAAATCTGTTTCTGAGGCCTTGGTAGAACTAGCTGCTATTCAGCAGGTTGCTGTTCGGCATGGAAAAACATTGGTGGTGTATCTGTCTATGGCTTTTGGCAATCCGTATGACGAAACCTATCATCCCGACTTGGTGGTACAACTTGCCGAAAAAGTAGTAGCTCTAGGTGTTTCCATTCTGGCTCCTTCAGATACCATTGGATCGTCTACGCCCCAAACCATTCAGGATGTGTTTGGCCGATTGATTCCAGCTTTTCCAACCATTGCATTTGGTGCACACCTGCATGCAGTTCCTCATACAGCCCTAGAAAAGATAGAAGCAGCCTGGCAGGTAGGCGTACGCCGCTTTGATGGAGCCATTCGGGGCTTTGGCGGCTGCCCAATGGCCGCAGATGACCTGACAGGAAACATAGCCACAGAAACCATTGTCGCTTGTTTAGAATCAAAAAGCATAGATTTACTAGTAGATAAAGAACAGTTTCACCAAGCTTGGCAACAAGCTGCACAGGTTTTTGTATAAGCTGTTTTCAAACATGCTCTTAGGCATTTTTAGGATACCAGCAACGGTGCAAAAATAGATTTGAAAAAAGATTCTTAGCTTAAAAATATGATTCAAACCATCGTAGAAACACTTAACCAGGAAATTTCTCTGCTGCAGTATGGACAGCATCCACCAGAACTGTACGAGCCTATCCGATATATTATGTCGCTGGGAGGAAAACGACTACGTCCAGTGTTGACCTTGCTGGGCAGCTATCTGTTTACCGATCAGTGGCAGTCTTTTACGCAACCAGCCATAGCCGTAGAGGTGTTTCATAACTTCACGCTCATGCATGATGATATTATGGATCAGGCTCCCCTGCGACGCGGCAAGCCTACTGTGCATCAGAAGTGGAACGCCAACGTAGCCATTCTTTCGGGAGATGTAATGATGGTCTGTGCCTATGACCTGATGCTTGAGGCAGGCAAGGACAAACTACCTGTGGTAATGAAAAAATTTAATCGTTGTGCGGCTGATGTTTGTGAAGGGCAACAACTGGATATGAATTTTGAGCAACTTGCCACAGTATCAGAAGAAGCCTATATTCATATGATTCAGCTCAAGACGGCTGTACTGCTGGGTTTTAGCTTGGAGTTGGGTAGCCTGCTAGCAGATGCCCCTGCTCGTCAATCCGACCTGTTGTATCGAATGGGGGTGGCTATTGGCACAGGTTTTCAGTTGAAAGATGACCTGTTGGATGTGTTTGGGGAGCAGGCGAAGTTTGGAAAGCAGGTAGGTGGAGACATTATTGCCAATAAAAAAACATTTCTACTGATTAAAGCCCTAGAACTAGCCACTGGCCCAGTTGCCGACCGTCTGCAACATTGGCTGACTAGTCGTAATTTTGATGCTCCTGAAAAAGTGGCAGCAGTGACTGAAATTTATCAGTACTTACAGGTAAAACAGATTGCAGAAGCACGGATGAATGAATTTTTTAAAGAAGGCCTGCAATGCTTGCAAGAAGTAGACGTACCCAATGCCCGCAAACAGCCGCTGAAAGAGTTTATCGAAAATCTGATTGAGCGGGAAAGCTAGGATAAGTCTTTGTTTATTAGATTAATAGACTAATGGTTTTAAACTGGGATAGAGTGGTTAGTCATTGTGCGTATAGGTACAAACCAAGTCTTGCAAATGAGCAATGAAAGAGGAATATTGTTTATTTACTCATTGTTAAAAAGCACCTCAATAGAGTTTAAAACAATTTCTGGGTATGCTACTTCAGTAGCCAATCTAACCATGTGTTTTCTTTGCCATAAGCAATCGAACCTAGGGCAATGCCTATGCCAGGCAATCCTTTGCGCAGGTTGGTATTTTGTGGGATAGATTTTTGGTTATTCAGTGTTTGTAACGTATGATCCATCCAAAGCTGACAGCCACTCTGATAGATGGAATTTTGGGTGGTCAGGTTAAGGACGTGATACAGTAGAGATAAACCCGCACTGCCTTTTTCAAGTGTGACATCGGTAATAGCTGTTGTTTCTTCGGTTGTGCGAAGTAACGTATTCAAACCAATCAGATTGGCTAGTTTTTCTAATTCCTGATCCTGAAATACAGTGGCTGCCCGGTAAAAGACCAGGGCCTGTACCAAATCACCTGACTGCCAGTTCAGCGAACGGCTAAACTGACTTCCGGCATATTTGCCATTGGTCGTATCTGGAAAGGCAGAATAATTACCTTCCGAAAAATCTATGTCTTGCCGAAATGACAGAATATACGAGATTCCCTGTTGAATAACCGTCTGTAAAGCAGGCAATGGATAGATTTCGTAAGTTTTAAGCAAAACTAGCAACATACCTGCCAGTCCACCATTTAGACCAAAACGAACCTGCTCCAAGTGTAAGACAGGCGTAAAAGTTGTTGATGCACTCATGCCGATGTACTGACTGACAAAAAAAGGCAGACTATGCTCAACTACCTGTGCTAGATAGGGATGCAGCTTGTTGGCTGCCGAACGTTTGGTAAAATACTGGATGGTTTGTAAAAGAACCAACTGTTTTTGTGAAAACAGTGACTCTTCCATCGGAAAATGCAGGGCTTTTCTGGCAATAGCATCGTCCCAATCTTTCCAGTGAATAGGCATATTCATTGGCAAAAGATTATCTTCTGCCAGTAATGCCAGTGTATAGCCTGTTTCAGGTGTATAGAGGTTTTCTGCTGTGAGTGGCGATTTTTGCAAACGCACATACAGTTGATGGGTCAGGGTGTGAATCTGGCGTACATAATCATCAGTAACCAATAATTTATATAGGACATATGCATACAGAAACTGATGGTCTTCGTCTATACTTGTAGGAGAAGTATTCCGCATATGCAGAATACCCTCGTTCAGAATAACTAAAGAAGGTATAATTTCTTGTTGTATGTCCACTGTTGTATTCTTCATAAGTAGTCTCTGTACCAGAGAGATTAGTGTGCCTATATCTATAGTTTTCTGCATAGGCATGAGTATGAAATCATTGCCTGTATATGTACAAATATTTTACATATATTTTTGGCAGGTATACGTACAAGTCAGCTATTGCCCTGTACGTATACGTACATATTAGCCTATAGTAAGAAACTGTTTTAAAACCTATGTGGCAGCAACAAAATCAAACCTTGAAAATGAGTCAGTAAAGCCTTTTTTATTTACTCACTTACTCGTGGTTGAAAAACAGGTTTTAAGGATATGTTTCAGCAAAGGTGTGTAAGCAATTGCTTACCAGTCAATGATGGTTGTAAGTGTAGGAATAGAAATGAATGTATCTCTTTTGGAACCATTCTGAGTAGATACATTATCCAGAGCTACAACAGTACTTTTCTTTAGAGTAAGTTTGGTTGAAGTGGTAGAAGGTTTCATGTTTGATACAAGTTTTAGGTTGAAAATGAGATTTTTATTTAAATAAGTGTAGTGTGTTTTTTCAAGTAGTAGTGTGCCGTACTTGATGATTCAAAGATGCTGCATTAGATCGGACTACTAAAAAATGTTACACCAACTGGGTGTTTAGGAGTACCAAACTAGTCATATTGGAATACATGCCGTCTAAAATAAAAGTAGGGTGAAAACGAAACAAGGACGTAGGGATCGTATACCTGTTTAAATGTATGCTTTTTAGCCAGGCTTTTACACTACTTTTGCCAATAACCTATTGAATTTTATATACATTAGGATGTACATTTACAAAAAATAATTATCTTGGCTAGCTAAGAAGAGGTATGCAAGAATATAAAAAGTAAAAAATGTTACAGACAGAATAGTACTAAGTAGTACCTATGGGGTTTTCCTATGTCACTTTCATCCTGAAAAATAGCCATTTAAAAAAAAGAGAGAATTAGTATAAAAAAGACACGTATTTTGCCGATCAGGTATAGACTAAGAGCCTGGTGGATGTCATTACACATGTACAACTCATGCAGACGAAGGGATTTTCATTAAAACAAGCTACCATTCATCTCCTTTTATGGATAGCCTACATTTTGTATGAGTCGCTTCTCTTTATTGTCATGGATGCCCGCAAACTCAATCTTTGGGAAACAGGGATGAATTTTATGGTGTATGCAGGGGTGTTTTATCTGAATAGCCTGGTACTCTGGCCTCGTTATTATACTACACATAAATATATCCAGCTGGCGTTTTACCTGATCCTGCTGATTGTCGTTTCTTTGCTGCTCAGGTATATAGTCAATCGGTATGTGGTGCCAGAGTTGGGAGGAGGGAGTATGCTGCGTCCAGTGGATCTGACAGATGGGGAGAAAATAAAGATTTTTATTGCAGAAAGTATCTGGCGGTTGATTTACTTTGTGATGATCAGTTTTGTGTATTTCTTCGCTTCCTCTGCTATTAAACATGAACGGGATCTGCGACTGCTGGAAGAAAATAAGCGGAAGCAGGACATCCAATTGCTGGAAATAGAAAAAAATCTAAAAGAGGCAGAAATCAATTTTCTGAAAACACAAATCAATCCGCATTTTTTATTTAATTCGTTGAATTTCTTTTATGCACAAGTTTATCCTTTATCGGAGAATCTGGCAAAAGGCATTCTGCTTCTGTCAGATATTATGCGGTATGCGTTAAAAGAAGATTCAGTTAATGGTAAGGTAATGCTGGAAGATGAACTTCGTCACTTGCAGAATTATATATCTATTAATCAGTTACGATTCAACCATACACTACAAATACACTTTGAGGTGATTGGGAAAAGCCAGTTCCGGATGGTAATGCCGCTGCTATTGATCACGTTTGTGGAAAACTGTTTCAAACATGGCGAGTTGCTAGACCCAGATTGGCCACTTATTATCCGGTTAGAGATTACACAGGATCAACTGATTCTCTATACCCGGAACAAGAAAAAAAGCGGCCACAAAGAAAAATCAACAGGGATCGGACTGACCAATACCCGCAAACGTCTGGATCTGTTATATCAAAATCGATACGATTTATATGTAGAGGATCATCCTAAGTATTACATAACTCAACTTACCTTAAACTTGTAAATAAATATGCTTTCTTGCCTGATTGTTGATGATGAACAGGGAGCTATTGACATTCTGAAAAGCTTTGTTCAAAAAGTTCCGTTTCTGAAGCTAGTAGATAGTACCACCAGCCCGCTTGCTGCACTGGATATACTCAGACAGCATTCGATTGATCTGATTTTTCTGGACATCAACATGCCAGAAATTTCAGGACTGGATTTTATGAAACTCATACAAGGAAAAAACAAAGTCATTCTGACTACAGCCTACAGTGAGTTTGCCGTACAGGGTTTTGAAAACGAGGCCCTGGACTACCTACTCAAACCCATTGCCTTCGAACGATTTCTGAAAGCTGCTCAGAAAGCCCTGAACCAGTCGCCAGTGACCTCTCCCGCTTGGCAGCCCGCCGAGAAAGAAAACGAATATATCTTTGTAAAGACCGAAAACAAAGGCAAGATGATTAAAGTAAACTTCGACGAGATTACGTATGTTGAAGGACTCAAAAACTATCTTTCTATCTATACCAAAGATGACCGGATTGTAGCTCTGCTCAATATTAAAGACCTCGAAGATACCCTGCCTGTCAATCATTTTATGCGGGTACACAAATCGTACATTGTTTCCCTAGACAAAATCAAAGCTGTTGATGGAAATATGATTTATCTCAAAGACATGAAAGCCCACGTACCTCTGGGCGAAACCTACCGGAATACTTTCTTCAGTGCCTTGCAAGAACATATTATGGGCGGAAAGAAGTAAACAAAACAGATTATTCTCTGTCGCAATGTTGTCAAGACCAGAGTGAAGGGTAAAGGATAGATATAGAGGCAAAAACACAAGAATCCATACCTAATATTTACCCTTCTTTCTTGAATATCTGGCTAAAAGCTATCCTTTGCCTCTTTTTTTGTAGGCGGGGATAGCTTTTTCTTGAACTCACGTTAAATAGCCTTTTCTGAGCCGAAAACCATCACACTTCTGCCCGTAGTACTTCCAGGGGTGGTCTGTTTACTACCTCCCGATTATTCCATACACCAATGAGGAGGGTTAGGAAGGCAATCAGAGCCAGTAATAGCCACAAGGGCATAAATACAGCAGTAAAAGGAGTTTCGAAGACAAACCTGGCTAATGCCCAAGTACTGACCAGTGAAAGCAGAATACCCGCCAAAGCTGCTAGTAAGCCCAGCAACAGGTACTCAATAGCTGTAATCCACAACAGTTGACGACGACTAGCTCCTAGGGTTCGCAACAGGACACTTTCTTGCATCCGCTGGTATTTGCTGATACTTACGGAACTAGCCAATACAAACAAGCCTGTTAGAATGCTGAACAATGCCATAAACCGGATCACAAACGATATTTTTTCCAGAATTTCATCCAGTGTTTTTAGTACCAGCCCTAGGTCAATGGCAGATACATTCGAAAAGCGGCTCACCAAAGCCTGCTGAAACATGGCAGATTGCTGGGTGTTGGGTGTACGGGTGACTAGCACATAAAACTGTGGGGCCTGTTCTAGTACGCCTGTCGGGAATACAATCAGAAAGTTGGTCTGCACACGGTTCCAGTCTACTTTTCGGAAGCTTCCCACAATCGTAGGAATCATAGCTCCTTGTACATTAAACATGAGTTTGTCGCCTAGCTTGAGTTTGAGTCTTTGGGCAAATGGTTCTTCGACAGACACAAAAATCGTATCACTGGGAGCCTGCACCAGGTGCAAACGACCCCGATCCAGTCTTTCGGACGAAATCAGGGAATCCCGGTAGGTAACCCGATATTCGCGGGCCAATGCCCAGCGGGGCAGTTGATTAGTGGAATCTTTTTGCAGTGACTCTACCGTTTTTCCGTTGATTTCTGCCAGTCGCATGGTCACTACGGGCACCTGCTGAATGACTGGGAGATGATAAGATTGTACCAATTGACTAACGGCTTCTTTTTGTGTAGGCTGGATGTCAAACAAGACCATATTCGGCTGATTGTCACTGCCTGCAATCGTTACTTGCTGGAGCAGCTGCGAATGGGTGGCATACAAGGTAGCCATCAGAAAAGTACCCAGACCAATAGAGGTAATCAGAATCAGTGTCTGGTTGTGAGGTCGGTACAGATTGGCCAGCCCTTGTCGCCAGACATAACTCCATGAAACTGGAAAAAATTTTCGTATCAGCCACATTAGGGCGTAGCCCAC
>JACCDR010488548.1_pt1 | contig 18668 bp, 18 predicted proteins | sample 7446431 | NCBI WGS metagenome assembly JACCDR01 (sample SAMN15323443, study PRJNA562643) | freshwater metagenome | isolation source: river surface water | place: USA:Blue River Watershed | collected 2017-08-17
ACTCGCGGTTTGTCGAAAACGACCACGAAGTTTTCGAACCTGGAGAGGTGGCAGAGTGGTCGAATGTACCTGACTCGAAATCAGGCGTACCGCAAGGTACCGTGGGTTCGAATCCCACCCTCTCCGCCAAGACAAATCCTTCCAACTCGCTCACACGAGTTTTTAGGAGCTCAGAGCCCCGCACCATGCGGGGCTTTTTGCTATGGGCTCCTGACCGACCCCATGGCCACCCACCCCCGAAAACCGTCTCAAACCCGGTTTCGTCTCAGAACCTCCTGACTTTTTTGCAGCGGTACGGAACTTTAGAAGTTTAAGAAAGACTGGGATTTCTTGCTGTACCGACTAAACAATAAGAGCCTAACGAGATAGGCTCTAAAAATAAAAGCAGTAGCAATCAGTTTTATAATAGTGTCTATCAAAGTACAGGTATAAAATTCAGTGCTTGGCTAGTTGAGATCAGTTTTTATGCGACGTTCCCGCAGGTTACGTGTGCGCCGGTTTTGCAGAAACGTACCCCAGTCGCTCGTCCGGCCGATGGGCCAGACGATAAAGAATGGGAAGCACGAGTAGCGTCAGTAGTGTGGAAGACAAAATGCCTCCAATCACCACAGTGGCTAAGGGGCGCTGAACTTCGGCACCGGTTCCGGTGGCAATCGCCATCGGGATGAAGCCCAAAGATGCAACCAAGGCTGTCATCAGTACCGGACGCAAACGGGTCAACGAGCCATCATGGATGGCGGCATCCAACGACATGCCATCCTCTCGCAGGGTGCGGATATAGGAAATCATCACAAGGCCATTTAGTACGGCGACGCCTGACAACGCGATGAAACCTACGGCCGCCGAAATCGACATGGGAATGTCGCGCAGCCACAGCGCCAGAATGCCACCCGTCAACGCAAATGGAATGCCGGTAAAAACTAGCAATCCATCCTTAGCGTTGCCGAACATCGCAAACAGCAATCCGAACACGAGAAGTAGAGAAACGGGAACAACGATTTGCAAGCGTTGTGTCGCTGATTGCAGGTTTTCAAAGGTACCTCCCCAACTCGTCCAATACCCCGGAGGGATCTTGATTTGTACTAGTGCAGCCTCTGCATCCGCAACAAACGAACCAACGTCTCGACCACGGACGTTGGCACTCACCACGATGCGGCGCTTGCCGTTTTCGCGGCTTACTTGATTCGGGCCGAGTGCCAAATCGACGCTCGCCACGTTCGCCAACGGGATGAAGTTGCTTCGCCTTTCAGCGCCGCTCGTTTCGCGTGGCAAGGGAATCGGCAAACGCTTCATGCCTTCCAAGTCATTGCGTAGGGATTCTGGCAGCCTAACCACAATGTCGAATCGACGGTCGCCTTCAAACAGCGTCCCGGCCTCACGCCCTCCGATGGCTGTCGCCACCGTGTCTTGGATGTCGCCTACGTTCAGGCCATAGCGGGCGGCCTTCTGACGATCAATATTCACCGTCAGCATCGGCAATCCAGTGGTCTGTTCAACTTTGACCTCAGACGCACCCTGGATCTTCTGCAGCATTGACGAAATTTCTTCAGCGGTCTTATTCAAGACGGCCATGTCGTCGCCGAATATCTTCACAGCAACATCACTGCGGACACCTGAAATGAGTTCATTAAACCGCATTTGGATCGGCTGAGAGAATTCGTAGTTGTTGCCCGGAATATTACCAACGACTTCCTGTACTGCCGCAATCAACTCGTCGCGTGACTTGCGTGGTTCCGGCCACTGCGACTGCGGTTTAAGCATGATGTAACCATCGGAGATATTCGGTGGCATCGGGTCAGAGGCGATCTCAGCCGTTCCCGTTCGTGCAAAGACACGTTCAATCTCAGGGAACTTGGCTTTGAGCGTCGCTTCGAGCTGCTGTTGCATTACCACCGACTGTGACAAGCTGGTACCAGGGATACGCAGGGCCTGGATAGCGAAATCGCCTTCGTTTAAGTTGGGTACAAACTCACTGCCCATGCGGGTCGCGATCAGACCACACAGAACCACGGCCACGACGGCGGCGGTCAAGACCACGGCTTTGGCCGCCATAACGCGGTCCAGCAAAGGGGCGTACCAGCGCTTGGCTTGCACCATCAGCCAGTTTTCTTTCTCGTTAACGCGGTTGCCAATGAATAGTGCGACGGCAGCCGGGATGAAAGTCACCGACAAAATCATTGCGCCTAGCAGCGCAGCGACCACAGTGAATGCCATCGGGTGAAACATCTTTCCTTCAACACCGGTAAGGGCGAAGATGGGCAAGTACACCACCATGATGATGAGCTGACCGAACAAGAGCGGTCGTCGTGATTCCTTGGCGGCTAGGAATACTTCGTGGAATCGCTCCGAGCGCGTCAACGGTCCGCCGTACTGCGCTTGCGCATGGGCGAGACGACGGACGCAGTTCTCGACGATCACAACCGCACCGTCGATGATGATGCCGAAGTCCAGTGCCCCAAGGCTCATCAAATTGGCACTTACCTTGTAGGTCACCATTCCCGTGAAAGTGAACAGCATCGATAAGGGAATTACGGTCGCCGTGATGATGGCCGCGCGAATATTGCCCAGGAATAGAAACAGGATCACGATCACGAGGATCGCACCTTCCAACAAGTTCTTCTTCACCGTGCTGATGGCTTTGTCCACCAGCACTGTGCGGTCGTAAACCGTGACTGCATGTACGCCTTCAGGCAGGTTGCGGTTAATTTCCACCATCTTTTTGTCGACGGCTTGAGCGACCGTTCGGCTGTTTTGCCCAATGAGCATGAAGACCGTACCCAGTACCACTTCGCGCCCATTGTCTGTCGCGGCACCCGTGCGCAGTTCACGTCCCAAGCCGATTTCGGCCACATCCCGTACCCGGATTGGCACACCATCGGCGCTGCTGAGAATCACATTGCCGATGTCATCCAGCGTCTTGACCTGTCCTGGGGCTCGAATCAGATATTGCTCTCCACGCTTTTCGATATAACCCGCACCCACGTTCCCATTGTTGCGATCCAATGCCGTCACGATGTCCTGCAAGGTGACGCCCAGCGAGGCAAGTCGTTCGGGTATCGGCGCAATCTGGTATTCCTTGGCGTAGCCGCCAATCGAGTTGATTTCTGTGACGCCAGGCACGTTGCGTAACTGCGGCTTGATGATCCAGTCCTGAATCTCGCGCAGATCGGTGGTCGTGTAGGGCAGGCCATCAGGCTTCTTCGCACCATCCTTGGCTTCTACCGTCCACAGGTAGATTTCGCCCAAGCCGGTCGAAATCGGACCCATCGCCGGACTAATTCCAGAAGGCAGCTTGTCACGCGCTTCCTGTATGCGTTCGTTGACCAATTGGCGTGCAAAGTAGATGTCGGTGCCGTCCTTGAAGATCACTGTCACCTGTGACAGTCCATAGCGGGATAGGGAACGGGTTTGCTGCAGATTAGGGAGGCCCGCCATCACGGTCTCAATCGGGTAAGTCACCCGTTGCTCGGTCTCCAGCGGCGAGTACCCTGGTACTTGGGTATTAATCTGTACCTGGACGTTGGTGATGTCTGGAACGGCATCAATGGGGAGCTTCTGGTAATTGTATACACCGATGGCCCCCATACCGATGACTGCCAGCAGAACTAACCATCGGTGCTCGATGGCTGCGTGAATCAGTTTTTCAAACATGTGCGTGGCTCCGATATTAATGGGCGTCTTCGGCAGCAGTTTTGCCGAGCTCAGACTTCACGACAAAGCTGCCTTCAGATGCATAGAGAGCCCCCGGTTTGACTCCTTGTAGAATCTCAACACGCTTGCCATCGCTGCGACCCAACTGCACGGGCTGGGCTATGAAGCCTCCGTTCACCTTCAGGAACACGACGGACCTGTCTCCCACGATTTGAATGGCGTCACTGGCCACGGTTACGGGGACATCCGCCTCTGAAGCGGTTACCTCCGCGCTGACAAACAAACCAGGACGCCAAGCGCCCTTGGGATTAGATAAGATCACGCGGGCCTTGGCCATGCGGGTCTGCTCACCGATCAATGAACCCACCAAAATGATGGTTCCAGTCGCGCTGGCATTGAACGCCGTTGCTTTGATGGTGACCTTCTCACCAACCCTGACCAGCGGTAAATCTTTTGCAGGTACACTAATCTCGGCCCAGACCTGCCCCAAGTCGGATACTGTGAACACGGCGGCATCTTCCTTGACGGCTTCGCCGAGGCTGAGATGCTTTTCGATCACCAACCCGTCGAATGGCGCGCGCAGCTCGAAGCGATTGAGCCCGCCCGACAAACTTGAGGTCATCCCCAAGGCGGACAATTTCTGCTGGGCATTGGCCACGGCAATTTCCGCCTCGTGCAAGGCTTGTGTGGCTTGGAGATAGTCCTGCTCGGCAGAGACCTTCTGTTCCCAGAGCCGCTTCTCACGCTCATACGTGGTCTTGGCCAAGGTCAATCGCTTTTGTGCCGTCTGCAACTCGCTGCGCTGCTCTGAGGCCGCTGGGCTGGCAATGACAGCCAGCACTTGGCCTCGTCTGACCGCCTGCCCCAGACTGACCTGCACACTCTCGACCACTCCTGCGATGCGCGGAACAACATGCGATGTCCGGTCCTCGTTCAGGCGAATCTCCCCCGGCAATTGCAAAGCGGATTTGATGCGAGCTGGACCGGCTGTATCGATGCCAATGGATGCGGCCTTAATTTGTGTTTCGCTAAAGTCGACTTTTCCTTCTTCCTGACTCAAGACGAACCTGAAGGGGCCGGTGGAAGTATCGGCAATGATGCTGATTTCAAAGGCATGTGGCTCGGCCACCACCTCGCGGCTCACGAGGCTGTCTTTGTCAGGTATGAAGTTGAGGGTCTGCTTCTCACCGGTCAAGCGCGTGATGGTGGCGCTGACTTTGGTGGCATTGTTTGGAAGCGGCTTGTCTTTGTTGAACAGCCAGATCCGCAGTCGTGATTCGCCGCTATCCCCAGCCAGTACCGCCTCCAACCCGAAGTCCCCTTCCTTGAACAGCTTGCCGCCATGCGACCCCTTGTTCGGATCCTCTTGCTGCTCTCCTCCACGATATGCCGTGGATTCAATGCGGCTGCCGTGGTCGTCATCTTCTGCGGTTTTGGATTTCTTGTCGTTGAGAATGGTAGTGCCAAGCATTACGCCAGTCACAATAATCGCAGCAATGGCGATCAGTTGTTTTTTGCTGATATTCAGTTTATTCGCGTCGATTTGCATGTTCATTCCTGGTTAGCTGGCTTGTCGGCATTCGAGCTGGGGTCGCCGAGCACCCGATCAATGTTTGCCGCCACGCGATGTGCTTCGGCTAGGGCCTTGAGGTATTGGGACTTGGCGGCGAAGTAGGTGCGCTGTGCATCCAGCACTTCCAGAAAGTTGAACTTGCCGTTTTCAAACCCGATGGTGGCTGCGTCATAGGCACTCTTGGCCCCGGGCAGTATGTCCCGTTGCAGAACATCCACTTCCCCACGAATGGCATCCAGCTGCTCGCGGGCTTGCATAACTTCAGTGCCGACGCGCACGTTCAAAGCCTGGAATTCGTCCCGGGCTTTATCTTCTCGCTTCAGCGCTTCGAGCAAATTGCCCTGATTACGATTAAACAGCGGCAATGGAACGGAGACGCCCAACAGTAGCTGATCGCTCTGCAGTTCATTGGCACGCTTCACTCCAAGGCGGAAGGTGACATCGGGCGTCTGCTTGCTGCGCTCCACATCGACCAACGATCTGCGGCGTTCTAGCTCTAGCTGGGCGCGACGCAAAGTTGGCGACGCAGACAAGCGTTGCTGGACACTGTCAAAGCTTGGAACAACCGGGGTCGCTTCAACATTGCCCTCAACGAGGGTGAAGCGGGGAGGATTGGGACCCAGCAGGCTGGCCAGACGCACCCGAGCGTTGCGCTGTTCGCTTTGTGCTTGCGCGAGTTCAACGCGTACCCCGGCCTCAGCCACCCTAGCCTTGGACTCTTCTACCGGAGAAACCTTGCCTGCCGTCACGCGCTTGGCAACCGCGTCTGTCGCCTTTTTTGCTAAATCCACACTATCAAGCGCCAGAGTCACACGCTCTTGGGCTGCTAGCATTTCGAAGAAAGCAGCGATCACTGCGGCGCGGATCTCGATGCGCCGCACATTCAGTCCTTCCACTGCTATGTCGCGCCCTCGCTCAGCCGCCGCAATACGTGCGGCGCGCTTGCCGCCCATTTCGACGGGAAGGTTGATCTGCACACTTTGTGTACGGGTCTGTGCGCGCTGGTTTTCCAGCGAGTACTCCAGTTCTGGGTTAGGGCGTAATTGTCCTTGAAGCACCTGACCTTCAGTCGCCTCAATTTCCCGTGTTGCGACGGCCAGATCCAAATTGCCTTCTAGCGCCAGCGCTATGGCTTTCTGAAGCGTCAAAGAAGTTGCCGTTTCTGGCTGCGCCTCTGGACGGGCCGAACGGTTGGTTTGCGCAGCAGGTGGCGATTGAGCCAAAGCTGCTCCAGCGGCGAGCGCAATGAACAAGCCCGCTACAGCTACCTTTTTTGTGGTTCTGTGAAAGGTAAGTGGCGTCCGTCGTTTTTTATTTTGATTACTCTTCAACATCCGATTCTCCAGTGATTTCAAACACACGAAGGAATCGGCGAGGTGCGATCTCAATGATCGCCTGCTACATCGTCACATCAGCGTCGTAAACGCGGCTCTACGCGGTCACGCACTAAGCGCAACTGCTTTAGTGACGACGAGGGAAGAAACGCGCTCCCCGCCGATCAGGCGAGGACACGCCATTGCGGGCGCTCTAATCGTTGGAAAGGTGGCGACGTGAGACGCGCCCAGTGGTCGGCTATGAGTAGGGACGAACTGAGTATCGGTGGGGGAGTCAGATTCTCATGCAGTATTGATGGACAGCTCGCATGACAGGATGCGCAATCAAGGTCATTGCCACCTGTCTTGGCTAGATCCGGTGCTTTTTCTTTACCATCAGCAGCCTTGTGCTGATGGTCATGGTGACCGAAGTGTTTGGCCGCGGCCCCAGATTCGTGCTGACAATAGGTGGCCACCGTCGCCCAGCTGAACTGCAAAGGCAAAAATATGAGCAGGAAAATGGCCAAGTACTTTTTCATTATATTTATATTACAGTAAGTTTGGGCTTTGGCTGCAATCGACTTGGCCATTCCCTTGGATTCATTGAGGGCGAGGCGTGGTTCGATAGGGTGACTGCGCAGAAACGCGGTCAGTCGTTACGAATCTTCAAAAGCCGGAGACCATTGAACACAACCAGTAGGCTTGCCCCCATGTCGGCAAAGACGGCCATCCACATGGAGGCATCGTCGAACACCGCCAAGAGCAAAAAAATCAGCTTGATGCCCAACGCAAGAATGATGTTTTGCCAAAGGATGGCGTGGGTGCGCTTGGACAGTCGAATAGTTTCTGGCAAGCGGCACAGATCGTCGTTCATTACGACCACGTCTGCTGCCTCCATGGCTGTGTGCGTGCCAGCCGCTCCCATCGCAAACCCAATGTCTGCTTTTGCCAGTGCCGGTGCATCGTTGATGCCATCGCCAGTCATTGCCGTCACGCCGTAGCCCCTCTGGAACTCGCCGATGGCCTCTAGCTTGTCTTCGGGCAGAAGATTGCCTCTTACTTCATCAATCCCGGCAAGGCGTCCCACCGTGCGAGCCGTCGCGGCGTTATCACCAGTTAGCATGACGGGAGTCACGCCCAGGGCTTTCAATCTGATGATCGCCTCAATGGATGAAGGCTTGATGGTGTCTGCTACAGCGAATAACGCAAGCACGCGGTCCTTGTTGGCCAAGATGGTGACTGTTCTGCCTGCTGCTTCGTGTTCCGCCAGTCGTTCTTTCAGCTCAGAGGAGCACTGGGCACGCTCCTCAATCCAACGATGGTTCGCCAAGACATAGGGGTTTCCATCAAGTGTCCCTTGAACTCCGCGCCCGGCAACTGCTTGGAAATCGCCAACATTCTGCGGGGTAATCTGCAGCCCTTGAGCGATTGCTTTCGAAACTGGATGATCTGAACGTATGGCAAGGCTTTTTGCCAGCTGTTCGAGCTGCTCGCGGGCTATCGAGGCATCAATGGGCTCGAACGCGACTAAAGTGGGCTTGCCTTCGGTGATGGTTCCGGTCTTGTCCAAGGCGACAGCCTTGATTTTTCGAGCCTCCTCCAGGTAAACGCCGCCTTTGATCAAGATGCCGCGCCGGGCACCGGCAGCCAAACCACTGACAACTGAAACAGGCGTCGAAACAACTAGGGCGCAAGGGCATGCAATCACTAAGAGAACCAAAGCCTTGTATATGGCTTGTATCCACGTTATTTCTGTCAGCCAAGGCAAAAGCAGCGCAATCAAAATCGCCAGCACAAATACTGCTGGGGTGTAGATTGCGGCAAAGCGATCTACAAATCGCTGGGTCGGTGCACGACCTGCCTGTGCTTCCTCAACTAACTTGATGATCCGGGAAAGTGTGCTGTCGGTAGCGGTGGTTGTGACCCGGAACTCGAGGGCGGAGGCTTGATTGATAGTGCCAGCATAGAGCTCGTCACCAGGGGTTTTGTCGACTGGCAAACTCTCACCGGTGACTGGCGATTGGTCGACCGCGCTCTGGCCGAGAGTGACAATGCCATCAAGCGGAATTCGCTCGCCGGGTCGTACACGCACAATCGAATTCAGGGCAACTGACTTTATATCGATTCGTAACCAACTCCCGTCCTCTTGGCGTACCTCTGCATCTTCAGGAGCCAGGGCCAGCAGACTTTTGATTGCCCCGCGTGCACGGTCTACCGCCATTGCTTCAATGGCTTCGGCAATGGCATAGAGCGCCATCACCATTGCCGCTTCGGGCCATTGCCCAATCAAAAATGCACCGGTTACGGCAACGGTCATCAGGGCATTGATGTTCAACCGCATCTGGCGGAGCGCAACCAAGCCTTTGGCGTACACACCAAAGCCAGACAAAAAAATCGCTGCCAACGCGAGGGCCATGCCCGTGGCAGCAAACCAAGGATCGCCCGGAAACGCGAACGCTATCGCTTCGGCCAGCAACGCCAGGCCAAGCGCAGCTATCAGCTTTCCCCACGATATCCAAAATCTTGTCGGCTGGCCATCGCTGTTGTGTCGTTCGTCTTTATTTGAATTTAAAGGCTCTGGCTTGAAGCCAGACTTGCTAATCGCCTCTAGCGCTGAAGGGATGGCAGATTCTTCAGCCGTGATCGTCAGAATGCGTGCGCCAAGATCAAAGTGAAGTCCTCGGATCTCCGCTAACGGCTCCAAGGAACGACGGATTTCCGACTCTTCAGCCGAACAGTCCATGTTTGCAATTCGAAACTGGTGCCTCAGTGAAGCCGACGGCGGGGAGGTTGGTGTTGAGGCCGGTGAGGATGGGCAACAAGTTGAGATGCTGCTGCACAACGGACTACCTTGGCTCGCTGCGGGCTGATTTTTGCACTGATTGTTCATCGGTTTCTCTTGCATGAACCTATTAGAAACCCTGTAGCGGCTTCAGTGTCAAGGGGCTACAATTAAGACCGGCTCAAACTACGAAACGCATATAGGTGCCATAATGAAAATCGGGGAACTTGCCAAGGCAACACAGTGTCAAGTCGAGACCATCAGGTACTACGAGCGGAAAGGGCTGTTGCCTGAAACGAACCGTACAGAGAGAAATTACCGTGTTTACGGGCCTGGCGATGTCGATCGCTTATCTTTCATCCGCCACTGCCGCCGGTTGGACATGACGCTGGGGGAGATAAGCGTGCTTCTTCAGCTCAAGGACGCATCGCCAGAAGATTGTTCATCTATTAACAATCTCGTGGATGATCACATTAAGCATGTGGCGGTTCGCATCCAGGAGTTGAAGTCGCTCCACAAGCAACTTATCAACCTACGCAACAGTTGCGCAGGCAGTGGCTCTGTCAACGAGTGTGGTGTACTTTCTGGTTTATCACGTGCTTTAGTTGAAGAATCTAATCGCTCGATCCTAAACGATCGGCTCGTGCAGGGGACACATCAGGTTTCTGGAAGGCACAAGGCAGCATGATTTTTTAAGGGGAGCTGGTTTAGCCACCTGTCCCTTTACCAGTGAGACCTTGATGAAGTCAGTCAAAGTTTTTTGCTATTTGTACTGTTGGCAATCGCGGAAAACGTGGGTAGTTATTTGCCTTGATTGGTTTTGAAGCGCGATCGCGGTCCTTGGCATTGAATTCGGGCTGCCCTTATCGTGGGCGTCGGGCTTACATTTAAAGCGGTAGTACACTAAAAAAGAAGCGCGCCAGTACCGATTGCAACGCGGCCTTATCGAAGTTGGTGTTGCTGCGGTATTCGACGCGCATGTCGGCCACCGTTGTCGACGGTACCGTGTTGTTGTGGATCGTCGTCGGGTTGACGATGCCCGAGAACCGGATGAACTCTGTACCGCGGTCGAAGGCTACCTGCTTCTCGCCCCGCACCCTCAGGTTACCGCTGGCCAGCACTTCAGTCACAGTCGCAGTTACCGTGCCAGTAAAGTTATTAGCTGCATTGGCTGCTGCCTTTTCCGCATTGTTCAATGCGCTCTTGCCTCCGATTGAACCGATACCCAAGGGCACCACAGCATTTAAGTGGACGCTGTTGTCCTTGCTGGTGGAGCTGGCGATGTTCTTTCCAGCACTGGTCTTTTCCGCAATCGTAATGATGAGAGTGTCACCGACCCGACGCGCGCGGACATCCTCAAACATCGGCTGGTATGACTGTTCATTGAAGATGGTGCCATTGCGAGCTGGTGCCAGTGCGACATTGGCCACAGGCGTTGTAGGTACAACTATTGAGTCGGGTACCGCGCTGACGCAGCCCAGAAGGCTCAGTGGCGCCCCCATGAGAATAAGAGTGTTCGTGAACATCGAGTAAAAATTTTTCATGGCAGTAGGGTAACCCCAGCCGTTTTTACCCAATTTCAAGATGAAGGGGTGAATTCACCGCGTATTCATTTCCAGAGGGTGTTACGCAAGCCTCAGAAGGGCACGGCCTGCGGCGCATCAGGATTTAAAACATGCAGAAGTGAATTCTGGCGCTGGCCTTGGGCAAGATTTTTTTAACCCGGCACCAAGCGTCGGAATCGACTGGCCCGCTCGGCGGCAGGCGCCAACTAACGCGGCATGGACTAGCCAACGCAGCTCACGATGTCGTTGCGATGCCTGTTCATCAAGTTTAGGTACGGGCAAACAAAGTCTCCTTTCTCCTCCCACACATCGATCAGGTCCGGCTGGCGAGGTTCCATGTTGTTCTGATAGCAAAATCTCAGCGAAGTGCATAACTCCCTCTAGGCCGTTTCAAGTTGTTATCGCATGCGGGTATTTCGCCTTTCATTTTTTCTTGAGCATTAGGTAATTCGCCTCTTGGAGGTGCCATTCACTTGGGAATGGTTTGAGCAGCTCCTTCATCGTTAACCACGCCGGCTGTTTACCGTCCAAAATCGCCTGTACGATTTTTGGCGATAGGTAGGCCAGTCTGAGAATCCTGCTGACGTAGGAGGGGTTAATTCTCTCGGCGACGGCCAGATCTGCGATGGTCGAGTACGTACCGTTACTTAGCAGACGCTGCCATCGAAATCCTCGTGCGATCACTTTGACCATGGTGTTGTCGATGGTTGCCTCTTGCCGAGCTACCCCGCGAGAGCCGTCAGGCAGGACGATGACCGTCTTGCCACCCCGGGATCGAAAAGTCATTGGGATATGCGTAGTTTCAGATGCTGAAGTTCTTGAGGTCATGCGGCCTCCTTAAAACCGGGTTGTGTCATCGAATCACGTAGCAGTTTTGGCATGCCCTTGGTTTTCCACTCGATACTGATCCCGTCCTTGCGAATGACTATTCGATCGATCAGCGCATGCGCGATGCGCGCCTGCTCTGGTGGGAACAGGTGATCCCAGACTTGATCTATCGCTTGCAGTGTTTGGATGGCTTCTGCTTCGCTGATGTCCGACCTAGTCATGGTTACTTCACGGACGGCAGCGGCAAGGATTTCAGGTGCTTTCAAGATGCCGCGAATCTGCTCGGTTACAACGCCTTCGATCTCGCCTGCCGGTATGCGGCGAACTTCGCACGCTTCTTTGCCAAGTTTGATGGCATCCGTGTTGATGTAGTACCGGTACTGCTTTGATCCTTTACTAGTCCAGCCAGGGGTGAAGGCCCGACCTTCCGGAGAAAATAGCAGTCCGCGTAGGATGGATGGCGCTTTAGTTTTTCTCGGAGCGATGCCCCCTTTGATGTGCTTGTCGCCGGCCCTGAGAAGTTCCTGCACGGTGTCCCACAATTCCTGATCGATGATTGCCTGATGTTCACCCGGATATTGGTTTCCCTTGTAGGCAGCTATGCCGATGTACACAGGGTTCTTAAAGAGCTTATAGACGAATCCTTTCGTGATCAGCTTACCTTTGCGCTCGATACCCTTGGAGGTCGTCCATGATTTCGAGGTCACGCCTTTTGCCCGCAAATCCCTTACCAGTGATGCCATGGAAGGCATGGTTGCGAATCGCTTAAAAATCTCACGTACGATCTGCGCTTCGTTAGGATTCGGGATGAGCTTACGCTCGATCACATCGTAGCCAAGCGGTGGCATGCCGCCCATCCAGATGCCGCGCTGGCGTGAGGCAGCAATCTTGTCGCGCACCCGTTCGCCTGCCAGCTCGCGCTCGAACTGGGCAAATGACAAAAGAATGTTCAACGTGAGACGTCCCATCGACGTGGTTGTGTTGAATGCTTGCGTCACCGAGACAAAGGTTACTTTGTGCTCGTCGAAGATCTCGACCAGTTTGGCGAAGTCAGCCAGGGATCGGGAGAGTCGGTCTATTTTGTAGACGACGATGATGTCGACCAAACCTGACCGCACATCGTCGAGTAGATTCTTCAGCCCGGGGCGATCCATGTTCCCGCCCGAGAAGCCGCCATCGTCATACCGCTCCCGCGACAAGACCCAACCTTCTGATTTTTGGCTTGCGATGAAGTTTTCGCAGGCATCCCGCTGTGCATCCAGAGAGTTGAAATTCTGGTCGAGGCCTTCCTCGGTGGACTTGCGCGTGTAGACCGCGCAGATTGAACGGCGCTCAGGCTTCATCCAGTGCTCCTTGCCGATACCAGCCCAAAGAAGGCCCAGCCGTTACGATTAGTGCCGGTGATGGCTTTGGCGATGCTGGAGAGCGATTTATACCGCCGGCCTTGGTAGTCAAAGTAGTCGACCCCGACCAAGACTTCGCAGGGGCTTCCTTGCCATTCCCTGATCAGGCGTGTCCCTGCAATCGGACGGTTGTCCTGGCGGCGGCGTCTGACTTCCTTCTTGCCGCCATCGAGCTGTTCGCCCAAGAGTTCCAGGCGCTTCTGGGTTTCGCGCTTCAGCCCGCCGTAGGCAAGCTCCTGAATGCGGTAGGCAAGCCGGGCTTCGAGGAAGCGCCGGTTAAACGGGGGCGGCTCCTGATGGAACAGGTCACGCCACATTTGCTTTAGCTCGGGCGTGGTCGTGGTCGGAAGGCTGGCTACACGGGCAATTACAGTTTCAGTCACTGGGGTTCTCCTTGGTGGTCAGGACACCCCGTACTAACGCTCTGTTCGGTCAGGTTATCAAGTTGATCTTGGCGGTCGTGCAGGCGAATTACCGCCATGGCGAGGATCGCGCCGACGATGGCGGCGGGCGAGTGCTCGGTGAACTTAAGTGGGGCTGAAATCGGGGTGTTGGCTTTCATGAAGGTTCATACCGCTCGTAAAAAGACTTTTCTCAGGTAAGCCTTGAAGTGCAGAAGGCCATCTGCCCCGGGGGATGCAATTAAATGACCCAGGAAGTTGCTTTTTTAAAAAAATTGTCCAATAAATAATATAAAATACCAGCACATCGTTTTATGCTGGTAAGTTACTAGCAATGTGTTATGATGCAAATAATTAACCTGCAAGGAGGTGGTATGCAAGAAGAAAACCCGACGGGACGAGCGCGTGGCGGAAAGGCCAGGATGGCTAGTCTTACCCCAGAGCAGCGAAAAGAAAACGCGCGTGCGGCAGTCCAAGCAAAGGCTGCACTGAAGAAGTTGCCTAAAGCTACTCACTCAGGCCAATTGGTAACCAACCTCATTGATCTGCCGTGCTTTGTGCTGGATGACGGTCGTCGGGTTATTTCTGGCCGCGGTCTGACTACTGCAATTGGCATGAAAGGGCGTGGAGGTGGGGTTTCCCGAGTTGCTGAACACAAGCTAATTAAAGCCTATGGTGACCCGGCACTTATTGCCGCTATAGACAACCCTATCCAATTCGTCGGCAAATCACCCAAGGGTGACAACGTGCCAAGTGATGGTTACGAAGCGCATGTCTTGCAAGAGGTGTGTGAGGCAATTCTCACGGCTCGTGACAACAATTTGCTGGTGACCGAGCAAGATCAGCGATATGCCGCGCAGGCTGACATTTTGATGCGGGCATTTGCTCGCGTGGGCATTGTCGCGTTGATTGACGAGGCTACCGGATATCAAAAAGACCGCGACAAGCAGGCACTTGCCAAAATTCTCGAAGCCTTCGTGGCCAAAGAGCTTCAGCCTTGGTTGAAGACTTTCCCGGATGAGTATTACAGCGAACTTTTTCGCATCTACAACATTCCGTATCCGCCCGTAGGAAATCCTTCTTGGCGCCCAGGGTTCATTGGTCACGTGACCAATAACGTGGTCTACGACCGAATTGCCCCAGGCCTGTTGCCAGAACTGAAGCGTCTCGCGAGCAAGGAGGAGCGGAAAGCCCGTCTGCACCAGCATTTAACCCAAGATGTCGGACATCCAAAACTGCAAAGTCACATGGGGTCAATCGTTACTTTGTTGAAGTTGTCGCGTAGTCCGGAGGACTTCTACTCGTTAGTAGATCGGCTGCACCCGAGATTTGGTACGACTGGACAACTCGATTTCGATGACCCTTTAAATAAATAATTCGATTTAAAAATTAATAAAAAAGGAAGAGACAATGGGATATTGGCGGCAGTTTGAAAATTTTGATCCTCTAACAGGTCAAGTCCCTTATTGGCCGTTTGGCCGACTTTCAAGCATCGCATGGCATGCTCGTAACTTGCTGCGTAATAGAACCAGCGATCAGATAGCGCTAATGGCTAATTTGGCAAGTGATTCAATAGATGAATACTTCAGTCAGGCAAAAGAAAATGAAATCGCTAGGCTGCGAAGAGAAGAGGCATGGGAATTTTTTGACATTGATGACGACGGAAACATACATGGATTAAATTCCGAACGAGAAAGTGAACTTGACTTTCCGACATCGGATAACACGAATGACATTGATGCATTAAGCGAAAGTGTTGGTGGTTGGTCTGACATTTTCGACGATGGTACGCCCGATCCAGAAGACTATGAGTACTTTGCTGCAATGGCGCTATGGAAAGTTGCAGATGCAATCTATAAAGTCACTTACAACTATGACTACAAAACTCGCGAGGACATAAAGAAAGACAGACAGAAACTGACGCCAAGCGACTTGTCTATAGCTGGAGACATTGCCATTGAAGCTATGGAAGCCGTCTGCCATGCGGTGAATCTACGTGATTCGCAGCGTCAAGAAGAACGGCTTCAGGAAAAAATTAAAGCTGCGGAAACGCACGCAAGTGCAAAAGTGCAGAGGGAAAACGATCTCAAATGGGAATCGTTGCAAGCTGAAGAGGCAAGACAAAAATCAGAAAATGCTAAAAAAATGGCGGCCCTTAGCAAGGCGAGCAGAAATAAGTCCATGGCGGCTGTTTTGTCGCAGTGGGATAAAGACGCGGCGCTGCAAAAGCTCAGTAGTGCAAAAGCCGGCATAAAACTGTCCCAGTGGTTGGGAACACAAGATCTTGAGCCATTCGAGCCGCGCACTGTTTCGCAATGGATTTCAGCGCATAAGAAAGAAAAATCAGCAATCTGAAACCCAAAAATGTGCAGCAGCGCCGCTGACTGTACGGTCAGCTGTCATTGCTGCACGTACAGTCAGCATGGCAAAGCGGACATGAAACGACGCTTCGCGCACACTATGCGGTGCAAGCGTATTTCTTCAGGTCTCCATTAACGTCATGATTGCCCCATAAAAATTTTCAAAGGGACAGTGATCATGAATTACCAGCAAAAGAACTTAAACCCGGTCGTTGAAACGCGCGGCAAGAAGAAAATACGCAGCATAACCGGCACACCGGATCGCGTTCAAAGTGCCAGCGGGTCGAAAATGACAAATGATGATGATTATTTTTTTGATGCTGTAAAAAATGCAGCCGCTACTCGCACATATCAAACGGCTGTGCGCCTAAGATTGTCCGATGCTGAGCGTGAAGATATGCAGCAGGATTTGATTGTTGATTTGCTCGAGCGTTCCCATCGCTTTGATGCATCTAAGGGCAGCGCTAATACGTTCACAGGTATGGTGTCCGAGCACAAGGCTTATGAATTAATGAATAAGCTGATCAAGGACAGACAACGGCTATCCTTCGATAAAAACGCAATCGCAGCCAACGACGCAGAATTCAATTTATCAACCGATGGTGATTACGATTATGTGAGTCCCATGTGGACTGATGATCGTGATTTGTTTTGCGATAGCGAAGCTCTTCATGACGTGCGTGCCGCGCTAGCGTGCATGAGCCAGAGCCAACTAGATCTATTCAATCTAATTGATTGTCACCATGACCTTCCGAGCGCTGCCGCAGCGTCCGGGATGGCAACCGCAACTTTCTACCGCCGTATTGAAGATCTGCGCATGCACCTGCGCATGTTCGGTATTCGGCCGGCCGCCTAAAAGAACGTGAGGCGCCTGAGAAAAACAGGCACCTCGCTCCGTAAAAACCTTCAAGAAACGCAAACGCCGCGCCCCTCGGGTCGGTGATAGGCCAACTCATGCCTGGAGAAATGATGTCGCATGCAAAAAAAATCGTTGAAACCACACGCAGCTATCTCGGGCTGGGTGTTGAAGTCGGTAAGGCAGCCTTACAGGCCGTATACGTACCGACCGAAAAGCTGACCGAAGAGCGATTCGCCAACTGGATCGGGGATGCCCTGGTCGGGCAATCGATTCAGTACCACGAAGGATTTCTGCTGCTCGATCGTTCCGAGTCGGGCAGTGGCCTTGGTACGAAAGAGCGCAACCGGCTGCATTCCGTTGCGCGACGTGCCTGGATCGCTTGCGAACTGGGCCTGGTGCATCTGTTCAGCCTGAAGGTCGCCGATGGCCATTACCGCTATATCGCGATCCGCTCAAGCAGCAAGCTGACACCGCCTGAAATTCGTGCCCGTCTTCGCAAGACGAATGCATCGACCACTGTCGAAACCCCGGAAACAACCCATTAAAAAAAGGAGCGTCCCTATGATTCCTGAGCCCGACACCCTTGAAGAAGTTGGCAATTTCATGATGGCAGAGCTCGAAGCTATGCCACTCGCCGAACTCAACGAACTGATTCAGCGCGTCTCATCAGCTGAAGAATCTGCGCGTCAGTACAAGCAGTTTCTGCAGGCGGTGATGCATCACCGTTTCGGCAGCCGAGCTAACCAATTGCGCCAGGATGCAGGCAAGACCACCGGAACCGTGCGCTTCGAGGATGAGGGATTTGTTGTGATCGCTGACTTGCCTAAGCGTCCTGAATACGATCAGCGAAAGCTAAAAGACGCAGTCGAAGCGCTACGCAAGTGGGGTGAGAACCCTGAAGACTATGTGGGTATCGAGGTCAAGGTGTCTGAGACCAAGTTCGGCGCCTGGCCGCCAGCTGTGCGGGAATTGTTTGAGCCTGCGCGCACGATCAAAGCAGGTAAGCCGACCTACAAGCTTGAGCGCATTGTCGATGGTGAAAGCTCAGAGGCCGCCAACGATAGTCAGTTCGGGGAGGCAGTCTGATGGCCATTTCTCTCGCACAGTTAAACCGAGCCGGCACGATCAAGCCGCCACGACTTTTGATCCATGGTGTTGCGGGCGTAGGTAAGACGACCTTTGCTGCGCAAGCGAACAAGCCGGTTTTCATCCAGACCGAGGAAGGTCTGGGAACGCTATCGGCTGCCAACTTCCCGCTGTCCCGAACGTTCGAGGAGGTGATGGAGGCGCTGGCTGCGCTATACACCGAGCAGCACGACTTTGCCACGGTGGTGATTGACAGCGTTGACTGGTTGGAGCCGCTGGTCTGGGCCAAAGCGTGCCGAGATAACGGCTGGAATTCCATCGAAGACGCGGGGTATGGCAAAGGGTACGTGGCCGCGTTAAATCTCTGGCGCCAGTACATCGATGGGCTGAACGCGCTACGCGATGACCGTGGCATGACCGTGGTCCAGATCGCGCACACCGAAATAAAGCGCTTCGATTCGCCTGAGCATGATCCCTACGACCGGTACGTGATCAAGCTCCACGCACGCGCAGCCGCATTGCTGCAAGAGCACTCTGACATTGTGCTCTTCGCAAACTACCGCATCTCGACCGTGAAGGCGGATGTTGGTTTCAACAAAAAGGTGAGCCGTGCGGTGGGCTCCGGCGAGCGTGTAATCCATACGGTCGAACGCCCGGCCTTTCTCGCAAAAAACCGCTACGACCTACCTGACCTGCTGCCGCTTGAATGGTCCGCCTTTGCGCAGGCCATGCCTGAATCATTGCATTCGACGCTTAACCCACCCACCACCACTCGCACCTGAAAAAGGAGAAATCACCATGGCTTCATTCGGACAAACATTTGATGCATCGGCTGTTGAACCCAGTA
>JACCDR011963390.1_pt1 | contig 18668 bp, 13 predicted proteins | sample 7446431 | NCBI WGS metagenome assembly JACCDR01 (sample SAMN15323443, study PRJNA562643) | freshwater metagenome | isolation source: river surface water | place: USA:Blue River Watershed | collected 2017-08-17
GCCTAAACCCAAGGCGCCATCGCGCAACGACTGGGGCACGGCATTGATCACATCGTCAGAGAGAGATGAGACAAAGGGAATAATCATGACACCCATGACAATACCCGCTGCCAGCGCACTTTCGGAGCTGATCGGGAAATAAGCGTCCAGCCCAATATCCACCCCCAAATCACGAATAAAAGGCGCGACTGTGAGCGCGGCAAAAAATCCGTATACGACCGTTGGCACCCCGGCCAGCACCTCAAGCAGGGGTTTGATGATGTCGCGCAAGGAGCGGCTGGCATATTCGCTTAAATAAATCGCCGTCATGAGCCCACAAGGGACAGCGATGATCATGGCAATACCGGCAATCAGCAGGGTGCCGGTAAAGAGTGGCACAGCCCCAAAGCTGCCGGAGCTGCCTTGCTGATCGGCGCGAATAGCGGTTTGCGGGCTCCATTCCAGGCCAAACAGAAAATCGAAAACGGGCACTTTGCGGAAAAACATCAAGGCTTCAAATAAAACCGAGACCACAATCCCCACCGTGGTGAGCACAGCGATGGAGGCGCACACAAACAAAATGCGGCGAAAGATGATTTCGACCTGTAAACGGGCTTTGAACGTCGACGCAATGCGTAACCACACTAAAAACGCGCCTAATACCGCAACCGACAAGACCAATACTGTCATGGCAAAACGGCTGATGGTTTCGAACTGCAGCCATTTTTGACTGGCCGCCAACAATGCCGGGTCTGTCTCTTGCAGAGTCCCCTGCGCAATATTTTGAATTTGATTCAGTAAAAGGCCGGTTTTATCGCCGGCTGCGGCCAGGGTGGACTCTGGCAAACCCCCTAAAACCAGCACACGAATCAGACTGCCATCAAAGGCGACCCACACACCCAACAACACGGCGCTCGGAATTAAGCACCACAGGGCCGTGAGAGTACCGTAATAAAAAGGCAGTGAATTTAAAAAGCGGATGCCGCCAACCTGCTGCGCTACCGCAACAGAGCGCCCGCGACCGGCCACGTAGGCCACCGCCATGAGTACGAGCAGGGCAATCAAAAGTAAGGACGGTGTCATATCGCTCTACATCCTCTAATCACATCAAGGGCCATGCCCTCGCAACCGGATTTAACACTTGGCATCACAATACCGCGCATTACAACGCCGAGCATCACAACACAGTTGTTGTCACACATTTGCTGTTACAACAGGTGCGATGCAAGGACACAACAGAATAAAAAAACAGTGCAGAGCCAAAGCCCTACACTGCTCACAAACCACAAAACGAAAATTATTGCAGACTGGTTAACACGTCCAGTTTTTTCACGCTGGCAGCAACCGCTTTACGCTTCTCGGCTGCAAGAGGAATCAGGCCTTTCTCAGCAAGATAACCTTCGTCGCCGAAAGCCGCTTCACTGGTAAACTCAGCTAAGAAAGCTTCGATACCGGGAATCACACCGATGTGCGCTTTTTTCACATAAAAATACAGGGGGCGCGAAATCACATAACGGCCATCGGCGATATTTTCGAAGGTAGGCTCTTGACCACCAACATGCGACGCCTGCACCTTGTCGGCATTTTGATCGAGGAAGCTGAAACCAAAAATACCCACGGCATTGGGGTTTTCATTGAGCTTGCGCACAATCAGGTTGTCGTTTTCGCCCGCTTCAACATAAGCGCCGTCTTCACGAATGCCGTGACACATGGCTTTGTAGGTGTCTTTATCAGTTTTTTCTTTTGCCGCAATCCAAGGATACAATTTGCAGCCGCCTTCCATCGCCAACTCAACAAATGCATCACGTGTGCCAGACGTTGGCGGCGGGCCTATGACTTCAATTTTGTGGGCGGGCAAACTGGGGTTAACGTCTTTCCAGGTTTTATAGGGGTTATCAATCAGAGTTTCAGTGCCTTTTGGATCGGGCACTTTTTTGGCGAGCGCGAGGAAAATATCTTTCAGCTCAAAATTGTAGTGAGTGGCCTTCACTGCATTCGCGAGCACTATGCCATCAAAGCCAACATGGACTTCAATGATCTCTTTAACGCCATTGGCTTGGCATTCGGCAAATTCACTGTCTTTGATACGACGAGAGGCATTGGCGATATCCGGGAAAGCCACACCGACACCTTTACAAAACTCTTTAAATCCACCACCCGTTCCCGTTGGCTCAATTTTGGGCGCTTTCATATTGGTTTTGCGCGCAAAACGCTCCGACACCACCTTCGAAAAGGGGAATACGGTAGACGAGCCTACGGCCATAATCTGATCGCGATTGGCGAGCGCATGGGGCGCAAAGCTCAGCGTCAGCGCACAAACGGCGGGCATCAAGAAGGTTTTTAGGTGTTTATTCATGTCGATTCCTCAGGATCACAAAACGTGCTCAAGCGTGCCAAGCACTATTACCTCGCGCATCTTATGCCCAAATTGTGACAGTTTTGTTTCAATCCCTGCAAGCGATCATCCGACGACACGGGTTGCCACACGATAGGAATTGTTCAACAGGAATTGCCCAACAACAGACATTACCCAACAACAGGGATTACCCACCGGCAGGAATTGTCACACGACTGCCACAGAGCACGTCTAGGCTCAGGCCCTTTTACAGTGTCGATTGTGTGAAGATGGCTATTTCCCGTTTTACTCGGCGTTTTAAACGTTTTTTTGCGCAGTCGCGCGTCCCGGCACAAAACGATCACAACACCCGCTGGACACTGGCAGAGCCCGAAGCCTATGGCCGCATCAGCCCGGACTATTTGTCTTTTTCCATTGATATCTCAGTGCTCGCCGGTGGCCTATGGTGGCAAGGAGATGACAGGGCCCAGGGTGGGCTGGGTCGCTTTCGGCTGGCACCGCTCGACCTTAACCACCCCCTACTGAACCTGTTGGCGCAAGGTTTGGCCCCCAGCTATCTCCGTATTGGTGGCTCAGAGGCCGATACAGTGCATTACTTCACAGACCCCACCAGTCCTCAGGCCTCACAAACGCAACTCACACAATCGCAGTGGGATGCTCTGCATCACTTTCTGGCCCGACACCACTTCAAGCTGGTGTTCACGTGTCGTTATGACCGCGCCGGCCCTGATCAACACAACCACGCCGAATACACGCCCACCGGCCAGAAAGCGCCGCGCCACGGCTGGGAAGCCCTACTCGCCTACAGTCAGCAACAGGGCTACGCCATTGCAGCTTGCGAGCTTGGCAATGAATTAAATGCCTACTGGTTGTTTCACGGGCTGCGCAGCCAGCCGAGCGGGGCACAATTAGCCGAGGATTACGGGCATTTTGCCAAACGGGTCCACCACTATTATCCGCAAGCCAAAATTCTGGGCCCCGGCAGCGCCTTTTGGCCCTACCTGGGCGAGGCACTCAGGCCCGTATCCAACCTTACTCCCCGTTTTTTACAACAGAGCGCGCGCCTCGGCACGCCGCTTCAGGTGGTCGATTGGCACTTTTACCCGTTTCAAAGTCGCCGCACACCGCTACGCACACGCCCAGCACGCCTCAGCCAGTTCCTGCGCCCCAGCGTGCTCGACAGTTTTAGCCATTACAGCCGCCAACTGGGCCAGCTGCGTGACCGCTATGCGCCCACGGCGGAACTCTGGACCGGCGAAACAGGCTCGGCTCAGTGTGGTGGCGAACCGCAGATTTCATCGCGTTTTGTGTCCTGCCTGTGGTGGGCCGATCAACTGGGGCAAGGCGCCATGACCGGCCAGCAAGTGATGATCCGCCAAAGCCTGATTGGCGGTGACTATGGTCTCATCAGCCTCAAACGCTGCAAACCTCGCCCGGATTACTGGCTGTGCTGGCTCTGGCGCCAATTGATCGGCCTTGAGACCTTTAGAATGGTCTCGCCCGTGGATTCGTTGCGACTGTACGGTTTTAGCCTCAAACAGAGCGAAGCCATTCAGGGCGCAGGTTTTGTGCTGCTCGCCATCAACCTCGATGATCAAGCCATTCAGGTTTCCCCACCACCCAGCTTGGCCGGGCATAGAGCGGATATTTACAGCCTGACCAGCAAAAAACTCACCAGCAAAAAGCTGCTGATCAATGGACATCTCATGGCAGTGCGCGAGCAAGCGCTGCCGACTTTAGGTGACCTGGCCGCCGTCACACCTTTTGACGGAACTTTACCGGCCTACTCGGTCAACTTTTGGGTTTTTCGCGCACCGGCGGCTTGAACCCAAGGGCGCCATTCGCCCCTTGAAGTTAGCCTCGGCTGCGCCCATTATTCGCTCAGTTTTTTAACCTTGAGGTAATAGTGTCATGATGCGCATTGGTCTTTTTCTATTAACTAACCTGGCGGTGATGCTGGTTGCGGGCGTTGTGCTCAACTTACTGGGGGTTGGCCGCTACATTGACCAGCAAGGCCTCAATCTGACCAACCTGCTGGCGTACTGTGCCGTTTTTGGTTTTACCGGCGCCTTCATTTCGCTGTTTTTATCCAAGTGGATGGCGAAAATGAGTACGCGTACCGAAATCATCAGCCAACCGCGCAATGCGGAGGAAGCTTGGCTGGTTGAAACCGTTCGCCAACTGGCTGACCAAGCGGGTATTAAAATGCCTGACGTGGGCATTTTCCCGGCGGAAGAGTCCAACGCCTTTGCAACTGGCTGGAATAAAAATGCTGCGCTCGTTGCCGTGAGTCGCGGCCTCTTAACGCGCTTCAGCCGCGATGAAGTGCGCGCCGTCATGGCACACGAAATTGGCCACGTCGCCAATGGCGACATGGTGACCCTGACCCTCATTCAAGGCGTCGTGAACACCTTTGTCATGTTTTTTGCCCGGATTGTGGGTTATTTTGTCGACAATTTACTGCGTCGTAACGACGAGTCCTCATCAGGGCCTGGCATTGGCTTTTATATCGCTTCGTTTATTGCGGAAATTATTTTTGGCATAGTTGCCAGTATGGTCGTGGCGTGGTTTTCGCGGCGCCGCGAATTTCGTGCAGATGAAGTCGGTGCGCGTCTGGCCGGCAAAGACGCCATGATTTCCGCATTGGCCCGTCTGCAAGCCGAAGTGGAAGGCCATGTCCCGAGCAGCATGCCTAGCACCATGAGCGCCTTCGGCATTACCGGCGGCTTTTCGCAAAAAATGCTGAGCCTAATGGCCTCGCACCCACCCTTGACCGTGCGCATCGAAGCGCTGCGTCACAGCCTGTAAGCTAAAGCCCTCAACACAAAAAGCATAAAAAAACCGCCAACTGGCGGTTTTTTAGTGTGTGCAAGATTCCTTAAATACCCGATCCTGGCAGCTTTGCGTTAGCGCAATGCTCCCGCAATAATCTTGCCACCATCAAACCGTTTAGCTATACGCGCATCGCTCACGCCTACCGCCTTGGCCAAGGTTTTACCAACCGCCACCAACGTTTGCTCGAATGGAATATCGGGGCTGGCAACACCGCCTGTGGCCGCATTAATGGCTCTGGCTTTAAAGTCGATTTGATTCGCTCGACGCTGATAAGTCTCAAGCCCACCAACCATACCCGGCTTAATGGAGGGCCCAAACACATACATCGCATGATGCGAACCATTATGATCCCGGCCAGCGCCTTCCGGGCGCACCAAGGTGCGGCCAAAGACATTAAAGCTCGCAAACACCACCGATTTGTCCACCCCCGCAAGGGTTAATTTGTCCCACAAGATTTTAATTGCCGCGAGGCTGCTCAGGGTTTCCGTCACTTCACGGTCTAAATTAATGTCATCGTGATTGTCACCACCAAACCGGCAACCCAGTGTAATCACCGGGGCAACTTTTAATTGAATCAAGGCCGCTGCCATTTTTGCTTGGTCTGCCACAGTGTCGCCGCTAATATCCTCAATTAACCCGCCTAGGCTATCGCCCATCGCTTGCGCCTCGACACGGCTGATCGCATAACGCGATAGAAATTTTTGCTGAGCGGGCGTGCCGTTATTTTTGATATCGCGATACGTTTTATCTAAAAACTGATCCCGCATAGCGACCATATTGTCAAATTGTGCAACCTTGGCAGTAAAAAGACTTTTTAGGCTGACGGGCCTCAATTCGGAGGCCGCGACACCATTGGATTTTGTCGGCGACCCCCCGATACAAATTAATTCACGCGATAAGGTGCCAAGGGCTTCCGAATTTTCGTAGGCGATGCAGGACCCTAAACTGTCGGCGCCCAGTCCATCAGGCCCCTTGAGGGCACCATTTAACCCCATGACAACCCCAAAATCCGTGTGTGCATTGGTAAAAGTCGCGTGATGCCAAAAAGCACTGTTATCCAGCAAAGCTTGTGGCAAATCGGCCCAACATTTAGCGGCCCTCACGGTTTTGTCGCCCAACATAAAGTTGGTTGGGGTTTCAAAATTTACCGCTCTTTCACCCAGCTCAGCGACGTTGGGATGGTCAATTTGATGCAGTGGATCATTCGGATTGTTTGCATTGCCGTAGGTGCCGGGGCAATTTGCATTGATCGGATCGCCATTGGCTTGGTGAGACAAAATCAAAAATTTGGCATCGCCTGCTGCCGCCCAAGTTTCCTCACTTTTGCCAAGCAAAAAGGGAATGGGCAGCCCCGTCACCAGGCTGCGCAACGGCAAGGAACCAAAGCTCAAGGCGCTTGCGAATAAGGCTTCGCGGCGCGACAGGGTAGGCATAGGCGCAGAGTGTTTTTTCATGATGGAGACCTCACTAAAATCCTAAGCCAATTAATTCAGGCGATGAGCAGGCCGCAAAAAATGCCGCTTTTAACGACTCATGTTTCGTTTGGGCAAACCCACAGGTTACAGTCCCCGTTTGCTGTAAGGGGTTACTGCAATTTTGCGGCTTGTTTGACAGGTCATAAATTCGGCGCAAACCGGTAACAACATCGTTGTAACGCGCGTGATTACTTGGAATACCCATTAAATATTGCGCCATATTGGCCAGATGGTCGTCGACCGGCTTGCTGAGGTTAAATACAGAGGAGTCGTCACTGCCGAACATGGCGCGGGCTACGCGCGAGCACTCGCGGTCAATCGATTTGGCATCAAACAGACTGAGGCGCCTACTTTGCACCAGCTCGACCTCGCCTCGCGCATATTCATCTTGAGGAACCACTCCCAGGATGCCGTCCTTGCAGGGTGTGAGTTTTCCTGTGGTCCCAGACGCATTATTAATCTGCGTCACCCGCGCTGAAAAAGCCGCGCAATAATGATTGCTACGCGACAGGCTTACATCAAACCCCTGTGTCTCATGCGTTTGAGTTTTAGTATTACCCGTGAATAACGGCGATGAAAAAAACTGGCGGATCAGAGGTTTTAATTTATACCCCTGAGTTTCAAAAAAGGTGGCTAGGCGTTTAAATTCCGGGTCTTTTTCATCACAAGGGGTCGAATTACCCCACTGACAAAGTTTTTGTACCCAGGCGGCAGCAAACAGTGGATGGTCACCAATTAGGGTTGCCAGCTGATCCAGCGTCGTAAACCGTTTATTCACCCCCCAGAACGAAAACGCCGGCGCCTGTTGAGGTGCGGTTTCAGGCAAAGCACGATAGTCGATGTCCACCGTATTACTAAAGACCAATCGCATAGGATCCATGTGGCGATGACACTCGTAACAGACAGTTCCCTTGACGGCATGCTCAGCCGGAATACCCGTTTCAGAACTGTGCGGCGTCGCGTCGCCGGGGCTGAAGGTCTGACCCAATGCGGCGATCAATAATTGATTGATCGTCAGCCGAAATTGATTGTCGTTATTCGAGATCCAGTAATTTAAAAAGACCGGCGAGCTAAAAAAACCAACGCGCGGATACTTGAGCGATAGGCTGCCACCGTCTGGAATGGCGCGCATACGGCTCGCAAAATCGGCGCTATTTTCCCAATTGATCGGGGTTGTTGCCTGCTCCAGGCGCACAGTACGCCAATCCGTAAAATCCTCAGGTTTTAAGTATTCAAATTCGCTCATCAAGGGTCTTTGCTTGGTTTTATCCGCATACGCCAAGGCAACGAGTAGTGCAGTAGTTACCTGCCATTCGCGAGTCGATATGACTTGGCGAAAATCGCGATTGGAATCCACTATGTTCCAGGCCGTTCGGTGAAATTGCTCATTGAGGTTTTGGAGCAGCGCCTCACCATCAAGAAAACTGTCGCGCAGAATATTATCCAATTGTTCGGGATAACGTGGATTACCCAAGGGTTTAAGCTGCAACATATTCATGAGAAAAATACGCATTTTGGCTGCATATTCCGGTGTTTTTTCCCACTCGGTAATCACTGTGCGCAAAGCGGCCGCGTCCAACGTGGATTGGCTTCCACCTACACGGGTCAATTCCTCAGCTGTCGGCGCACCACCGTGCAACAGGTATTTGGCCTTGGCGAGGGCAGACGCCGCATCCGCTGGCGCAAAGGCATTGGGGTCAAGCGGTGGTGGAGGCAAGGGCGTTTCGGTTTGTGCCACCTGCTTAACCCAGCTGGCGACGCAGGCAAAGTCACTGTCATTCATAAAGTTGGTGGTCACGCGCGGTGGCATCGAATTACGGCGGCACTGCCCTGCATTTAACTGTTCCAGGCGATCTTTATGAATTAATTTTAATAAGAGTGAATTGTCTGGATCGAGCGAATCAATCAGCAATTCTTGCACGCAGGCTGCGCCGCCGTGTGCGGTTTGTTTATCGAGCAAGCTTCGGCCCAGACTCGCTTCACCCAGATTTAACCCGCCGCCCAAATTCGCAAAAGCCGTACCGCTATGGCAGGCCATACAGTTGTTGCGGGTGAACACCTGCACCACTTGCGCCTGCTGGCAAGGCGAAGAGCTGGCGCTGCTTGATGAGCGCGCGGATGAACTGCTGCGACTAGCGAGGGAAGAAGACGACCGAATCGATGACGACACGAGGCTACTCGGTGCTGACGATCGGATTGAGGAAATAGCGATGCTAGATGACGACGATCGGACAGATGAAACAGCGGATGAGCGGGGTGCACTTGAGCTGCTAGGCGGCGTGCTCGATGGCAATGCGAGACTGCTAACAGACGATCTCACCACTTCCGATGAGGCCGTCTGACTGGAGACTGGCCTCTCGCTAGAGGCACTCACACTAGAAAAAGTCACACTAGAGACAGCCGCACTAGAGACAATCGCGCTAGACGACTGAGCGCTCGTCGATGAACCCGAACCGCCCGCACAAGCACTCAGGCCCGCAACAAGGAACAAGCCGATTAAGCCAAAACCCGCACCCGACCCAGAAAGAGCAGACATCACACACCTCGCAAAGCTGACCCCGTGCCGTGCTCCACCGGTCGATCGGCACGACTAAGAGGCGCGGGACGCCTCCAAGGACAACATATAAAATGGTATTTAAACCCCCAAATAGGCGGATTTAGAGAGGTGTGAGTGTAAAAGAATTGGTATCGGATTGAACCGACTCATCTCCCGAGAATGAGAGACAGATTGCGACAATGGCATCAAACAGCGACACCTGTCACATTATAAGGCCATCCTTGTCAGGGCGTTTAACGCTTATCGGCTGGGGATTTAAGCCGAGCGAAGGACTATATCTGGCTTTCGAATAAGATCGCCTTCACTATCGAGCACGGCGAACTCCCCGCTTGCACGGTGCTGCACCACCGCGAGAATACGGGCCAAATCGGAGCGGCGCACAAACGCCAGCTGCCAACCAAAATAAGACAGGGTTTCAAGGGCGCCGCACTGCTCAGGATTGAGGTACAAACTCAAGTCCTGCGGTATTGGTGACATACCCAAACGCCGCTCACTGCCAGCACTCTGGGCGGGCGCTAATCGATGCATATTCCGGGCTAGGCTGACGACGCGGTTATGCGCCCGGGTGGCGACCTCTTCCAATTTCATCACGACCAGACTCCCAATGTGTGATTCACACCACAAAGCATTGTTGCGATTTGACTATTTGTCAAAAATACATTTGGCATAACCGCTTATACCATTATTTTGTTTAAGAATATCGATAGTTATGGTGTTTTCGACGGCTTTAATAAATACGTTATCTGTATGATCAACAGGAGCTGGAACGCTCCAGAGCCGGCTCATTCGCCACTAAGCCGGCGAAGACGACGGGTAAGCCTATCGGGCAAACCCGCCGTTTGTGATAGCCTTGCCAAGGAGTGCCCGTTTTATCGCCAAAACCCGGTCGCCTGGATGGACACCACCTAAACTGAGCTTAAAAGGCTCCCCCGCTACTCCAGTGGTGCCCAGCCATCCCGCTCTGTACAGCAAATGACGGTGCAACAAATAACCGTACAACAAACGACAGCTCAACAAACGACAGGTGTTTTGTGGCAGACCGCATTCTCGACCTTCGCACGCTTTTAACCGATTTACACCGTGACGGTCGCATTGACAGCGAATCCATGAATCGGCTGCTCGGCACCAGCCGAACTCCCGAGCAAGCACTCTTGCATCCTCTTACTTACATTGCCGATCAAGCCTTGGCTGACCAGATGAGGCCGGGGAAATTGCTGGATGAGCTGACGCTCACCAGTTGGCTGGCAGACAAAAGCCAACTGCAACTCTTTCATATAGACCCCATGAAACTGCAGGTGGCCGATCTTGCCGGCGTGATGAGCTATCAGTTTGCCAAACGCCACGACCTGCTTTGCGTCAAAATCAGCGCCGACGAACTGACGCTCGCAGTGGGGCAGCCGTTTGTTGAAGCTTGGATAGAGCAACTCGCGCAAACGAGCCAAAGGCGCATCAAACGCGTTCTGGCCTTACCGTCTGATATTGCGCGTTATCGCATCGAATTTTATTCGTTAGCCAAGTCGATCAGCGGTGCCAAAGGGGGCAGCAAAGCAGCGAGCAGTGTCACCAATTTTGAGCAGCTGCTCGAATTGGGCAACATGAAAGACCCTGAAGCCAACGACCAACATATCGTCAATATCGTCGATTGGCTGCTGCAATACGCCTTTGACCAGCGCGCGAGCGATATCCACATTGAACCGCGACGCGAAGTGGCCCGCATGCGCTTTCGCATTGATGGTGTTTTGCACCCGATTTACGAATTCCCGGCCAATGTCGCTACCGCCATTACCAGTCGCTTAAAAATTTTAGGCCGGATGAATGTGGCCGAAAAACGTAAACCGCAAGATGGCCGGATAAAAACCAAAACACCCGATGGCACCGAAGCCGAATTGCGCTTGTCGACACTGCCGACAGCGTTTGGTGAGAAATTAGTGATGCGGATTTTTGACCCGGATGTTCTGCTGCGCAGTTTTGAGGACTTGGGTTTAGGCGGTGATGATTACCAGCGTTGGCGCGATATGATCGAGCACCCTCATGGCATTGTGCTCGTAACTGGCCCCACCGGATCCGGGAAAACCACCACGCTCTACTCCACCCTGAAAATATTGGCCACAGACGAAGTCAACGTCAGTACCGTCGAAGACCCTATCGAAATGGTGGAGGATGCCTTCAATCAAACACAAGTGCAGCACAATGTAGGGCTGGACTTCGCCGCCGGCATTCGCACCTTAATGCGACAAGACCCGGATATCATTATGGTGGGCGAGATTCGGGATCTCGAAACTGCGCAAATGGCCATTCAAGCCTCGCTGACCGGTCACTTGGTACTCAGCACCCTGCACACCAATGACGCCCCAACCTCCGTCTCGCGACTGCTCGATCTTGGCGTACCCGCTTATTTACTGAAAAGTACGCTGCTCGGCATCATGGCCCAGCGGTTGGTGCGCACCCTGTGTCCGCTTTGCAAAACCGCGTGTGATATTTCACAAGATGACTGGGATCAACTCGTACGCCCCTGGAAGGTCCCAAAACCTCACAAGATTTATAAAGCGGTTGGCTGCTTAGAATGCCGCAATACAGGCTATCGAGGGCGGCAAGGTATTTATGAAATTCTGCGCATGAGTGAAACACTCGCCAACAAAGTCACCGCCAGCACCGATTTAAACGAGCTGCGTCAGCAAGCCATGCGGGAAGGCATGAGGACACTCCGATTAAGCGGCGCCCAAAAAATCGCGCAAGGCCTCACCACGCTCGAAGAAGTATTGCGCGTCGCGCCGCCCGTTCAGAAATACACCTAAGCACTCTCAAACCGACATGCGCGACTCGGTAGCGACAAACAAGACCATCCTTTTACGAGAGAATAAAAAGACATAAAAAAAAATCCCGCTGTGTTAAGCAGCGGGATTTTAGAGTTGGTGCCCTGGGCCGGACTCGAACCGGCACGGCTTACGCCACTACCACCTCAAGATAGCGTGTCTACCAATTCCACCACCGGGGCATGAGGGCGCGCAGTTTACTGGCTTTGTTCGGTGCTTTCCAGTGCTTTTAGGGCTTCATCCGCAGATTTTTTGACCTCGTCTGAAGCGGCTTCCAGGGCAGCTTCAGCGGTGGCAGGGGCCGACTCGAGCGCGGCGGCGGCATCAGTCGGTGCCGCGTCTTGAGTAGACTCCAATACGGCTGCGTCACCAGCCGGTGCAAAGCTTTCATCAATGACAGACGATTTTTTTGCGATATAAGCCAAAGCCAAACAACAGACAAAAAAGAGTGCCGTTAAAATTCCCGTCAATCGGGAAAAAAAGTTGCCGGCGCCAGCTGCGCCAAACAGCGTTTGCGATGAACCGGCACCAAAGGAAGCGCCCATTTCGGCACCCTTGCCTTGCTGCAGCATAATCAAGCCGACAATCGCTATCGCCAGCAGAACACAAATAACCAGAATAAAATTTTCCATTGTTTTGTCACTCGTTATAAATGGCCAGGCAATTCAGCGGCCTGGCATATCGCAATAAAATCATCGGCACGCAATGCAGCGCCGCCCACTAAAACACCGTCAATGTCCGGCTCGGCAAAAAAACCAGCCGCATTATTCGGTTTAACACTCCCCCCATAAACAATCCGAACCGCAGCGCCCAGGGGGCCCAACTGCTCGCGGATAAACGCATGCACGGCTTGTGCTTGCGCAGGGTCTGCCGTCACGCCGGTGCCTACTGCCCACAGCGGCTCATACGCAATAACCGCGCGACCTAACTTTTGCAAGCCGCAATGGGCTACAACCGCACCGAGCTGACGCGATATCACCTCTAACGCCTGCCCCGCTGCGTGCTGCGCTTGCGTTTCACCCACACATAAAATCGGGGTCATGGTTGCCGCATGCGCGCGCTCAAATTTGCGAGCCACCATAGCGTCGGTCTCTTTGAGCAGCTGACGCCGTTCAGAGTGACCCACTATGACATAGTGGCAACCCAGATCATGAACCATATCGGCCGAGACTTCGCCCGTATAGGCGCCCTCGGCAAACTGACTACAATCCTGCGCACCCAACACAATGTTGGAGCGCGCCAAATACTCATTCATCGCCTGCGCCAAATGCACGTGAGCCGGGCACACGACCACTTCAGCACTGTGCACGCCCGTCCACTTTTGCGTCAGTGACGACAGCAGCTCGGATACAAACGCGCTGGAACCGTGCAGCTTCCAATTGGCAATAATTATGGGTCTGCGCAGGCTGGTTTTCACTGTCACTGTCGGTATCTCGAGCATTCACGCCTGGCTTAGAGCCCCTAGATTCGCCCAGAAGCGCTAAAGGGGCACCCAAAAGGCCGGCAATGGTAGCGAAAGGTCCGACCGAACACAACTCACAGCCGCCTGGACGGTCACGCGGGCTGTAGCTCACGCACCCTGGCGGCCAATGTCTCGGCTATTTGCTGCACTTGTGAGCGATCTTTACCCTCAACCATTACCCGCACCACAGGCTCTGTGCCGGAGGGGCGCAGCAGAATGCGGCCACTATCGGCCAATTGCGCTTGCGCATCGGCTACAGCCGCTTGCAGTTCAGGGTTATTCGCCAAGGCACTCTTCGCCTGACAAGGAACATTGATCATCACTTGCGGCATTTTTTGCATACCGGTTTTGATCTGGGAAAGCGGCTTCCCTTCGTGCTTGATGGCTAACAACACTTGAAGGGCAGAAATAATGCCATCGCCCGTGGTGGTTGCACAGCGGCAAACAATGTGCCCGGACGACTCGCCACCCAGCGTCCAACCGCGCTGGTCCATTTCTTCAATCACGTAACGATCGCCCACGTTAGCCCGCACAAACGGAATGCCCATATCCCGCAGCGCCACCTCAAAGCCAAAGTTGCTCATCAGGGTGCCCACAACGCCTTTAAAATCCGGGCTTAGGCGTTTTTTATGCGCAGCAATCACATACAGCAGCTGGTCGCCATCAATGACTTCGCCGCCATCGTCAACGAACATGACACGATCGCCATCGCCATCAAACGCAATGCCAATATCGGCATGAGTCTCCAATACATGACGCTGTAAGGCTTTCATTTTTGTTGAACCGCAATCGCGGTTGATATTCAAACCATCGGGCTGAATACCAATAGAGGACACCTTGGCTCCCAGCTCGCTAAACACCTTCGGCGCCACGCTGTAGTTGGCGCCGTTGGCGCAATCGAGTGCAATCTTGAGCCCGCCCAGGTTAAAGCCCCAGGGTACACTGCCCTTGCAAAACTCAATGTAGCGCCCTTCTGCATCTTCTAAGCGCTTGGCCTTACCCAATTCTTGGGCGGTCGTCATGGGCTGGTCTAATTCCGCTTCAATGGCTAATTCGAGCGCATCGCTCAGTTTGGTACCCTGGGTGTTGAACAGCTTTATGCCGTTATCGGTATAGGCATTGTGTGATGCACTAATCACTACGCCGGCGGAGGCCTGAAAGGTCCGCGTTAAATAGGCAATAGCAGGCGTCGGCATAGGTCCCACCAAACCCACATCTACCCCGGCGGCAATTAAGCCGGATTCCAATGCCGATTCAAACATATAACCCGAAATGCGCGTGTCTTTGCCGATGATGACTCGAGGTCGTTCGTCCGTCGTGTGACGAGCCGTTAAAACACGCCCAAGCGCCCAGCCCAATTTCAAAAAAAATCCCGGGGTAATAGGCTCCTCGCCTACTCGGCCGCGAATGCCGTCGGTTCCGAAGTACTTTTGCATTGATTTGTCTCGTCGATCGATTACTGAATAAACTTTACAATTGCGTTAGCTGAAACACCTTCACCAGATCCACTGTCTCAGCCACGTCATGGACACGCAGTATCCGCGCGCCTCGCAGCAATGCCGCCGAGGCAAACGCCAAACTCCCCGCCAGCCGATCTTGAATCTCCCGCCCCAAGAGGCGGCCGATCATAGACTTTCGGGAAACACCAAACAACACACCCGCACCCAAGCTGCGGAATGTCTCTAACTCTTTAATCAGCGCCAGGTTATGCTCGTCCGCCTTGCCAAAACCGATACCCGGATCAACCAGTATCTGCGTTTCGAGCAAACCCGCTTCTCGGCAGGCCTGCAATCGTTCAAGCAAAAAACACTTAACCTCCGCCACACAATCCCCATAATGTGGGTTGTGCTGCATGGTCATCGGGTCACCTTGCATGTGCATCAGACATACAGGCAAGCCGGCCTTGGCTACCGCAGCCAAAGCCCCCGGCAAACGAAGCGCCCGGACATCATTGATAAAACCCGCGCCCAGGTTTGCCGCCTCCGTAATAACCTGAGCGCGGCTGGTATCGACCGAGACGACAATATCGATGCGCCGACCAATCGCTTCGACAACTGGCAGCACCCGATCCAACTCCTCCTGAGGCGACACCGCATCAGCGCCGGGTCGGGTCGACTCCCCGCCCACATCCACCAAGCTGGCACCCTGCTGCTGAAAAACCTCCGCCTGCCGGAGCACCGCGTCTAAATACAAGCGCCCACTACGATAATAAGCACCACCGTCCGAGAAGGAATCCGGCGTGACATTTAATATCGCCATCACCTGAGGATTCGATAAATCCAGCTGGCGATGACCACAACTGATAAGCATGCGCAACACTCCCCTTACGACTTTGGCAGCGCTCAGCTAACACAATAAAAAAGCCAGGCAAGCCTGGCTTTTTTAAAAAAACGGCTGATTACAACTCGGATGCCGGTTTGCCTATCGGTGTTTCGCCATCTGGCTTATCTTGAGCAGTTTGTCGCTTTGTGCCGCCAAAGCCGCCTTGTCCCCAATCGCGGGGAGGTCGCACAGCCTTGCGGGTCATGAGATCATCTACCTGATCGGAATCGATAGTCTCATACTCCATTAAGGCGTCCTTCATCGCCTCTAAAATATCGCGATTTTCTTCCAGCAACTGTTTGGCGCGCGCGTAACAACGATCAATAATCGCCCTCACTTCAAGGTCTATCTGCTTGGAGGTCTCTGCCGAATACTGTGCGTTGGACAGCCCAGGCACACCCGTTTCGTCTTCACCGTAATGCAAGGGCCCCAAGCTGTTACTCAGGCCCCACTTGGTTACCATGCTGCGGGCTATGCGCGTAGCGCGCTCGATATCATTTGAGGCACCGGTGGTGACGCCCTCAAACCCCAGGGTCAATTCCTCCGCAATACGCCCTCCAAACAAGCTGCACAGCTGCGACTCCAATCCGCGTTTGCTGAGGCTGTATTTGTCTTCTTCGGGCAAAAACTGGGTGACACCCAAGGCTCGGCCACGCGGAATAATACTGACTTTATGCACTGGGTCATGCTCTGGTACCAAGCGGCCCACTATCGCATGACCCGCTTCGTGGTAAGCCGTATTAATTTTTTCGGCTTCTTTCATCACCATGCTACGGCGCTCAGCCCCCATCATGATTTTATCGCGAGCCCGCTCAAACTCCTCAACACCGACAAGCCGCTTATTGGCGCGGGCTGCAAACAAGGCAGCCTCATTTACAAGATTGGCAAGATCCGCACCCGAAAAGCCAGGTGTACCGCGCGCAATAATCGATGGATCAACCGATTCCTCGAGCGGAACCTTGCGCATATGAACTTTAAGAATTTGCTCGCGGCCACGAATGTCGGGTAGACCGACAAACACTTGGCGGTCAAAGCGACCGGGTCTCAGTAAAGCCTTATCCAGAACATCGGGGCGGTTAGTTGCTGCTATGACAATGATGCCCTCATTGCCCTCAAACCCATCCATTTCAACCAACAATTGGTTCAAGGTTTGCTCGCGCTCATCATTACCACCACCATGGCCGCCACCTCGATGCCGACCCACCGCATCGATTTCATCGATAAAAATGATGCAAGGTGCTTGTTTTTTTGCTTGGTCGAACATGTCGCGCACACGCGACGCACCCACACCCACAAACATTTCAACAAAATCTGAACCGGATATCGAAAAAAACGGCACCTTAGCCTCGCCGGCAATAGCCTTTGCCAGGAGGGTTTTACCGGTTCCGGGTGGGCCGCTCATCAATACCCCGCGCGGAATTCGCCCACCCAGACGCTGAAATTTGGAGGGGTCGCGCAGATATTCCACCAGCTCCTGAACTTCTTCTTTGGCCTCATCGACGCCCGCCACATCCACGAAAGTGGTTTTGATTTGATCTTCACTCAACAGGCGCGCTTTACTTTTACCAAAGCTCATGGGGCCGCCGCGGCCACCCGCGCCGCCTTGCATCTGACGCATAAAGAAAAAGAACACCGCCAAGACGATTAAAATAGGAAAGCTCGCCACAAGCAGCTGCTGTAGCAATCCGGGACGAGCGAGCTCTGAGCCTTCAATAGCGACCTTGTTTTCAAGCAAATCATCAATGAGCTTGGGATCCGGAATGCTGGGCCGCACCACTTTGCGCTGACCGCCATCCGTCATAGTGACATGTATCAGTTCTGAGTCCGTCCTCACTCGCGCGACGCGCCCATCCTGAACAGCCGTCACAAACTCACTGTAGGTGAACTCATTACGCGCATCGGTCCCACCCATAAAGTTCTGGAACACCGAAAAAAGCACCAGCACTATCACGAGCCACAAAATTACATTTTTAATCGTGTCGTTCAAAACGGCATCCTCTCGTAAACATCGCCTTAACGGCTAATCATATACCAATTTGCAGCCAAGTCAGTGCCAGTAGTGATAATGAATCGCCGCCCAGCGGCAGTTAGTGGTGGCTATTAACCCATTTTGCAATATATAACGCTCCGTCAAATCAAAAAAGCTATAGGCCTGATTGGATTAAGCGCTAAAATGCAAGGAGGCTGCCATCAGCGCATCCTCTTGATGTATTCAAATTTTTCACGCCTGATGCAGGTTGTAAGGCTCAGATTTATGGCTCTCTCCCCTACCACAAAAAAGCAATATCGCACTATTGGGCACTCACTAAACCCTATAGTTACCGTTGCCAGCAACGGCTTGAGCGAAGGCGTCGTAGGCGAACTTAACCGCGCTCTGGACGATCACGAGCTCATCAAGGTTAAGCTTGCGATTACAGATCGGCTGATTCGCCAAGAAACGCTGCATGCGCTATGCAACCTCTCAGGTGCTGAACTTATCCAAGAGATCGGTAAAGTTGCCCTGATTTTTCGCCCCTCACGAGATCGCAAAGCCCATCTCAGCAATCTGCCATAACCTTCTAAACTCTACGTTAAGCAGCTAAGGATGGCTTAGCGCGTGAAGTGGCTGGGTGGTTTCGTGTTTTTGCTGGTAGTGTCTTCTTTTCTGACTATCACCTGTCGCCCATATTCTTTTTGAGCGTTCACAATTCCTAGTGTGGTCGATTCTATGCCTGATCTTCTTTGGTGATTCCCTTCTGCGTCTTTGCTTGTTTGTTGATTTGCTTGTTTGTTGATTTATTGATTATTGATTTGCTGTCCGCAAAAAGACAAACCCCCCGTTTTTAGGCGGGGGGTTCGAATAAAGCCCTGACGATGACCTACTCTCACA
>JACCDR010940233.1_pt1 | contig 18665 bp, 26 predicted proteins | sample 7446431 | NCBI WGS metagenome assembly JACCDR01 (sample SAMN15323443, study PRJNA562643) | freshwater metagenome | isolation source: river surface water | place: USA:Blue River Watershed | collected 2017-08-17
ACCATTCTTAGGGGAATCGTAGGATCTTGCGCCTATGGTCTCTCTACCCCAGAGTCTGATGTGGATATCATGGGGATTTATCTCGAACCGCAAGAGACTTTCCTGGGGCTCCAACTCGTTCAGGACAAAGACTTCACAGTACACACAACAAGCGACACACGCGACGAGACGTTCCATGAGCTGGGTAAGTTCATGCGGCTGGCACTCAAGTCCAACCCGTCCATCTTGGAGCTTCTGTGGCTTCCTGACTGGGGTTACGAGGAGATATCCACGGCAGGTGAGTACCTGTTGGACGGACGACACTGGTTCGCCTCAGCAAAGCTTGTCAAGAACGCATACCTGGGGTACGCTACACAGCAGTTCAAGCTTCTTGAGCGACGTGGGGACTTCGGTTCCGACATGAAGAAGCGTACCGAGAAGCACGCACGCCACCTGTACCGTCTCCTTATCCAGGGGTTCGGGCTTTACAGAACTGGTGAACTGTGTGTAGAGTTGGACGCGTTGGAAGTCGCACAGGTACGAGAGTTCGGACAGCGTGTGGGTCAAGGAGACCTTGACTTCGCGGCTCAGGTAATGGCAGAGTATGAGGAGCTGTTTGAGAGCCGTAAGCCACACATTCGTTACGAGCCCAACACAGCAGCGGCTGAGGCTTTGCTTATCGAGATCAGAAGGGACTGGTCTTGATGCCGTACATCGGTAGCGATATGATGAAGCAGTGGGAGAGACAGTACAAGTACCTACTCAAGCTTCGTCAGGACCATGATCTGACCTATGACCAACAGCGCCAGTGGAATTTTCTGGCACCTATCTTCGAAGGAGAGAGCAGTGACCGTTATCCTGACCACGGGACTTCCGGGATCGGGCAAGAGCACGTGGGCGAGGGAACACGCAGCGCAGTTTGATGGCGACGTGGTGCTGACCTCTCGTGATGACATCCGTAAGATGCTGGGATTCGGTCCTATCGGTACGAAGGAGCAGGAGGCTTTCGTTTCCAAGATCCAGGACGGCATCATTACCCGAGCCGTCAAGGAGGGGAAGGGAGTCATTGTTCACGACACCAACCTGAACAAGAAGTCTCCTACTCGTATCAAGAAGCTGTTCGATGGTGACGTGGAATTTCTGGTCGCTGACTTCACCAACGTCTCCGTGGAGCAGTGCATCGAGAATGACGCAAAGCGCACGGAGGAAACGGGATACGTCGGCCCCAACGTCATCAAGAACATGGCTCGTCAGCTCAACAAGCCTTGGAGGCTGACGGATGAGTTCATGAACGACGTGGTTCTGTCTCCTCGCTACTTCCCCAAGTTCCTGGCGCGTAAGGCAATCATCGTGGACCTTGACGGTACGCTGGCAAGCCACGATCACCGTTCGCCTTACGACTACAGCCGCGTGTACACGGATGGTCTGCGAGTCCCGGTGGCTCGTACTGTTGACCTGTACGCTGCGGCTGGCTACTACGTCATCGCTCTGTCGGGTCGTCCGGACATCAATAACGTCCGTAAGGACACTGAGGAGTGGATGGAGTTCCACGGGATTCCGTACAACGTCCTGCACATGCGTCCGGCTGACATGCTCACCGTGAATGACGCAGATGTCAAGCAGTTCCTGTTTGACACCTACGTCCGTGAGGACTACGATGTTGACATGGTCCTGGACGACAGGGACCGTGTGGTGCGCCGTTGGCGTAAGCTGGGACTGAACACTTATCAGGTTGCGGAGGGAGACTTCTAGAGTGGCTGTACGCCACGAGGCCAATGATGACTACGAGCTTCAGGTATACATCAACGGCCGATGGGTGAAAGACCGTAAGGTGAGGAAGTCGGGCGGAGCTAATACCGCCCGTGCTTCTTCCAACAGGACGGGAAACCCTTATAGGGTTTGGAACGTCACCAAGAATGCCGTTTACGTAGAAGTGAGGTAAGTATGGCAGCAATATGCCGCATCTGTCGTGTCCGTAGAGGGCATCCGCACAAGTTCTCGTGTAACTACAGCAAGTACCGTCAGGAAGTCCAGTGGGTGGACAATACCACGGGTTCCTTTGTCGGTGCTGACTACGATTACGGGGACACCAGCTCTTCCTGCGACACCAGCAGCGCGTACTCTTACGACTCTGGTAGCAGCTACGACTCCTCTTCCAGCTCCTGTGACTCTGGGGGCTTCTGAGGATGAAGAGGCGAGGATTCCGCCCGGAGTTTGACCACGGTCAGTTCTGGGCGGACCTCGTGGAGGATCTTGCAGACCCTGAATTCCGAGAGGCATTTACTGATATGTCTCTGAAGTTCATGCAGGACTTCCACGAGCAAAAGTTGGCAGAGGAAAAGACCATAGAGCATTATGGACAACTTCATGACACTTGGGAAGACTGCACGGGACGTAAGTTCTATGTACATAAGCGGACTGTTGATTGCGATATCAACGGCTGCGCAATTCACAATCCGTCGTATCACCCATTGTCTGACGCAAAGCAGTTCATGCGAGAAGACAAGTCGTTCCTGATCGAACGTATCTGTGACCACGGGATTGGACATCCTGACCCTGACTCTGCTAGCTTTATGGCGAAGAACGGGTACGGATCTGCTATCTGGATTCACGGCTGTGACGGATGCTGTCGTGAGGAAGATCCCTGGGATGATCCTCCCTATGAGGAGCCCAAGGGATGGGGTCCACACGTACACCAGTACCACTGGATTGATGATGACAACGGCCACTGTGGCTCCTTCTGCCGCTGTGGTAAGGAAGAGCCCTAAGGAGAATAATGAGCACTGCGCCTTGCCCTGACCCTAACGAGGGCAACGAGGAACTGTTCAAGGCCGTGGACGATGTGTTTGCGGATCTCGGCTCCTTTCTCAATGAGGATGGCGAGAGGGTCACGGTGGAGTTTCTTAACCCTGACGTGATTGAGAAGGAAGTAGAGCGTTTCCGTCTGCGTCTGGCAGCGGCTCCTTCTGGAGTGTCGCCACATGATGAAGGGTGAACTGAGCAATACCGTTCTCCCTCGCGTTTATATCGTCTTTGAGGGTCTTGTGGGTATCCTTCCGGATACCAAGAGCAAGGCCCTTGAGGCGTTGCATCGTAAGCGCAGACAATGGGACAAAGCGGTAAACCAGTACGTACTGAACGAGCCTACCAAACAGGGCATTCGTGACGTATACTTCCGATACAACTTCAGGGTTGACATCCTGACGTTTCATGGCGCAGACTTCGCAGATGCGGTCAGAGAACGGCTTGACCAGAAGAACTTGCTCTTTGGTGATGTTGTCGCCTACGATGAGCGAGAGCTTATGCACGAGCTGACCTATGATCGTTCCATCCTGGCAGTCCTTGATCCCGCAGAGGAGAGGATGCTAAGGTGGGGCAGCAAGGGCAAGCACTGTGCCCCTAGCCAATTGAACTTGATGGGACTTATCACATAGAAAGGGGAGGCATGTCCTATACGCTTGATCCTGAAAAGCTCCTGGTGTCCAAGATTATCCAGGATGGTTCGCTTGCTGAGGCGGGGGATATCCAGCCTCGGTTCTTCACTCATAAGGACTGGCGAGATGCCTACACCTACATCACTGAGTACTACCGTGATCACGGTGAGGTGCCTTCCTACCGTGTGATGGTGAACGACTGTCCCAAGGTGACTCTCGTTGAGGTTGACGAGCCCTGGGGCGATATCATCCACCGTATGCAGAAGCAGCACGTCCGTAGTATCATCGACGCTCACCTCAGTGAGGTTGTCGGGTACATGGACGAGGTGGACCTGAATGGTGAACCGAAGATCCCTGACATTGACATGGCTGTCAACCGTCTGGGTGCTCTCGTGGGTAAGATCCACAACGATGTTCCGAAGTCTCGGGACGTGGACATTACCCAAAACGGTGAGGAACGTCTTGCGCGGTACCGTGAGCGCAAGAACAACCCTGGGATGATGGTTGGTATTCCCTCAGGCTTTGAGACCATTGACAAGGCCACACAGGGCTTCCAGCCTGGTCAGCTCATCACTCTGACCGGTCTTCCCAAGGCGTCCAAATCTGTGTTTGCTCTGCTCATGGCCAAGCACGCACAGGAGTACGGTAAGCGAGTGCTCTATATCACGTTTGAGATGACGTGTGAAGAGCAGGAGCAGCGTCTTGACGCGTACCGTGCAGGCATCAACGACATGAAGCTCCTCAGCGGTAACATCAATGATGAGGAGTGGGCTGCTCTTGAGAGAGCCGTCCACATGACGGAGAACCTGCCTCCGATGGTGTTCTCTGAGGACTGCATGACAGTCACAGCTATCGGTGCTAAGATCGACCTACTCAAGCCAGACATCGTCGTGGTTGATGGTGTGTACATGATGGAAGATGAGGAAGGGTTCGACAAGGGCTCTCCTCAGGCGCTTGCCAACATCGTGTCCGCGCTGAAGTTCATGGCGATGAACCGTGAAATCTGTATCCTGGACGTTACTCAGTCCACTCCCGCCCGTACCAAGGGCGAGACGCTGAACAACGATTCCATGATGGGATCTCGTGCGTTCGCTCAGTACTCCAACGTTGTGATCGGTGTGGAGCGCACGGACGATGTGCACATGCGTAAGCTGAAGATCATCATGACTCGTCGTGGTACTCCTACCGAGTGCCTGGTAAGCATGGACTTCAACACAGGCACGTTCACGGAGCTGGAAGGCATGGATGACGACCTTGACACGGAGCTGATGGACGACGATGATGAGGAGTACACGACGGACTACTAGTGGTTGGGGAGCGGGAGGAATCCCAGTTCCGGGAGACGTTCTCGGAGCCCTTGACGAGCTGGGAATCCAAGCGGTAAAGTTGAAGGACGGGGAAGCCTGGGCATACTGTCCAGGTCACCCCACTAATCTGGGGCGACAGGAAAGCAAGCCTGACAAGTGGTCGGTCAATCTGACCACAGGTCAACACAGTTGCTTCAGTTGTGGTTTCGAAGGTTCATTCGTCTTTCTAGTCCAGGAGGTTTTGAATGTCTCTCGTGAAGACGCAGCGCAGTGGGTCCGTAGTCGTGGTGGAATCGAACGAGTACGCAGATATCTTCAAGCTCCCGCTGACCGTGAACAGTTCGTCCCGCGTAGGGAGTGGAACGAATCTCGGCTTGCTCTATTCGGTGCGCCTCCCGAGCCAGAACGTTCACGAAGAAGGCTTTCTGAGGGAGCGGTAAACCACTACGGTGTCTTGTGGGACAGGGAGAGTTCACACTGGATTCTCCCTGTCCGTGACCCTGACACCTACGATCTATGGGGATATCAAGAGAAGGGAGATGGGTACTTTGACAATAAACCTGCCCGCATCCCTAAAGGCCAGACTCTCTTCGGTATTGACGTACTTGAAGGACCGATGGCCGTACTCCTGGAGTCACCCCTTGACTGCCTACGACTGTATACGGCAGGAATCATGGGAGGAGTCGCCTCGTACGGGGCGAAAGTGACTGACACACAAATGGATATTCTCTTTGACGTAGCACCTGTTATAATAGTTGCTATGGATAACGACGAACCAGGTAGGGAGTCGGCAAGGAGAATCAGACAGAAGTACTTGCGCTCTGGAAAGAGCATCAAGTTCATGAACTACTCCAACTTCCCTGATGACTGTAAGGACATCGGAGAGCCTGGCGTTACAGACAAGATGATCAGAGAGGCTGTCATGACAGCTACTCCGATCGCTTTGACCAGGATTTAGGAGAGGCCATGGAAAAGAAGACTTGCGCACTTTGCAAAGAGGATAAGCCTTTGACGGCTTTCCATGTGGCTCGCACTAAGAAGTTCGGTCGAGACACCAGATGCAAGGAGTGCAAGTCTTCTTTGCATTTGAGCCGAGTTCTAGGAGAGTGCAAGCTAGACACTTGCAGCAAGAAGGAACATCAGTTGGGATACTGCGCAGGGCATTACACGCGTTTCAAGAGGTACGGAGATCCTATGGAAGACAAACCTCTGCGTACACGTGATGGCTCTGGGTGGACAGATTCAAATGGATATCGAGTCCTGTCGAAGAAGGGTCACCCTCTTGTGACCCGAGAAGACGGACGAGTAATGGAGCATGTATTCGTCATGTCAGAGTATCTAGGAAGACCTTTGGTCCCTGGAGAAAATGTGCACCATAAGAACGGTGTACGTCATGACAACAGGCTTGAGAATTTGGAACTTTGGAACACTAATCAGCCAGCAGGACAGAGAGCAGAGGACAAGGTTGCCTATGCACTAGAGATACTGCGTCTATACAATCCGGAGCTACTACGATGACCTTTCTAGGAGAACTACGCCCCTATCAAATGGAGGCCAGTAAGCTAATCACCACTAGAGGAAGAGCACTACTGGCACTTGATCTAGGGACCGGTAAAACTGTCGTGTCTCTCCATGCTATTGAAGAGCTTCGTGAGCGTGGTGAAGTGACTACCGCACTTCTCGTGATGAGCAGTTCTCTTACAGTGCAGTGGGCTAACAGGATCAAGGAGTTCACGGACCAGGACTGTATCGTCATCGACGGTTCCATGACTCCTGCCAAGCGCAAGAAGGCATACCAGGAAGCCCTCCAGGAGCGTCCCTCGTACGTTGTCATGGGGCTGAGGCAGGTAGTATCCGACGCATGGTTCGTAGAGGCTCTGAAGCCCGAGTTGGGGCTTGTGGACGAGGTGACTTCCATTAAGAATTTCCGTCCACAACAAACAAAGACAATCAAGAATTCAGTGAGAACTCCATATCGAATTGGACTTACTGCTGAACCCATTGAGAATGGAAAAGCAGAAGAAGTCTTTTCGATTATGGAATGGATTGATGATTCCGTATTCGGTAATTGGCGTAGCTTTGAAGCGGATTACATTGACCGTAATCAGTACACCAATATCATTACGGGATATCGCAATGTGGACAAACTCCATGCCCGATTGATGACAGCCTGTGTCAATAAGAGACGGGATGATCCTGAGGTTGCAGAGTTCATGCCCACTGTGGAAGAATACAACGTGCACGTTGACATGGACCCACGAACTAAGGAGCTGTATGACTACATCGCACGAGACCTCTTGGCCGAACTTCGTATGGCGGGACCTTCAATCTCCTTGGACCTCTCTCGATACTATGAGGGTGGTGATGCATCCGAAGGAGATTCCAGCACCGGACGGATCACGTCTCGACTACTTGCGCTACACCTCCTTCTCGATGACCCGCAACTACTTCGAGCCTCGGCTGAAGCCTACGACGATCCCGACTCGGACCATGGCTCTAAGTATGCGTCGCAACTACGTGCTGATGGACGACTTCTTCCGGAAGGCACGCATGGCGCGAAACTTGACGCGTGCGTAGAGCTTGTGGAAGAGTACATGGCGGAGGACGAACGTCACAAGGTGATCGTCTTCTGTCGCTTCAAGGGCATCCTGCCTATGCTGGCAGAGAGGCTTGACAAGTACGGTCCAGTGCTGTTTCATGGAGGCATGAACGGCAAGGAACGAGCCGAAGCTATCGCACAGTTCGGTGAAGATCCTGACACCCGACTCTTCCTGTCCTCGGATGCGGGAGGGTATGGTGTAGACCTATTCATGGCTTCACATCTGATCAACTATGACAGACCTCTGTCCTCCGGTGCTCTCAAGCAGCGCAACGGAAGGCACGTCAGAGCGTCCAGTACGTTCCGGAATGTCTTCATTGACAATCTGATCGTGGCTGATAGTGTGGAGGAATATCAGGGGTCCAAGCTGGACTTCAAGAACAAGGTTGCGGGTGCCATTGTGGGTGGACGAATGTCAGTGCCTGGTGGTAAGCTGGAATCTACAGCACGAAGCCTTACAAAGTTCTTGGAGGACTACCTTGACTGACATCGTCGTTCGTACTAAGCTAGCCAAGTACCTTACACTCCGACAAGAGGTCAAGGATCTCAAGAAGGAGATGGAAGATACACGAGACGAGTTGGTACCGTACATCAAGTCCATGGGACGAGAGAATGCGGCTGGCTCAAAGGTGCTGGAGCTTGACAACCCTGTGAAGATGGGGGAGGATAACTTCCAGGCACTTCAGTACACACGCAAGTCCAGCAAGCGTCTCAATGAAGACTTCATCAAGGAGTACATCAAGAGCGTGCCGGACGATGACTTCACCGAACATCACCTTGACGTGATCAAGACAGTTGAAGTCGTTGACCAGGATGCCTGGTGGAACCTGTTCGTTCAGGATCTGATCGATGATGAGACTTTTGAGAAGGGCTTCACAGAGACAGTGAGCTGGGCTTTCAATCCAATCGCTGAATAAAGGGGAGAAATGAAGGCTCGTTCTGGTATGGTGGCCGCTGTTGTTGCCGGTGGTCTGGCTCTGACTGCATGTGGTGTGTCTACTACGTACACCACGTCCGGTCTTCAGGATGACACCAAGCACATCACGGCCAAGTACAAGACGAAGACTCGTCAGGTCACGGACTACCAGCGCCAGTGCCAGACCAAGTGGAAGACCGTTACCAAGTCTTCTGGTATCGGCAAGAACAAGCGTACGAGCACGGAGCGGCAGTCTTACCAGGACTGCAAGAACGTCCGTATCGGTTCGCACCCTGAGCAGTACAAGGTCAAGGTTCGCAGCGAGAAGTTCTGTGTGGAGCTTGACCGTGTCAAGAACGATGACGACAAGTACGAGAACGACGTGTGGTTCACGGTTTCTCGCTCTGTTTACCTGGACGCTGTGAAGCGCAACGAGGGTGACAAGGTGAAGAAGCTGGAGTACAGCACCCGAGGCTGCTAGTCGCCTTTAATCGTACCCATTCATATTGCGGATGGGTACGGTTATGGACAACTAGAAGGAGGGTATATGGCAGGTGTTCCAGTACCGGATGACATGATTGTCATTACGAAGGAAGAGTACGAAATGCTTCGGGAGAATGATCGTTTCCTGGACGCTCTTGAGGCTGCTGGTGTCGACAACTGGGAAGGCTACTCCACTGCCTACCAGATTTTCAACGGTGAGCTAGATGAGGATGATCTGTAAATGCCTATCACTCGTGAATTCACCGAAGAGGAATTGGAGGAGCTGGACGCTCGTTATTCTCCTGTAGATGAGGACATTGTCGGACGCACCCGTTGGGGTGTGCTCTACGACACTGTATTCAAGGACGAGAACGGAGACTACTGGCAGTTTACCTGGGAAGACGGAGCCACAGAGTATCAGGACTATGATTCCTTTGACAACAATGACACAGTAACGGCCACCAAGGTGGAGAGAAAGTCCATCGTGGTAGACAAGTGGGTGCCCGTTGAACACTGAAACTCGCGGCTGGGTAATCCTGGACGGTAAGCCTTATCTCATTGCGGAGTTGCAGGAAAGCGACTGCTATGAGGTAGGGACTCGCTTCGTTTCTCTCAGCCTCGTGGAACTGGAAGAGCGTTTCATTGACGAGACGGAAGGACGTTTCGGATGAACTCCTGGCACCACGCAGTATCGGCAGCTAGGAAGTGGGGTGGAACCCCTGAGGACTACATAGCCATTGAAGAGTTCATCGACTCTTCCAAGAAGATCGTTGGTGACGTACGACACAGAGCTATCTACCACCACACTGAAGGGGTCTGGCTGTGTCAGGAACTCTTCGGACGCACCATCACGGTAGCCAAGAAGAACGGCCACGGGACTGTAGAAGTCCCTGTGAGGCTCGTTGCGGAGCGACACATCCTGGAAGACCTTGGCTGGCTTCCTAGCCCCGCAGATTACCTCACACGCATTGACGTCAAGCAGAACGACTGGATGTCAGGCGGAATGCGTAAGGAAATCGGCAATTTCGAGAAGGTATTCGGAGGATAATTTGACTGACCTATCCAAGAGAGACTTCATGGGAATTCCCATTGAAGGCGACGAGCCACATCACAGATCCCGCAGAAGCTATACGCCTCAGCCCATTGAGGATCTGTACCCGTACTTCAAGGATGCCTTTGAGAAGGGCGTCAAGGCAGTCACATGGCATCAGTACACTCCGTACTTCAACGATGGTGAGCCGTGTGAGTTCAGCGTGTATGATCTCTCCGTTACCTCCAACGAGGAAGTAGCGGCGCACTGGGTTGATGGAGATTTCTACGAGGACAGACTTGTAGAGGTTGACAGAGCAGCTTATGAGGCTGAGAAGGAAGAATACAAGAACAGCCGCTACTACCACTACTTGCCGTACGAGGAGATCGACGGTAAGGTGTTCAGACGTTACGAGGAAGGGACGTACGACTACATCCCTGGCTCCAGCCATCCTGACGGTATCAAGGACGTGGATATTCCTATCCATAAGCTGGAGTTTGAGGACGCACTGCGTACCAAGTTCGGAGACCACACTCAGGTTGTAGTTACTCCTGAGCGTGTTGTACAATTCGACTACGAACACGACTGATGAACTGAGGGGACTCAATGGACTATTTCGCAGTAGGCACCAAGCTGGACAACGCAATTGAGTGTTCAGACCCGAAGCATCCTTGGGTGGTGGAAGTCATGGGAACCTGGAGTGATCCGGATGACCATGTACTCTACTACATCATCAAGTGCATTGAGTCCCCTCGTTACCAGCATGGCTGGTATTACGAAGGGGAAGTGGAGATCGTAGACCACCACTTCCTGGACAAGTACTTCCAGGAGAGGACAAATGGCACAGAATACGGTCTGGCTAAGGCTGGACGTTCCAACTATTCATATTCGGTTGACGCCTGAGCTTCAGGAGATTTGGAATAACATCCAATTCTACGAAGAGGCACAGATGTATACCGAGTATGACGAGGCGTGGAACGAGTTCCTGAAGAAGGCGCACTACGACATCATGGATCAGGTAGCAGACGACTACTACGTCTGTGATTCGGGAGAAGAGCGTGGCGCGTAACCGAATTGATCACATCACCACGTCCTACGAGGTATTGGTAGAAGCCTTTGGTCCTCACGGTAAGGGTGATGAGTCCAAGACTATGGCTCAATGGGACTTCAATACTCCCCATGGCTATGGTGAGGTCTATGACTACTACGATCCTCACGAGGCTCCTGAGGACGTAGAGGTGTGGCATGTCCAAGCAGGATCGGAGGAGGCATTTGAATACCTCTACAGCGCCATCAGAGACGCTGCCAGCAGACTTGGCGTCCCTGCGGGACTCGGGGAGTCCTGAGTGGGACTTCCTCTGCGGTATCGTGGAGTCCGCCTATAAGGCATCGCTGAAAAGCGACAATGAAACAACAAGAAAGTACATGGAAAGGCTGATGGATCTGTATGGAATCGAACGAGCTACTGAGTAAGTTCTTTCCTGGTTCCACCACGCCTCTCGACATAGAGGAAAAGCAAAAGGCACTACAGCACGAGAGCGACCAATGGGATTTGAAACCCTACATCTTTACCGTAAAGGGTAAGGAGACAGAGTTCTTTCCCATTGGCGCTCTCGCTCTTGCGTTGGGTGGGAGAAGTCCTAACACCTTGCGCGCGTGGGAGAAGGAGGGTATCCTTCCCAAGTCGGTGTTTGTGAAGCCCTCCAAGGACCCACGGGGTAGACGCAGGATGTACACCCGTGCTATGGTTGAGGGGTTGGTGCGGATCGCCAAGGAAGAGGGTATCTTCTGGCCTGACAAGGGCAAGAAGCTATCTGATACAGTCTTCACACAGAAGGCAGTAGAACTGTTCAAGCAGTGCAACAAGACATAGGAGAGGCATGGCTGCAAAGAGGACCACAGTACCCGAGACTCCCGAGCCGGTAGTTGACAGCACGGAGAATTCTCACGACATCAAGCCAGTTGACGGCAAGCTGGAGTACACGGTAACGTCCATGATGAAGATTAACTACGGTGACTACGAGGCACACCACGTCTTCGCCGCAGTCAAGGGTACGTACGCTTCCGACGTTGACATTGACGCGTTGGCTGCTAACCTTGACGAGAAGGTCTTCAGTCTTATGAACCCGCAGCTTGAGGCAGCGCTTCCGCTGTCCATCAAGGAGAGCTTCGTCCGCAAGCTTGGCTGATGTCAGTCCCATAGTGTAGAGTAGTACCTGTAAATGTAACACCTCGTAATTATTTGCCGCTGGCAGAAGGAGAAACAACATGGCTGTTCGTCGTACCCGCGTCGCTGCTACCTCTGACGAGACCGTTCAGGAAGAGCCCAAGTCGGCCGCTCCGTCCCGTCCGTCCTACTCTGGTGGAGGTGGCTGGGGTGCCCCGCAGTCTCCTCGTCGTGACGTGGTCAAGGCTCCGTACCTGGACGTGAAGGAGGCCAAGGTCGTCAAGCTTCTCAGCGAAGTTCCTGACCTGTACTACCTCCAGCACTTCATGGGTCCTGGTAAGGCTCCGGTGATGTGCTACGCGTCGGGTGAGGTCAACCCTGCCCTGACCATCGCTCAGGAGAAGATGGCTGAGTCCAAGGCTGCGGGTCTGGGTAACTGCCCTATCTGCACGGAGGCTCCTGGTAGCGCTTCTTACGGCTACATGATGAACGTTGTGGACATGACCACCGATGGTGACACTGTCCGCAAGTGGACGTTCGGTAACAACTTCAAGAACATTCTGGTGAGCCTGTCTGAGGAGCCTCGTACCGCTCCTCTGAACCGTGAGACGGATGAGAACGGCAAGTACCGTCCTCTCTACTTCCGTGTCCACCAGTCCAAGGTCAACAACGCGTGGCAGTCCACGGTGCACCCGCTCAAGGCGGATGACCTTCGTGACGACTACGACCTTGAGCCTCTGACTGAGGAGCAGGTGCAGGAGTTCCAGGAGAAGAAGTACGGTGAGGAGGTCATGTTCTACTGGCCTCTGAACAAGATGAAGGAGTTCGCTCCTATCGTCGCTGAGATCCAGCGCAAGGCGCAGGAAGCACGCGACAAGAACAAGTAGCTAGACAGACAGGTCCCCTGCATGATAGATTCTTTCTACATGCAGGGGACTTCGTCGTAGAGAAGGGAAGGTTATGGAAGGACTCGTTACCAGCATTGAGCAGCTTCGGGAGGAGGTTGAGTACTTCTCTCAGTTCGACGTGTTCGCATGGGACACGGAGACCATGCCTGGTCCTGCTGGTCCAGGTACTCGTGGTATCCCTACGCAGAACCGTGTGGTATGGATTTCTATGGCTACGTACGGACGTGCCATCGTCATTCCCATGGGACACCCGAACGGCAACGTCCTGCTCAAGAAGGAGTATCGTAAGAAGAACAGAGAGACCGGGAAGATGGATCTCTTCCCTCCGACGTTTGATGAACCCCCGGTTCAGCTCAAGCCGTCTGAGGTATTCGATGTCCTCCGTCCCCTGTTCTTTTCCAACCGGGTAAAGATTGCCCACAATGCCACATTCGATTTCATCTCAGTGGAAAAGCATTTCGGTGCTATTCCTTATGGACCGATGTCGGATTCCATTGTTCTTCAGTGGCTTCTTGACGAGAATATCGGCACGACTGAGAACCTGGGACGCAATGCTCCGAGGGACAAGGGTCTTAAGACTCTGACCAAGTGGTACTACGGTGTGGACTACGACAAGGAGGAAGTCGGTAAGTGCATTGAGAAGCACCCGTTCAATGTGGTGGCTCGGTATGCCCTCCTTGACGCCAAGTACACGTGGCTGCTCTGGACCATGTTCGATGAGATGTGCCGTGCGCAGGGTCTAGACGGCATCAGAGCGCTTGAGGAGGCAGTCACGCCAGTCTGCTGCGACATGGGTCTGGCAGGCGCTCCTGTGGACGTACAGGCGATTCAGGAGCTGGACCGTTACCTGACTAAGGAGATGGTCCGTGTTGAGGGACTGATCTACCAGGCTGCTGGTCGTCAGTTCAACATCAACTCCACTCAGCAGAAGCAGGATATCCTCTACGGACTGAAGAAGGATGGTGGACAGGGACTCAAGGGAAAGAAGCTCACTAAGGGAGCGAAGGAAAAGAAAAAGAAGGACCCCAATTTCAAGCCTGGGGTAAGGGATTACTCGACAGATAAGGAAGCCCTTGAAGATTATGAATCGAATCCTCTGGTCAAACTCCTTCTGGAATATCAGGAATACACTAAGCTACGTAGTACATATGTACGGGGATATCTTGGTGATCCTGATGAGCCGGTAAAGAAGCCGTGCCTGATCTTCAATGGACGAATCCATACGGACCTGGTACAGTACGGAACAGTGAGTGGACGTTTCTCCTCTCGGGAGCCGAACCTTCAGAACATCCCTGCCCCTCGTTCGGAGCTGGGTAAGAAGGTCCGTGGTCTGTTCATCGCTCCGACTGGGTACAAGCTTCTGGTGGCTGACTATGGCCAGATGGAGCTGCGTATCCTGGCTAGCTACATTGGGTACGGAGGTCTGTTCGACGGTTTCCAGGCAGGCATCGACGCGCACACCCAGACTGCTGCTCTTGTCTTCGGGGTTGACCCTGACAAGGTGGAGAAGTGGATGCGTAGTGCAGCCAAGACCCTGAACTTCGCTATCGTCTACGGCGCGGGACCTGACAAGGTTGCCAACATGCTGGGTATGACGCTGGACGAGGCCAAGGAACTGCTTGCGAACCACCGTAAGGCTTTCCCCGAGATTTACAAGTTCAAGGCTGCGGTTATCAGGGCTGCTAAGAAGCGTGATATCCCTCACATCAAGACGATCCTTGGTCGTGTCCGTCGTGTGTGGGACCTTCGCGTGGACAACCCTGAGCTTCAGTGGAGGGTCTGGCGTGCTGAGCGTCAGCTCTTCAACAGCCTCATTCAGGGCTCGCTTGGTGACATCATCAAGCTTGCCATGGTAAGGCTTCACAAGCTCCTGAAGGAGGACGCTGAGCAGAACCCTGGAAAGGAGATTCAACTCATCCTTTCCGTGCACGATGAACTCGTTCTTACTTGTCCAGAAGATCGTGTTAGTGTAGGTAGTGCTCTTCTTCGGGAAGCCATGCTGGGCAGTGAAATTCAGGACCTCATTCATGTACCACTTGATGTGGGTGACGTGGCTGTGGTTGACAGATGGTCTGACGCAAAGGACTAGGAGAAGAGAATTGGCAAAATACGATCCGTTCAAAGCGAATGTAGAGCCGCTGGACCCTAGAGAGGGTATGGTTCTCCTTCCCTTGGCACTCCGCCGTTCCATGATGTGGGACATGGTGGGAGAGGCCATGGTCAAGAACCCCGAGCAGTACGGGGAGAACCCAGCGAGTGACGACGTGCTGGAGCTGGAGTACAGGGACATGGTTATGCGTAACCGTTCCCTGGAACCCTTCGGTCCCAATATCGACATGGCGTGTCACTTGGCAACGGCAGCCGCTGTAAAGGCACTGTCGGTCCGTAGCCCTGAGCTTGAGGGTTTGTCGGATGAGGACTTGGAAAAGCTCACAGCAGAGCACGTACAAGTTTCTACAATGGTCACCAAGGCGGTAATTGGACAGATGCTGTCCAAGGGATTGATTCACTATGGAGCACATTAGATGAGCGATAACTTCTGGGCTCGTAAGCTGGGGATGACTAACGCATCCCCGGCTCCGGCCCCCTTTCAGCGCAGTAACGAGCTATTCCCCCTATATACCACCCCAGCGGTGGCACAAGGGGCAGTACCCTCCGAGCAGATGGCAGTACCTCAAGGACAGACTCCGCAGGCACAGGAATATACTCCTTCCGTTCGCCTGAAGCAGGGGGAGACGTGTCCCGGTTGTGGTGGGGACAAGTACTTCCGTCCTTCTCCTTCCATCATGCCTACGTGTGGGGACTGTGGCTATAATCCTCGCTTTGAGCAAAGCGGATACGGAGAGAGATCACTGCCTTCTCAGAAGGGTGAGAAGGTAGCCGCTGCACGACAAGTGACAGGCGGACAAACAATGGAAACCTCTATTGCCATTCTGAATTCGGGTGGCGGAGAGCGCGTGTAGAAATACGGAGTCATGACATTGAGTACTGAGATGAGCCCATTCGCCCGTACCATTTACGAGCAGAAGTACGCACAAGAAGGGGAGAATTGGGGTGATACGGCTCGCAGGGTAATCTCTACCGTCATGGCTCCGTATTTCCCTGAGGATGTAGAGAGACTTACTCAAGCTGTAACCGAACGTAAGTTCATGCCGGGCGGCAGATACCTGTACGCTACAGGGAAGCCGTTCCACCAGACACAGAACTGCCTCCTGTTGACAGTGGAGGACAGCCGTGAGAGCATTGCTGACCTCATGAACCGTGTTGCTTCTGGTCTGATGACTGGAGCAGGCATCGGTATTGTGTGGTCCAAGCTCCGTCCCAACGGAGCACCTGTAAAGGGAATGGGCGGTACTTCTACCGGTCCTATTGCATTTATGCAGGCCATTAATGAAATTGGCCGTAACATTATGCAGGGTGGTTCCCGTCGTTCTGCTATCTGGGCAGGACTTCACTGGAACCATCCTGATGTATTCGATTTCATGAAGATCAAGGATTGGTCTCCTGAAATTGTGGCAATGAAGGAAAAGGATTTCAATGCCGCAGCACCAATGGATATGACTAACATTTCAATCATTCTTGACGATGAATTCTTCTACGCATTCGAGAATGAGCACGACACTATGCATGACTGGGCTCAGCGTGTGTACTGGACTGCCGTTGAAGGAATGCTGAAGACCGGAGAGCCTGGTTTCTCTGTGGACATTGGTGAGAATGCTGGAGAGCACCTACGTAATGCCTGCACGGAGGTAACATCCCGAGACGACAATGACATCTGCAATCTGGGTTCCCTTAACCTTGCACGTATTGAGTCAAAGGAGGAAATGGCGGAGCTGACTGAGTTGGCAACGCGTTTTCTACTCTGTGGCACCCTCTACTCCAAGGTCCCTTATGAAGGAGTGGCCAAGACACGCGAGAAGAACCGTCGTCTAGGTCTGGGAATCATGGGTGTTTACGAGTGGCTGGCTGTCCGTGGAAAGCCGTACGCGCCAGACTCAGAGCTTGGGGAGTGGCTGGAGGAGTATGCACGCTCAGACATCTATGCCAAGGCCGCAGCGGAGCGTCTAGGGGTCTCTGTGCCCATCAAGACGCGTGCAGTCGCACCTACTGGTACTCTGGGCATCGTTGCTGAGACCACCACTGGCGTTGAGCCTCTGTTTGCGGTAGCCTACAAGCGTCGTTACCTCAAGGGGACTACATGGCACTTCCAGTACGTGGTGGAGCCTATTGCCAAGCGACTGGCTGATCAGGGCATTGATCCTGACAGCCTTGAGACTGCGTACACTCTGTCCCTTGACCCTGGCAGAAGACTTGCATTCCAGGGCTGGGTACAGCAGTATGTGGATCACGGCATCAGCTCTACCCTGAACTTGCCAAGCTGGGAGTCTCAGATGTATACTCCTGAGGACTTCGGAGAAATCCTGATGGAGCACCTGCCCGCTTTGCGTGGGGTAACGGTGTACCCTGACGGAGCACGTGGCGGACAACCGCTGACTGTAGTAAGCTACGCTGAAGCAATTCAGTCCGAGGGAATCGAGTATGAAGAACTTGGAAACGGAATGGCTTGCGTATCCGGAGTATGTGGTTCCTAAAAGAGGAGAAGTATGGTATTCGGTAAGGGCAAGAAGGACAAGTTCGACCCGAAGAAGAAGGTACCTGTCAGGCCCATCAAGGAGAAGCCTTCCCTTTGGTGCCGTACGCACAACTGCACGAAGGTGTCATGCGGTTGTCCTTCCTGAAGGATCTGAAAGAGTGGTGGGACGGTTTGGATGAGGAATTGAAGCAGATCCATGCTGATCATCGTAACCGTCAACAGCGTCGGCATCCTGGCTTGACAATCAAGCCAGGAAGGCATAGTCTCAAGGTGTCCGCACAGCGAGGCGGTTCTATCAAGGTCTACTCTGGGAGGTAGTTTGTCTGCGGAGGCATGGGCTAACCTGATGCTGTTTTTCATCGGACTGCTAGGTCTGATCGGAATTCTGGCGTCGTGGCCCGCTACGCTGCTGTGGATCATTCTGTTGTGTGTTGGCTGGGGAATCCTGGTCATCAGCAACGCGGATGATCTGAGCTGGTAGCACTAGACAATATCAGTAGGGTCGGCTAGTATTTACTAGTCGGCCCTACGTCGTTTACAGAAGGAGAAGCATGGCAGGTATTGACACGTTCCTAGCAGAGCAGAACAAGGCGCTCGAAAAGCAGGGACTACCGAAGCTCATCAAGGCTTCGGAGAAGTTCGTAGCTCCCCGTGTTACCTCAGGGATTCTGTCCCTGGACACTGCCCTTGGTGGCGGTTGGATGGGTAACTCCTGGGTTGAGGTCTATGGAGAGTCGTCTTCTGGTAAGACTTCTGGTATTCTCCACACCATCGCCACCAATCAGCGCTTGAACCCTGAGTTCGAGACGTTCTGGCTGGCTTCTGAGCCTTACGATGTGGACTGGGCTGAGAAGAACGGTATTGACAATAGCCGTGTCACCATTCTGGAGACACAGCACATGGAAGCAGGTATGCAGGCTGTACTTGACGCTGCCTCTTCCAAGAACTACGATTGCATCGTCATCGACTCCTACCCGGCTCTCATTGCCAATCAGGAGGACGAGAAGGGCATGGACGATGCTGTTGTAGCAGCAGGCGCACGTGTTGTGGGTAAGTTCTTCCGAAAGGTAGGAGGTACATTCAATGAGGATCGTCCGTATCTGGGTTTCTGGGTTAATCAATTCCGTGAAAAGATTGGGGGATTCTCTCCATACGGAACTCCAAAGACTCTCCCCGGAGGAAAGGCTAAGGATTTTGCGTTCTACCAGAGAGTTGTAGTCTCCCGAGACGACTGGATCAAGGAGAAGG
>JACCDR011370829.1_pt1 | contig 18662 bp, 54 predicted proteins | sample 7446431 | NCBI WGS metagenome assembly JACCDR01 (sample SAMN15323443, study PRJNA562643) | freshwater metagenome | isolation source: river surface water | place: USA:Blue River Watershed | collected 2017-08-17
CTCGTCGATCTGGCAGCAGTCGGAGCACTGCTCCAGTCTGTCCTCGACGTACAGCTCCTTGTCGGAGTTGATCTCTCGCTCGTCAAACCAGTCCTCGATGAAGACCTCACGCTCGGCCTCGCTCATGTTGGGGTCGGTCTCGGCCGCTGCGATCTCGGCGTTCTCCATGTGAGCATCCCATTCGGCCTCGTACTCCTTCTTCGCCTCTTCATAGGCCGCTTGGTAGGAGACATCGACGGCGCCGGGGCCGTACCAGAGTTCCTGGGCGAGGTCCTGGTCCAGGGAGTTCATGGCGATCACGCCGTAGCGGATGCCGGTCGTCTGGTTGACGTTCACGTTCGCGTGAAACATTGAGATTCCTTCTTGATGAAACCGTCAAGCGACGGTGTATTGCATGAAGCGACGGGCCTTCTCCAGCAGATGGGGCCACGTGTCCTCGATGAGCCGCTGATTGCTGGAATCGGCGTAGAACCAGGCCTGGGCCAGCTTGGCGGCGAAGTGGCCGTGTTGCCCTTCGGAGAGGTGGGTCATCACCTCATGCGTCGTGGGCGGGCGTTCCGGGTTGGACATGTTCACTCCTGGGGTGGATGACGACGTTGCCTTCTTCGTCGGCGGTGGTGTACCAGTCGGTCTGCTCGGCCCGACGCTTGCGCATCAAGCGTTGCAGACGCGGGAACCTCGGCTTGAGCCGAGGCTTGCTGCGATCACTCGGGTTGCACATGATGCTGAGTGGGGTTCCCTTACGGGAACCCCGGTCTGGTCATCAGGCCAGGGCGAGCTGGCACGGACGGACGTAGCGCAGCAGCGCCGGCTGGCGCGGCTCGGCCACGTTGACGGCAGCCCATTCGCCGTTGCTCTTGGTCTCGTAGGCGGTCAGCTTGCCCGTCATGGGCACACCGGCCTTGGACGTGAACTTGACGCGGGTGTTGACCTTGATCTTGGTCGGGGCGGTGATCTTCTTGGCGGTTGCCATGGTTCAGTTTCCTTTCGGTGGTTCCTGCTCTAACGATTCGACTGCTGCCTCAAAAGCTCGGGTATTCAACCCTTGCTGCTTGGCGATGGACACAGCCACTTGGATACCAAAGGAGGCGATGCAGGTTTCGCTTCCAAAGGTCTTGGTGTCCTCCGGGTCCAACTGGACCAGGAGGTCATCAATTTCGATGCCCAGCGCGTCGGCGACGGCGTGGGCGGGGAGGTAGAGCGCCCCCTTCTCCCAGACAGGGTCGAGGGCGGGGGCGGGGGTTGGTACTACCGGCGTGGGCCGGGGCTCTTCCTGAGCCTCCTGGCAAGGCACAGGCGCAGGATCTGGGGCAGGCTCAGGATCGAGCACAGGGCCAGGAGCCACAGGGGCGGCAGGTTGCGCGAGACCCTGCGAGAGCGCCGCAAGGTTGCGTTCGATGCTGAGTCGGACGAACCGGGCGATAGAGAGACCGAAGTGGTCCCGCGCCCAGGCCAGCTTGGCTTGAAGTTCATGGCTGATCTCGACATTGAGTTGGGGCATTGGTGTCCTTCATCTTCTTGAGCCACGCGATGACCTGTTCGGTATCGTTCTGCCCACCGTTGGCGTAGACATCAAACCCTCCAGCCTCAAAGACCTGGACGATGACGTTGTGCTGCCCAATTTCGTAGAACAACAAACCGCCGCCCTTGAAGTGAACCTGCTTGCTGAACGGAGTGATCCCCAACTCTGCGTGCAAGAGCTTGATGACTTCGTTGTGCTTCAAGTCGGATTCCTCCAGGGCCTTGGGGCTGAACTGGTCGCGCTCAAGGGCGCCCCTGCACCGGTCACAGACCTGATCCTTGGGGCGAATGCTGTACCCACCGCAGCCGTGGCACGGCTCGTAGGTGAATCCCTTGGGCGCGCGGGGGGTCATTCCGGTGCGTCGAAGTCGGCGACGACCTCATCCACGATCTTGCAGGCCTTGTCGGTCGGGAACGAGTGGAAGTCCGTGTACTGGTCCTCACGCGCCATATCCAGGTCCTGGACGATGACCCGGGCCTGACGGTCTGAGACCACGCGGTGGACCATGCCATCCTTGACGATGACAACAATGGTGGCAACGCTCACTTGATTCCCTTGAAGTTGTGGAGCCACGTCGGCCCCAGTTGGTTTCGGACTTGACGCAGGAGACCGGAGTCGGACCCCCGCTGCCACTCTTCATTCAGCTTGGCCTTCCAGCACCGACCATGCTGAGCCGCGTACTCCTTGAGCGCGGCAAGCTGGTCGGGCGTGGGTTCAGGCTTGGGGCGCCGGGCCATACATCTTGGTCAGCTCGGCGTCCAGCTCGACGGCGCAGCGCTTCCAGGCGTCCAGGTTGATGAGCCCCTTGCCGTCGTCCTTCATGTCGGACTGGGCGACGGCGCGGGCCTGCTTCATCAGCGCGTCGATGATGAACATCTGCATCAGGGGGCCGGAGCGGGCGAAGTTCATCATGCGGACGATGAACTGCTCGTTGGTCTCGTCTTTGCGGTGCATGTGTGATTCCTTAGTGCGAATGATGTCACATCTGGGTGACGGTGTCACCCAGACCGGGTCACAGCGGGCAGTTGTTGCCGGAGCCGACCATCTCGCGGATCTCGTCCATCACGAGTTCCTTGGCCTCGTCGGACAGGTCGTCGAACTTGGCGCCCTCGGGCACCTTGTCGTCGCTGTTCTCGTTGATGAACTCGACGAAGTCGAAGTCCTTGACCTCGGTCATGAGGTCGTCCAGCTCGCTGGCCCAGGCCTCCAGCTCGTCGGCATTCGATTCGAGCTGCTGGCCGGTGTCGCTCTGCTGCAGGCCCTCGGGCAGGTTCTCGAAGCTGTCGCGGTACTGCTCGGCCACGTCGTTGATGTCGCTGATCGAGGTCTCCAGGAGGTCGATCACGGCATCGATGTCACCGCACGCGGCGAGCTGTTCGCCCAGGTTCTCGTCGATGCTGTAGACCTGGGACAGCTTGTCGTTGGCGGTGAGCTGGCTGCGCTTGGGCGGCGTCAGGCTGCGCTGCTTGACGCCACGGAAGCCGGGCGTCCACGAGTAGTAGGTGTCGCCCTTCTTGATGCCGTGTTCGGGGTAGTCCTTGCGGGCGACTTGGGTGTTGACTCGGGTCATGGTTCAGTTCTCCTTGGGGTCGAGGGACATGGCAAAGACCCTGCCCAGGTGAGAGCTGCGATTCAGGTCTCGCAGCACTTGGCGCTTGACGTGATCGACCACCCAGTAGATCGGGTGGGAGACGGGCTCGCGCTCGGAAAGCGGCTCGATCACGGCGTTGTAGAAGGCGCGAGGCAGCTCGTCGTCGGAGGCGCTCGCCACATGAAACAAGGTGGTGAAGGTGTGGATCGCCAGCAGGCGTTCCCAGGCCTTCTCGATCTCGTGGACTGCGACCTCGCGCATCCCACCAAGCTTGATGAGGATCTTGTCGTCGTCCTGGCTGAAGTCGACGCCGAAGGCTTCCAGGTGGCGCTTCTCGAACGCGAGGCGGGCGTCCACTTGACGCCTCAGGTGTGAAGGGTTCACTGCTCCTGCTCCTCGTAGGTGTCCGTCAGGCGTTGGAGGCTGAGGACGAACTCGGGGAAAGCCGCCCGCAGAGCCCCCACCAGGGGCTGGTCTTTGCGCACCTGAAGCCACTGGAGCACGACTCGCCGGATCTCGTTGTTGAGCGTGTCCAGGTCGTGGAAGGTGACCAGATTGGCGTCGTCACCGAACAGGGCCTTGACCTGGAAGGCGTTGACGATGTCCGAGACCTTGAGAGCATTGCCAGGAGACCCGGCGTTGAACGCCGTACCGTCCCAGTAGAACTGCCCTTTGCGAATGAATGTCAGCATGTGCTTCCTTGGTTGAGGGTCATTCGACCCGTGAGGCTAGAGACTGCGCCGCCTTGTGAATCCTGGCGTTGAACCAACGCCGGATCACGTAGCTGCGCACGAGGCTGACCAGCGTGAAGTACGCGCCGATCTCCAAGTGGGTGGACATCGGCATGTCGTTGATGCCGACCATGGGAAAGATCAGGTATTGGGAGCCGACTGCTATCCAGAACCCGATCACGATGTTGACGACGGCTTCGATGAACGAACCAAGCCTGCTCTGAGTCACTCGCAGTCCTCCCCCCAAGACCGCTCCACCACCATGTCGGCGATGGACGGGAACATGGTGATGGGGAAGTAGCGCTCCTTCTTGATGAAGGTGTTGCCCACCCTGCGTTCGAGCTTGACCAGGATGACGCTGTCGTCGGTCAGGTCAGCGGACTGGAAGTCGCCACTGTCCATGCACACCTTGCCGACCACGAGGCGACGGAAGTCGGGGCGCCCGTCGCTGTAACGCTCGCCTTCCTTGGTCAGGTTGAGCGTGAAGCCCTGGTGGCAGATGACGGCGGGCCACCAGATGCGGCCCTGCAGCGTACCGATCAGGTACGTGGTCAGTACCCGTTGTTCTCGGCCCATGTCTCGATCTCCGCAATGATCCAGGCCGGGACGATGTGCTCTTCGTCGCGGCAGTTGATGAGGTAGCCCTCGAATGAGAGCATGGCGAGGCTGCCGTGAAACCGCTTGTGCGTGACCGTGCATTGGGTCTGGTCGCCGTCGATGTCCAGTTCGACGGTGTAGCCGTGGATGGTGGTGGTCTTGGTGATCACTTCAGGTCCCCGCCCAGGAGGGCCTTGCGGAGCCGGTCGGAGTCCCTCGGCAGCCAGAAGTCGATGTCGCTCTCGGAGTCGATCAGGTTGTGAAAGCCCGCACCTGTGCCTTCAATCGCCTCGAAGACATGGGCGCCGCGCTTGGCCTTCACCCAGAAGACGAGGTGGTCAGTGGCCGACGAGCTGGCGTCGAAGCCTGCAGCCGTCACCTCGTAGGTACGCCACTCATCCTCGATCTCGACCGCCTGGATGGGCATCAGACACCAGTCGTTGCTGAGGTGGGCGTCATGGTTGGCCCAGGTCAAAGCGGCCTCCGTGGTCTCGAAGACGCCGTAGCACCCAAACCCGTCAATCGGGTTACCAATCATGATGGTGTACTTCACGGGAACCTCGACACGATGCTGTGCGGGTGCCCATCCTCGTGGGCTTCCATCACGAGGTCACGGGACTCGTACTTCACCTTCTTGACCTCGGACGGGCGGCACAGGGCAAGGTGGTAGGGACCATCGGCCCACTCCCCGATGAGGGTGTCGAGTTCTTCGTAGGCCTGGGCGGTGGCGGGGACGGGGCCGTGGACCTTGCCGTCGTACTCGACGCAGTCGCAGTCGCGGCCCGACTCGATGTAGCAGACCATGCCGTCTTCGGCATAGGCCTGGATGACGGCCTCGACCATCTCGCGGTGCTTGTCCATCACGACGGAGTGCGTGTGATGGATGAAGCACTGATGGCTGGTCGGGTCGGTGCCGGGCGGGCACGTTGCATACAGCTCGGTCAGGTCGGACCAGAACAGGCCGACGCCGAGGCTGGAGCGGTAGCGCTCCCACTTGATCTTGGACATGAGGTTCCTCGTTGGTGAAAGTGACAGTTACTTCGCGGCTTCCTTGAAAGCCATCGCCGCAGCTATGGCAAGGCTCAGCCCACGCCGCCCGCCGCGCACGACGGCGCCGGGCCGGCTGGCCTGCTGCTCGGCGAGGGCCATGGCCGTGTTGCGGGCCTTCGCCATCCTGGCTTCGAGTTCGCGTTGCTGTGCTGCGGCCACGCGCTCTTCGCGCGTTCCGCGTCTCTTCGCTTCACCCATGGGTGATCTCCTTAGTTGGGGTTCCCGTACGGGAACGCCCAGGGCGGGTTGAAAACGGAATTGGCACGCTCAGATGAGCGCACCGTCTTGAGCATCTCGTTGTAGAGGTCGGGGTGCATGATCAAGCCTTGGGGTGTCTGGTAGCAGCCGGGCACCTCCTTGCGGGTCACGCGGTAGCGCTTGCGCCGTTTCGGGATCGGCGACCGGGTCACCTCGTACTTGATTGAGATGGCGTACGGTGACGAGAAGATGTTGACGCCGCTGAAGATCACGCTGCGTTGCCCTTCGGCCACCCGGCCTTGATGAAGTCGGTGACGAGGTTGGCGAGGGCGGGCAGGTTCTTCGACGTTGCCTCTTCCTTGCCCACGTACTTCTCGAACTCGGGCAGCCGCTTGATGAAGGCCTGGGTCGTGGTGCAGGAGTCCAGCGTCAGCCTGAGCTTGTTCCTGAGGTTGCTCAGAACGCTCTCCTGGTGCTCGCCGGCATCGGCCAGCGCGTCGATCTCGGTCTGGACCTCGGGCGTGACTTCGATGGTGTCGCCCACGTAGTAGTACCAGTCCATGTCGTCAGCGCTACCAGCACGGTGGCCGTGCTGGGTCAGGTCCAGATAGCCCCTGAGCTCGCTGTTGTCCCAGATACGCTGGATGGGCGCCGGCAGCTTCTTGTGGGCCTCGCGGCGCAGGACGGCCTCGATCTGGCCGTGGTAGTCGATCCTGGGCACATCGTCCATGATCTTCTTGAGGATCATGTTGCGGTCATATTTGGTGAGTCTCATGTGATTCCGTTCCGATGGATGTGACTATGTCACAGAGTTGACCCGAGAGACAGCCCACACGCTGTTGGGCACTCGGGCGGTCACTGCCTGCGGGGTCAGGCTGCGTGCGTTGTGAAGAGGGCGCTCGGGCTTGGGCTTGGCCTCGTGCTTTCGCCTGGGCTTGACGCCTTTCGCTACTCGACGCCGGGCCTCACGCTCGGCGTTGGTGAAGGCCGGGGGCTTGACCGCATCGGGGGCGTTGCCCACGGCATAGAGAGGGCGCAGGTAGGGCATCTTGCTGCCAGGGCCCGGAGTCCTGGTCCAGGAGTGGATGTAGATGCGCTTGGGCTCCCGGTGCAGGCGAATCAGCTTGCTGCTGAAGTTGCGCCGGGTGCAGGTCGAGAAGGCGAGGAACAGCTCAAGGCTCCCCAAGGGGCCGTGGGCCTTGAGGTGGTCGAGGACCTGGGTGAGGGTGACGGTAGTCATTGTTCACCTCCGAGGCCGGCACGCCGCAGCTCATCACGCACGATCTGGCGAACCTCAGCCTCTGTCAGAGGGCGGGCAGGCTGGCATCCCTGATTCGCTGCGTTCGGCGCTGGGCTGTAGGCTGCCCAGCACTTGCACTGAGGCCCGACATACCCGGCTGGGCCTTCAAACTGCGGCAGCCCGCAGCGTTGGCACTTGATCATTGCTTGTCTCCTGCCTGAATGCGCTGCGTCTCGGCCCACTCGGGGTCGTCGCCGTGGAGTTCTTCGAGGGCCCGCTGATAGGCCCCTTCCTCGTCCAGCTCGGAATCGAAGGCGTGACCCTCCCAGCCGTCGTCGGCGCGGATCAGGTACATCAGCTCACCTTCGTAGTCGTACTCGAAGTCGGGTCCGTCAGACCTCAGCGGACGAACGATGGTGACAACCTGACCGGCGTGGGCCGTGTAGTCGGGTAGGGTGGTGAACTGCTTGGGGTAGTTGAAGATGGCTCGCTTCATTTCAGCTCCTCAGCTCTGGCCCTGACGGCGTTGCCGTACTCGCGGTAGTACGGGTCGCACAGGACTTCGGGGTTGTGGAGCACGTACTCCAACAGTTCACGGAGGCTCATCCTTGAGATGAGGGTGAGTTCGGACATGGTCATAGCGTCTCCACGTAGCGTGTGGTGAGGTCCGACACTTTGGCGTCACGCCAACCCTTGCCGGGCGGGTAGCTGGGCATGCCGTTGAAGTCGGGGTCACCTTCACCCCATTCGACCTCAACTTGCAGCACCAACAAAGGCGCCCCGAAGATGGGGTTGTGGAGTCGGTACCGGGTCTGACCGGTGAGCTTCTCGTTGATCATGTCTGGTCCCTCTCAGCACAGGTGGGCACGCCGGCCAGGAGCTTGCGAGCCCTCTCGGCGGCGTAGATGACGCGGGCGAGAGCTGCAGCCTTTTCCTGGCCGAGGTAAACCTGACTGAAGTGAACAGCCGACCACGCAGCCTTGAAGTCGTCGTCGGTCGGGGGGTTGAAGGTCTCGTCCATGTCAGTCCTCCTCGTTGTGCAGAACCTTCAGCGCCCGCAAGTAGTGCGCCTCGCTGAAGCGGTGTGAGTGCTCGTAGGTGTTGCACCAGATCTCGGAATAGCTGCCCGGCGTGCCGTCCTTATTCAGGAAGCCGACGTGAAGGAACGCCTTATGCACCGGGTTGCCGGAGCTGTACGAGACATCCACGAGGTACAGGGTGTCTGCCTTCCAGCCGTGGTTGAGTGAGGTGATCTCCTTGGCCTCGGCCAGGAACGGAGAATCAGGGTCGCGTTGCATTTCAGTCCTCCTCGTCCACAAACTGCGCGACGAAGGCGTCGACCTTGGTCTTCATGTCCCGGTACTTCTGCTCCACCTCAGTGAGCCGACCCTGGTAGTAGTGCAGCGCCTCGACAAAGGCATCGGTGGGGGTCTTGGCCTTCATGGACAGGTTCATCTGTCGTGTCTTGTCCCACAGCCAAAAGCCGTCAGAGCACTCGGAGAGGCTGAGGGTTTCACTGAGCCTCGTGCTGGCGATCAACTTTCCCATCAGTAGCCCCGCTCGTAATGGTGATGGTTCTCGGAGGCGTGCTCGGCCCGCCGCTCCATCAAGGTCTCATACGCCTTGGTGCGGATCTTCCCCGTGCCGCCGCACACGTCACAGGGCTTGTCGTAGGCGCCGTCCAGGTAGTCCTGCCACTCGTCCGGGTCCCAGTCCCGATCACGGTCCTCCTGGGTGAAGGAGCCCAGGTGACGGGAGTGCTTGCCGTCACCGGAGCACTCGGGGCAGATCATCCAGGGGCTGGTGTCGGGCTTGGGATCGTCGTCGTCTTCGATCATGATTCGTCCTCCACCAACTTCTCAACGGACAATCGAGAGCCCTTACCGATCTCCCAATACTCCTCTTTCAGGATGACCACATGACCGTTACAGGCAACGGCCCCGCCGTCACTTTCCGAGTTGGTTAACGTCTCGATGTACTTATTCTCGGCTTCGATCATCTCAACCCAAGCATCGTTTGCGGCCTTATCCGCCTCGTTATAGGTCTGCCTTGCCTTGAGAAATGCGGCAGCCGCCGCCTTCAAGTTGCTCACCTCTGACTCTCCTTCTCGATTGCCTTGTCGATGCGGGCCAGCAGGCGGCGAAAGGTCTCCTTCTCCTGCTCCAGCTCTTCGATGTCGTCGGCGTACTCGAACACATCGGGGCACGTGGCGATCTGGTTGTGGATCTCGTCGATGGCGAGATCGACCCCGCGCCGGATCAGTTCGAGGTTCTTGCCGGTGAACTGCATCAGAGACCCCGGACCCAGGCAATGGTCTCGTTGATCTCGGCTTCGTGGGCCTCGTACTCGTCCAGGATCTCCTGGCAGGACTGACCGCTCTTGCCGTACTCCTTCTTCATCTCCTCCGGGGAGAGCCCGCGAAAAGCAAGCCTGGCTCGGTAGAGGTCATCGCCCTTGGCGTTCTCTAGCAGGCGGATGATCCTCGCCTTGTGCTTCACTTTCAACATACTGGTACTCCTTGGTTGGGGTTCCCGTACGGGAACCCCCCACTACTACATCTCGACCTTGACTTCGACCGACGCCACCCGGCTCGTGCCACTCACGTCGCTGAAGCGGACGAAGCTGATCTCGGCCACGCTCGTGGTTGTCTTCGTCTCGAACTCGGTGATCAAGTTGAGGATCGCGCGCTCCAGGGCGCGGCGTGCCGCCCTGACTTGGTCGACTTCCATCACGCCGCCTTGCGCTCGGCGCGTGCCTTGCGCCAGCTCTTGATCGCCTCGTAGCGGCTGCGCAGCCACCACCCGATCCAGATGCCGAACACGAGGGCCATCACCAGAGCGACGATCACGTCACCCCGGCCAGCGAACATGCCGACTGCTGTCACAGCTTGTCCAGGCTAAGCAGGTTCTGGCACTTGCCCTCTTCCTTGGCGTAGGGCTTGGTCTCGAACTCGGCCTTGGTCATGCAGCCGTTGATCCCCTTGCCCGTGCCGTTGGTCTGGCACTTGACGGCCAGGGTCTTGCCGTTCTCGAACTGGACTTCACCGCTGGCCCAGCCGTCGCCGTAGCGGCAGGCCGGGCTGATCGTGCTGTCGCTCTGCATCAGGATGCGAACCGGCTTGCCCAGCTTCGCGTCCACGGCGCCCTCGGGGTACAGGATCGGGAAGTACGCCTTGGCGTTGCTCTGGGCGTTCAGGCGGGACGTGACCATGTTCTGGTCGACCACCGCCTGCGAGGCCACTTCGCCGGACTCGCCGCACGCGGCCAGCATCATCACGCAGGCCAGCAGGCCGATCTTCGTCTTCATCTTCATCTCGGATAACTCCTTGGTTTGCCGGCAATAGCGGTGCCGGCGTCCGCTTGGGCCTGATGCCCGGGAATGTGAAGGTTCCCTTACGGGAACAGTGTCAGAGGCTGAACCCCGACCGGTACTCGTGCCCTTCCAGGCCATACCGGAACCCGCGCCACCTGTACGTGCCGTCCTCGTTCTTGCCACACTCGTAGAAGACCCCGTGGGGGTCATCGGCGACGGCCATAGCGATGGACTGCATGGTTTGGTGAGCGCAGATCAAGGCCTCGATCCTGGCTCGGCAGGCACGCCACTGCGTGAACAGGAACGTGATGTCCACGCTGGAGGTATCGAAGTCCTCCTCCAGCTTCCAGGCCAAGTCAAAGGGAACGTAGTGCTTGTCCTTGACCGTGCAGCCGCCCTGACCCCACTCCACCAGCACCTCGTCGAACTTCATGATCCGAGAGTCGGGCCAGAACTTGAGCTGGGCTTGGATCAGTTGATCACGGCTTGGCATTGGTCATCTCCTCGTCGATCAGTTCATCGAGCAAGTGGTCGAACGGGCAGTAGCTGCCCAGCGTGATGTTCTTCTTGGGGTACATCACCACGGCCACCTTGGAGGTGTCCCAGTGCTGGGCACGCAGCCAGCGGTAGCGGGCAGCGTCCTTGACCAGGGCCTGCTGCTCGGTGTTCGACGGGCTCTGCTTGATGATGTCGAGCACGTCGCGGATGGTTTCAGCTTCGTGGTCGTGGTCGTGGCCGCATGTGTGACAGCGGCCCTTGAACGGGAGCATGGTCATGTCAGACCCTCTCGTAGACGTGGTAGACGTAGACCGTCTCGACCACCGGTTCGTCGTACAGGTACTCGCACTCCGGCTCCTGCTTGCCGATGTACGGGCCCCACTTGTGCCAGCGCCAGCCACCCTTGGGGCTCTGGTTCTTCTTGTCGAGCCGGGTCACGAACAAGCAGAACTGCCGGCTCGACTCGATGATCTCGGGGCACTGCTCCAGCACTTGCTCGTAGCTGTCGCAGACGCCGTAGGGGTTGAAACTGCCGTACTTGACGGGCTCAACCCCGGCAGACTTGAACTCGCGGACCTCACCCAGCACGGGGTAGGAGCTTTCGTAGCTGCCCCACCCGGCAAAGCGGTCGAGTTCGTGGTCCCCACTGAAGTGGTTGATCTCGTAGACGCCCTTGATGATCTGGCGCGGCTCAGCCGATGCCCGACCGCCCATGGCGGCGATGGCATCCCGAATGGGGTTGCGAGCCTTACAGAAAGCCGGTGTGACCAGCATATTGATTCCTTGGTTGAAGTTCCCGTACGGGAATCACGAATGGGTGTACCCATCCTTCTCGATGCCCAACCACATGCCGTAGTAGGGCACCATGATGCAGTCGTAGCCGTGGACCACGGTGCGGCGGAACTTGCGGTAGCTCGGCGCGTTCTGGGCACGGGTCAAGGCCGACCAGACCTCGTTCTTGATCGGGCTCAAGTCTCGGATCGGGTCCGCTTCGAGCTGACTGACTGCCTCCTTGAGGGCGAAGGCGAGGTTGCTGGCCTGGGTGCTGAGCATGCGCAGCCAGACGCGCTTGAGCGCGAGGCGTTGTTCGCGGGTGATGGTCATCACGACTGCTCCTCGCGGCGATACCGCTCACGCAGATGGAAGAAGACATCCAGCTTGATGGACGGAACAAGGCCGCTGTGGTTCTCGATGTACCACCACAGGGCCTGGGCCAGGGTCAGGCTGTCCAGGTGATTCAGCACCTGCTTGAGAGTGAGCTTGCTCATGGCCTGTGCTCCCGCGCCGCGTTCGCCATGTCGCACAGGTCGCTCAGCCAAGCGGGCGCCGTGTCCCAGGTGTTCAGGGCGCGGTTCAAGGCTTGGGCGAGCTGCTCGATGCGCTCGTAACTGCTCAGATCCACGCTCATGGCGGCGTTCTCGCCGTTGATGGCGAGAGTGGCGTGGGCGTGGGCATGTCCTTCCATTCGGCAGGTACTCATTTCTGCATCTCCTTGGCCTTCTTGAGCCACATGATCATGGGTTCGGGGTCACCGTAATTGGTGAAGGTGTGGAACGGGGAGTCGTCACGCGGCGCGTCACAGTCCCCGTTGAACTCGTCGCAGGGCACCCCGCCCCGCGCCTTCATGAGCGGGCACCCCTCGCAGTCCTCGTGGTGGTAGCACAGAGCGCACGAGTCCCCGTTGATGCCGAGGACCTTGAGGGCGTCGGCGTAGACGCCATGGCCTCGGGCCTCCATGCCGTGCTTCTTCAGCACGTCGGGGTCGAGGCCCTCCCACTTGCGAATGCTGTGGTCGAGAGCCTCGTGCTTCTTGGTGTGGTCGGCGGGGACGGAGTAGTAGTCCCTCAGCCAGCTCTTGTAGTCGCTCATGATTCGAACTCCCAGTAAAACCCATCGAACTTCAGTCGGCCCACCTCCAGCAGGCACAGCAGCTCACCAGCGAACTGCACACGGCGGGGTGTCGGCCCCTCCGTCGATTCGATGTACACGCCACGAGTGAAGCTGGTCATCCCGCTGCGCCGCACGAGGTCGACGAGCTGGTACGCATTGATGCTGTCGTCCGTCTCCATCGAGAGCCAGGAACACAGCCCACAGTCGTGCTCGGGCTGGTGACGGATGTAGGCTCGGAGCAGACTGATGACCAGTTCGACATCAGTGCTCATACGTTCCTCCATGCGTACCAGACCGGGTAATCGATCTCGTGGACCTCCTTGGCAACCCGTGCCTTGGCCTCTTCCCAGCCCTCGCACGGCCTGATGTCGAACTCGTAGACCTGACGGTCTTGCAAGCTGTACAGGTAGGCCCGCATGACGTAGGCGCGGATCTCGCCCACGCTGGCATCGACCCACTCCAGCGGCTTCCAGTAGTAGTCGATGCCACGGTCCAGGTCGTGCATGTAGTACGCGACCAGCTTGCCGTCCACCCACACGGTCCAGACGCTGATGCGCTGGCCGTGCTCGGTGTAGGCGCACTGGGTGTTCCAGGCGGTGACCAGGGTGAACTGAGTCATGATCCTCATTCCCTCGCCTCGGTAGTGTCCAACGGCTCGTCGGGCACACAGAACAGGTTGAACAAGGCTCGGGCCATGAGGCCCACGAGCACACCGATGCAGCCGATCAGAGCTGCCGCATCCCACTGGTTCTGGATCAGGCCTGGGCCGAAGACGGCCAGGAAGGACAGCAGCCACACGGCTGCCACCACGGTCATACGGTGAACATCGTTCTTCATCGAACTTCTCCAATCACAGGAGTGACAGACTATAGGTGACCCGGACGGTCATGTCCAGGTCACCTACCCGAATCATCAGAACGTCACCTCCACATCGGGGAGGCGGCGCATGATGATCTCGTTGTCACCGTCGTCGATGACCTCGACCTCCTCGGGCAGGTAGTGGATGCCGGCGCGATACACGGCCTGCCCGATGTCCAGCAGCGCACTGGTGTGCATGGCGTGGGCCGCTGCCATGGCAGCGGCCTCGAAGGCCTTGAGCTTGGCCTGCCGGGCGATCTCGTCCGGGTCGATGGCCTTGTAGTTGGCCTCGAAGACCTCGGGGAACTGGACCTTGACGTGCTTGCCGGGGCGGGCCGGCGGGCGGTTGTGCGCCTCGAACGTCGTGATGAAGGCGGCGCGGATCTTGGCGTGGACGCCCTGGTTGATGGCCGGGGTCGAGTGGCGGATGGACTTGGACATGGAAATCTCCTGAGAGTGCTGCGGACATGAAAAGGCCCAGGGCGTGGCAGCAGCACGGCCTGGGCCTGTCGGGAATAGGGCTGGGGGCCTTTTAGAAAGCCCACAGCCCCATTCCCGTACGGGAACGGGGGTTGGGTTCAGATCAGGGTGAGGAGGGCCAGCAGGAGCAGGCCCAGGATCAGCGCCTTGCGCTTGTGGTGGGGCGGGCGCCGCGCGTCGGGGCGACGGGCGGCGATCTGGACGATCTTGAGGTCGTGGGCGTGGTCATGCGATTGAGCCCAGGCCGTCCACTCGTCCAAGCGCTTCTGCAGCTCATACTTCTCGGCGTCACGCCTCATTTGTTCCCAGTCGAACATCACATCTCTCCTTCAGGCCACAGACTGCGCGGCGCAGGCGGCAGATCGGGCAGGGTTTCGTCACAGTACGCCGCGAGGGGCGCGATCTTCTCGTGGTCGCGGGGAAGACCCGTGATGTCGGCGAGGACGTGGGCGGGGTTCTCGGGCCAAGGCCAGTTCGACTTGACCCTGAGTGTGTCGACCAAGTGCCCGCTCAGTCCGGGCTTGGGCGGGTCGAACGGGAACTCACCGTTCGGGAACTCGTTGGTCAAGTCCTCACCCAGGTCATCATCGTCCCCGTACACATCCAGGCCCAGCCACAAGGTGAACTCGTGGTCCACCCAGCGCTCGTCCATCCCGGCCTGCATCGGGTCTTCCTGGTCGGCGAGGTTGAACTCGCGCAGCTTCTCGACGGCGTAGTAGACCCCGTCCTCGGGGTTGTCGTAGCGCCGGAACAAGACTTCGTTGAAGCCCAGCTCGGGCAGGTAGCAGGCACTGTGGAGCAGTGCCTGCGACGGGTTGGGGACGTAGACACCCGGGTAGTCGTAGTTGAGGCGGGCGGTCATTGCTTGATCCTTTCGGCGAGGCGCCGCCAAACCTGTTCGGCGGGCAGCAGGTTGGTGGGGTTGCCCTCATGGATGGGCTTGATGGTCTCCTCGATGATGTTCAGGGGAGACGACAGCTCACGCAGCATCTCGGCTGCGTACTCGGGGCAGACCGTGGACAAGGACTCCAGAGCTTGGAGGTAGCGCCTGAGGATGGCGAGTTCCATGCTGCTCAACCCGTGACTTTGACAAGCCAGTCGTAAACCTTGGCGAAGTCGTGTTGATCCAGGTCCCACCCATCCACGCCCCCGGCCAGGATCAGGCCCATGCTCAGTTCGCGGCTGAGCACGGTGTCGAGTGCATAGGCGGTGATGAACTGAGCGCGGACGATGGGGTCGTGGTCGTGGCGCGCGTCCCAGAACTGGACGATGGGCGAGCTGGCCTTGAGCTGGTGGTCCATCCCATACATCTGACCGACCTTGATGAGACGCACGATGATCGGCACACCGAGGTAGTTGGTGACGCTCAGCTTGAGGCACGGGTCCTCCGGGTTGAGGAGCGGCCCAAAGATGCGCTTGGCCTCGGACGCCACGTGCAGGGTGAGGTCCGAGTGCGAGCCGTACAGCGTCTTGCCCTGGATGACGTGCTGGTAGACGTACTCGAAGATGCCCTGGGCGTGGTTGCCGATGATGCGGTGGCCGGGGTCGTGGGCGGGGTTGCGCGTCATGTAGTCGTACACAGCGCCGAGCACATACAAGCGCATGTTCTTGATGACATCGTCCTTCAACATGGTGAAGTTCCTTTCGATGAGGTTCCGTTGTTGGTTCGCTCGTGTCCGAGCGACTCCCGTACGGGAACCGGGTTGGAGACAGGTTTGGGCTCGAATCAAGCCCAAACCTGTCTCTCAACAGGGGCCGTTGGCGCACGACGGCCTTGCGGGGACCACCCGCTTGATCAGTTGGTGCAAGTCATCTCATGTCGTTCTCCGTTAGGGTTGAGTAGGGTGACCACGCTCTTTCACGCGGTCGGGCGGGCTTGACACCTCAAGCCCTTCAAGCTGGTTCCCGTACGGGAATTGTGTCACCTCACGGTGAAGTCATCTCCCATCGGGCATTCGTGCATGGCGTTGCCGCACATGCAAGGTTGGCCCTCCCACGCCGGGCAGTCGGGGCACTTGCGCGGCATGATCCCGAGCTTGAGCAAGACGCGGTTCACGTCGTCATTGCCGTAGCCGGAGATCAGCCAGCAGTCCTGGTCCACGACGAACTCCATGCCGTCGATGTAGTAGTCCTTCTTGAACAGCTTGCAGAACGTGAACAAGCAGGCCTCGGACCCATCGTCCGGGATGGGGCGCCCAGGCTGGGCGAGGACGCAGTCAAGCTCGTGGGGGAGCGCCTGCACCCAGGCTTGCAGGACGTGACCGCACTGGGTGATGTTGAACTTGAGGAGCTTCATAGCGTCCCCGGCCCGGTCGGCGTCTCGATACGAACTTCATCGTCGGGGACTGGGCCGACGACGTGGACGGGCTCATAGAACCCGTTGACGTAGTTGAACTCAACCACAGGCTGCCAGCGCCCGTCCACATACTCGCAGATGGGGCCGACATAGTTGTCGTCCCCGCAGCCGGGCTCATAGTCACCGCCACCACAGGCGGTGAGGAGGGCGAGGGTCAGCAGTGCAAGGAGGGATCTCATAGTGTCACCTCGTGTTGAACTTGAAGAGCTTCATGTCAGGTTCCTCAACGTGGGCGTGGACGCGGCCGGGGTCGGCGCGTTCAAGCATTGGTTGGTGCGTGCGTCGTGCAGGGTCAGCAGTAGCAGCATGATGCCCGCCTGGATGGATATGATGACGAGCAGAGTGAGGACGGGCCTCATGCCTGCCCCTCGTACTCGGGGTCCAGCTCCACCTCGAAGATCGGGGCGATTTCGACCTTGAGGCAGTCGTTGCGGGTCTTGTAGACCGTGGGGAACGGGGACCACACCTGACCCCGGCGCATGGCGGCCCAGCGCCGGTTGTCGGGGCTGCACATCAGGAAGGTGTCGTCACCCACGCTGGACGCCTTGAACACCTCGTCCACGAGCCACGGGTTGCCGCCCTCGTCGGCAATGACCTGGAGCCAGTTGTCCTGGCGGTCCAGTGCGTATCTCAACACGTAGTCGACCCCGTGCTCCTGCAGACGGTCGATCACCGCTTCGTGCAGGGCTTGGCCCACGTAGGTCAGGGCCTCGCCCGTCTCGGGGTGGAGGACGACGTTGGCGACCATGTCGCCAACGTACAGGTGCTCGATGGCGACGGCGTGGGCGAGGTGGTCACCATAGCGTGAGTTCACCACGAACCCGGTCACGCGGCCCCAGACGTTGCGGATCGCTTGATCGTCGGTGCCACACCGGCCGTGGTGCTCGTTGACATCGAACCCAACGACCCACATGCCGCCTTGGGCGAGCTTGACGTCGTGGGCGTAGGCGCTGGCGCCCTTGTGATCGTCGAAGAAGACGACCTTGTTGTCGGGGCCAAGGGCCGGGTAATCCGGTCCGTGGCAAGCGGGGAAGACGAAGTACATGACAAGCTCCTTGTAGTGAGGCCTGTTGAGGCCGGGTTGGGGTCAAGTCTGGGTTCAAGATGAGCCCAGACTTGACCCCACATGGTTCTCATGTGGGGATTGTGACACTCAGACGCGGAAGGTGTCCATGAACTTCATCCGCAGCCAGAAGATGTCGAAGCTCAGCCCGTTGAGGATGATGTCCTCGACCTTGCCCTTGATTTCCTTCAGAGCAGCGCGGCGCCGGGCAGCCCACTCGAAGTCGTGGCTGTACAAGGCTGCGCGATTGCATCCCTGAAATGGGTCCTTCTTCAGTTGGGCCTCGATCTGGTCATGCAGCTTGATGAGTTCGTCGTCGTTGGCTTGCTCACATGAGCGGACGTGGATGGGGGTCATGGCAGCTCCTAGTGGATCAGCGGGGCGGTGAGCATCTCGTCCATGGCGGCGACCATGGACGGGTCGAGGGCCTGGGCGTGGGCCTGGGCCTGGGCGGGGTTCCCGTATGGGAACTCGATGTAGTCGGGTTCGAGGTAGGTCACCTCGGGCTCGGGCAGGCGCAATTCGGGCATCGAGCGCTCCTTGAAGAAAAAAGATGAAAGGCCTTGACAAGGCCGTGTAACCGAGCTAGGCGGGGGTCCGGTGGGCTCGGGGCGGGGTAATGGTTTACCCTATGGTAGGAAAGGGTAGGGTTTATAGGGTGGGGTCACCTCAGCTTGATTTCGAGACGAAGTTCAAGCGCGACAAGGGGTTACCTGGGAGATGACCGATGCGCCCAAAAAACGGGTAAGGGGGGTGCCCTTAGGAGGTTTTTGTTGAGGCACATGACCGAAAAATTCTTGAGCACGTAGGGGGGTACGTACTCAAGAAATTTTTGGTCATGTCTCAAACCAAACATGACCGTCAGCCTCCATTTGTTTACACTTCTGGTAGGGTTATTAGACGGGAGTGGGTTAGATCCTTGAAAGCCCTCGGGAAATGGAGCTGGGAAGTGGTTCTGAGGGCTTGTAGGGGTCATCTCCAGGTCTAAATCCGAGTTCAGTTTGGGGTCAACTTGAACTTGCGTGGCGCTTGTGGTAAAGGACGGGTCAAATACCCGACTAAAGTGTAGGGTTAATGGGCGTTGTCTTTGAAAAAATGCGGCGCACGCGCATGAAGTGAGTGAGTGCTCACATTCACTTCGGGCTCGAAGTTGGTGGTCACTAACGTGAGTGGTTACTAACGTGAGTGGGCACTAACCTGGGTTCGGGTTTGGGCCTGGGCCTGGGCCTGGGCCTGGGCCTGGGCCTGGGCCTGGGCCTGGGCCTGGGCCTGGGCC
>JACCDR010512471.1_pt1 | contig 18657 bp, 21 predicted proteins | sample 7446431 | NCBI WGS metagenome assembly JACCDR01 (sample SAMN15323443, study PRJNA562643) | freshwater metagenome | isolation source: river surface water | place: USA:Blue River Watershed | collected 2017-08-17
CGCGTGCTGCACGTGCCGGCGTTCTCCACATCAGCCGGTGATGAGGCCGTGGACCTGGCCGCCAGCGCGGGCCTGCACTTGGACCCGTGGCAATCGTTCGTTCTCCGTTGCTCTCTCGGTGAACGCACGGACGGCCGCTGGGCCGCCTTTGAAGTCGGCCTGGTGGTCGCCCGCCAGCAAGGCAAAGGCTCAGTGCTGGAAGCACGTGAGCTGTTCGGCCTGGTCCTGGCCGGTGAGCGGCAGATCGTCCACACCGCCCACGAACTCAAAACGTCAATGAAGCATTTCAAACGCCTCATCCGGCTGTTCGACGGTTCCGACGACTTGCGCAAGCGGGTCCGGAAAGTCATCAACAGCAACGGCAAAGAGGGCCTTGAGATGGTCAACGGCGCCGTCCTTGAATGCCTGGCCCGAACCAAGGGCGCCGGCCGTGGCTACACCGGTGACCTGGTGGTGTTCGATGAGGCGTACGCGCTGACCGACGAACAGATGGAAGCGTCGGTGCCGACGATGCTGGCCGTCGACAACGCTCAGATGTGGTACACGTCGTCGCCGCCGCTGGACGCCGAAACGGGACGGATCCTCATGTCGGTGCGGGACAGGGGTGAGGGCACCTCGGGTACCCGTGACCGGCTGGCGTGGTTCGACTACGGGCTACCCGGCAGCTTGGACCGCATCGGCGACATGGACTTGGACGACAAGCACGCGTGGTTCAACGCGTTGCCGTCGCTGAGGTCTGGCCGGGTGCGGGAAGAGAACGTGCAAGTCATGCGGGACGTCCTCACTGACCGGGGTTTCGCACGCGAAATCCTGGGCGTGTGGCCGCCGAAGCCTGACAAGTCTGGGTGGCGGGTCATCCCCGCCTACCTGTGGGAAGCGGCCGAGGACCCTGAGAGCGTCCTAGAGGGCCGTCCGGCCTATGGGGTGCACGTACCCCCCGACCGGTCCTATTCGGCTATCAGCGCCGCCGGTAGCCGGGCGGGCGGCGGCCGGCATGTTGAGCTGACCGGGCGCGGCGAGGTGGACGACTTCCGGCCGGGCACGGCGTGGATTGTTCCCCGCCTGTTGGAACTTGAGGCGCACGAACCGTCGGTGGTGGTCATCGACGACAAAGCTGTAGCCGATGAGGCCGAGAACGCCGGCCTGATCGTGCACCGGGCGACAGTGCCGGACGTGGTCACCGGATGCCAACTGTTCTACGACGGCATTGCCGGCGCCGACCCTGAGGGCCGGACCCTCAAGCACATTGGACAGACTGACCTCACCGACTCTGTAGCGGGGGCGGCGAAACGCAACGTGGGCGGTTCGTGGGCGTGGGAACGTCACGACCTCACCGTCCACGTGTCACCGGTGGCATCGGCGTCGCTGGCCCTGTTCGGGCATGCGACACCGCGCGTGCACCGGCCGCCACCGCAACCATTCTTCGCAGCTTGGCGTTAGGGGGACACGATGGTCAGCCTGTCGGCGAACATGGCCGCCCGCGCCCAGTGGCGTGACGCGGGACGACTCACCGTTGAGGGACTGGCGTGGCTGCTGTTCGCGGCCGGATGGCTGGTCGCCAAGACGCTGAGGCTGGTCGGCGCCGCCGTCGGCGCCGTGTTCATGGGTGCCGGCTGGCTGGCCGGCCGGGTGGTGTGGCCCGCCCTGTGCTGGTGTGGCCGGGCCGCCCGTACCGGCTGGGACGAGGGACGCAAACCCCGGACCATGGACGCGTAGCCGGTGGGCATCCTTGAGCGCATCGCGGCTAACCGCCGCCCCCAGCCGGGGGCGGACGTGTCCCGCTACGCCATCGATCAGTGGATCACCCAGTCGTTGATCCCGTCTTACTTCCAGTACGGCGGCGTCGGCTACCAGTACGGCCTACGCACCACCATGGACGGACAGAAAGTCCAACAGGTCTCCAACACCCTGCCGTCCTACGCCCACGCCCTGCGTTCCTGCCCGCCCGCGTTCGCCGCACAGATGGTGCGGGCGTTGGTGTTGGGGCAGATGCGGTTTACGTGGCGGAACCTGCCGTCGCATCCGACGACGCCCCGGCGGACGTTCGGCTCTAGCGCACTGTCCATCTTGGAACGGCCGTGGCCGGGCGCCACGACTCAGGACTTGGTGTCCACCATGGAGTGGCACGCCGGTCTGGCCGGCACCGCGTTCGTGGTCCGCGAGGCGGCCCGCAACGGAGAACCCGAACGCCTACGGGTGTTGCGGCCCGACTGGTGTGGCCTCATCTACGGGTCCGAGCTAGAGCCTGACAATGAGTCGATGGCGGCGACGGCACCGGACGGCAAGCTGTTGGGCCTGGTCTATCAGAACGGCGGCCTGTGGGGTGGGCACGGCGAAATGGTCGGCTACCTGCCGGGCGAGTTCGCCATGTGGTCGCCGATCCCCGACCCTGAACGGCCGGGCCTCGGACAGTCGTGGGTGACCGCCGCCCTGACCGACATTCAGGGCGACCAGGCGGCCACCCAGCACAAGCTCAACTTTTTCGTCAACGGGGCCACACCGAACATGGTGGTGTCGGGAATCCCGGCCACCACAGAGGCCCAGTTCAAAGAGATCGTTGAGCTGTTGGAAGCCAGGCACACCGGGCTGGCCAACGCCTACAAAACGCTGTATCTGACGGCCGGCGCCGACGCCAAGGTGGTCGGCGCCGACATGCGCCAACTGGACTTCAAAGTCACGCAGGGCGGCGGGGAAACCCGCATCGCCATGCTGGGCCGGGTTCCCGCCCCCCTGTTGGGAATCAGCGAGGGTCTGGCCGGATCCAGCCTCAACGCCGGCAACTTCGGCATGGCCCGCCGGATCTTCGCCGACTCGTGGATCTACCCGACGATGCAAGACATTGCCGCGTCGTTGGAGACCATCGTCAGCCCCCCGGCGAACCGGCGCGGCGTCCGGGACGCTGAGCTGTGGTTCGACACCAAGGACATGCCGATCCTCCGTGAGGACGCCAAGGACTTGGCGGAGATTCGGCAGATGAACGCGTCGGCGTTGCGTCAGCTCACCGACTCCGGTTGGGAACCCGACGCGGCCATCGATTACATGTCGTCCGACGACGTGACCATCATGCGGGGCCGCCACACCGGCGTGTTCTCGGTTCAGCTACAGCCGCCGCTCGACAGTGCGGACGCCAACGCCACCAAGGCGAAACCACCGGCTACGGAAGGGAAAGCGTGATGACTGCCCCAGTCCTGTTCCGGGCCGTTGAGTTCCGATCCACAGAGGACCCCGGCGACGGCCGCACCCTTGAGGGCTACGCCGCCGTGTTCAACTCCCCCACCCGCATCGCCGGGTGGGAGGGCGAGTTTGATGAAGAGATCGCACCGGGCGCGTTCAAGCGCACCCTGCGTTCCCGGACCCCGGTTCTCCAGTTCGACCACGGCCGCGACGCCCGCACCGGCACTGTCCCCATCGGATCGATTTCCGACCTGCGTGAGGACGACAACGGCCTGTTCGTGTCGGCCCGCCTCTACGACAACCCTGTGGTGGAACCGATCCGGCAGGCCATCGAAGGCAAGTCCGTGACCGGCATGTCGTTCCGCTTTCAGGTGGCCGAAGAGAAGTGGACCGACAAGGACGGCCAGCGGGTCAAGCCGGAAGAGGTCGGCCGTCTGCTGTGGGAGCCCGGCGACCGTGGCCCGCTCAAGCGGACCATCCTGCGCGTCGATCCCCTGCACGAACTGGGTCCCGTCGTGTTCCCCGCCTACGACAACACCTCTGTCGGCGTCCGGTCCCTGTTGGACCAACTGACGCCCGACGAACACCGCAAGATGCTGCGCGAACTCGCCGAAGAGTTGCGTGCGCACGGCGGTGTCCTAGACCTCACCTCGGTCGGCACGCGGAGTGCTTCCGAGGCGGAAACCGGCACGGTGCCAGGGAACGGCGACCGGCCAGCCAACACCACCCGTTCCCGCGTCGACACTGACGCACTCCGAATCAGGGGAATCCTGTGAGCGACATTCTTGACGAGTTGCGCGGTAAGGACACCGCCGACCTCAAAGACGGCACCCTGCCGGACGAACTCCGGGGTAAGACCCCGGATGAGCTGTCCCGCTACGTTGAGGTTCTTGACGCCCACCTGCGTTCCATCCACCAGGATGAGGACACCGGTGAGCTGAGGGACAAGACGGCCGATGAGCAGAAGGCTTTCGACTACGGTCTGAAGCTGCGTGACCTGGCCATGGCGCGCATTGAGGAACACCGCAACATTCAGGAGATCTTCCGGCGCAAGCCGGCCGCTGTGCAGCGGGCGGTGGCCAACCTCAAGTACGGCCAGGACGACCCGTACGCGGACGTTCGCCGGATGACCACGGCCGAGGCGCGTGACGGTGCCCTGCGCCGGCTGGACGACCGCAACGCCACCATGTTCATGGCGGACGACCAGAAGGCCCAGGTAGAGCGGCAGCTCCGCAAGGACACCAACATTGCCCGCCGGATCCTGGTCACCGAAAACGAGCACTACCGCGAGGCGTGGATGAAACTGGTCACCCAGCCTCACCCGTTCCTCTCGGACGATGAGCGCAAGGCCGTGCAGGCGTACCAGGAGTACCGGGCTATGGCCGAGTGGACGTCCGCGTCCGGCGGCTACGGCATCCCGGTGTTCATCGACCCGTCGATCATCCTGACCGCGCAGGGTTCGGGTAACCCGTTCCTGTCGATTGCCAAGCAGGTGAACGTTTCCACGAACATGTGGAAGGGCGTCTCGTCGGCCGGTGTGTCGTGGGCATTCCAGACCGAGGCGGCGGCGGCCACCGACAACTCGCCGACCCTGGCCCAGCCGTCCGTGACCGTCCACACTGCACGCGGGTTCATCCCGTACAGCATTGAGGTCGGCATGGACTACCCGTCGTTTGCGTCGGAGATGTCCGAGCTTCTGGCGGCCGGCTACGACGAGCTGTTGGTGGACAAGTTCACCCGTGGTTCGGGTTCGGGTGAGCCGTTCGGCATCCTGACCGTCCTGTCGGCCAACTCCAACACCCGCGTCCGGGTGGCCACAGCCGGCGCCATCAACTCTCAGGACCCGTACAACGTGTGGAAGGCGCTGGGTCAGCGGTTCCGCCGGAACGCGTCGTGGCTCATGTCGGTCGGCGTCAACTCGGCCATCCGGCAGCTCGGTACCGCGAACGTGTTCCACGGCTACACCGTCAACCTTCCGGCTGAGTGGGCCGACCAGTTGATGGGTTCGCCCGTCTACGAGTCGCCGTACATGCCGGACACCACCACCACCACGTCGTCCACTGTGGGCGTCGCCATCGTCGGCGACTTCTCTAACTTCGTGATCGCCCGCAACGGCGGCATGGAGGTTGAGCTTGTGCCCCAGCTTTTCCAGCAGGTGACGGCGGGTTCCGGCCCGGCGGTGCCGACCGGCCAGCGCGGTTGGTTCGCCTACAGCCGCATCGGCTCGAACTCGGTGAACGACCTGGCGTTCCGACTGCTCACGAACACCTAGGCCGACGGGTGAGCTGTGTGGCATCGGGGTATGTATCCCGGTGCCACACAGCGACACACAGGGAGGAACACCCCATGGCGCTGACCACCAGCGGCAACGACAGGAACGACAAGCCGACCGAGGCCCCGAAGCGGGGCGGTTCGGCCAACGTTGAGGCGGCCACCGCGAACCCCGGCGAGACCCGCGACGTGCACCCGAATCAGCGCACCTCGGACGACTTGCCGGACGATGAGCGCATCGACCGCAAGGCCACCGCGTCCCGGCACCACGGCATCGATGAGGAAGCGGCCCGCAACGACCCCGGCAAGATGCCGGAGCCGATTGCCGCGCCGGGGGCGACAGACCCGAACGTCCTCCAGATTCTGGCCGAACAGCAGGCGGCCGTTCAGAACCGCGACGCCGACGGCATCAAAGAGACCAACGACAAGTTGCGGCGTCTCGGCTACGGCAAGTAAGGCTCAACCATCCGCACAGCGGCCCCATGGACAGTGACGTTCGTGGGGCCGCTTTCGTTGTACCGAAAGGCTTTCCCATGGACGTCCGCTTTCCCGTAGCCAACGCCGCACTACCGCTGTCCACAGGCGCCGTGTTCCACGTGTTGATGGGACAGCACTGGCACGCCGATGACCCCGTGGTCCGTGAGCACCCGGACATGTTCTCCGATGACCCCCGCTACGGGCTGGCGTATTCGACCCCCCCGGCAGAGATGGCCGACCCGCCCGCTGAGACGGCCGTAGCGGCACCGTCCGGCGTCCGGGGTACTCCGTACCGGCGGCGCTGAGTCCGGTGGCACCCAGCCGCTATGCGGATGGTCGGCTGGGTGCCACCCACTACCGCGTAGTAACCATGCCGGTTACTTCGCGGCACCAACTGACACCATCCGCAAACCATCCGCACCCGTGAGGAACCAAGTGACCGAAGAGACCACAACACCCGAGGTGGACTACACCGGTGCCGTCGCACTGGCCTACGTCCACAGCGAACGCGTCTCCTACTCATGGCACCACTCGATCGTTGAACTCATGGCGTTCGACTTCGCCAACGACTGCCGCATCGCACGCGGCGGGTTCATCGGCATGCATTGCGGCACCGACGGTCTGGTGGACGCCCGCAACGAAACCATCCGCACGTTCCTTGAGGAACGTCAGGCTGAGTGGCTGTTCTGGGTGGACACCGACATGGGGTTCAGCCCCGACACCCTCGCCCGCCTGTTGCAGGTAGCCGACCCAGAGCATCGGCCCATCGTCGGCGCTCTGGCGTTCTCCCAGCGGCAGACGGCCTTGGACGGCTGGGGCGGGTGGCGAACCTCAGCCACCCCAACGCTTTTCGACTGGGAAGAGATCGACGGCAAGTCCGGGTTCACGGTTCGGTTCGACTACGCCCGCAACACAGTCACAGCGGTCAAGGGCACCGGCAGTGCGTGCATCCTCATTCACCGCCGGGTGTTCGAGGCCATCGCCGACAAGTTCGGACCCGTTTGGTACCAACGGATTCCGAACCCGTCGATGGGCAAGATGACGTCGGAAGACCTGTCGTTCTGTATGCGGGCCGGCGCACTGGGAATCCCGGTGCACGTGCACACCGGCGTGCAGGCCACCCACCACAAGCCGGTGTGGTTGCAGGAGGACGACTACCTACGCCAGCGGGCGGTGGACGCTGAGATTGCCCGGCAGGCCGAGGCGCGGGCGGAAGCCCCCGCCTCTGAGTCGTTGCTACTGCCGGATGGTGACGCGTGAGAGTCGCACTGACCGGCGCCGCCGGATACCTCGGAACCCACCTGCGGCACGCGCTACAGAACGCCGGCCACGACGTCCTGTGCACCGACCGACACGGCTACTACAACGACCTGCCGTCCATGACCCGCAACATCCCCGACCGGGACCGGTTCGACTTGACGGACCCCGTCCGCGTATTCGAGTGGGTGCGGCGTAGCGGACCGGATGTGGTGGTGCACATGGCCGCCCGTACCGGCCGGCTGTTCGGAGAGGACGACAAGCGCGACGCCGTCCGGTCCAACGCTGAGGCCACCGTCAACGTGGCCAGCGTGTGCGGAGAGTTGGGCATCCGCATGGTGTACGCGTCGTCGTCCGAGATCTACGGCGACGCCGGACCCAACCACGCGTTCACCGAGGACGGCGGCTATCTGTTGCCGCACAACCTGTACGGGCTGAGCAAGCGGTGGGGCGAGGAAGCCTGCCAGCTCTACGCCCCGGATGGCCTCACCGTCTGGCGTATCTCGATGCCGTACGGGCCGGGGGCCAAAGTCGGCTATCGGGGACTCAACGCCCTGCACGCATTCCTGTATGCCGCCCACCACCGCATGCCCATCACCGTCCACAAGGGTTCGTCCCGGTCGTGGACGTGGGTCGGCGACACCATGGCCGGCATGCTGGCCACCCTTGAGCGGCCGGGCGTGTGGAACATCGGCGGCGACGACGACCATTGGTCCATGGCCGAGGTTGCCGACTTGGCGTGCGAGATCGCCGGCGCCCCAACGGACTTGGTGACCGAGGTGGACCCACCGGCGGCTCAGACGTTGGTCAAGCGGATCGACGGCAGCAAGCTGAGCGGCATCGGCTGGCGGCCCACCATGGCGCTGCCGGACGGCATGCGGGCCACCTACGAATGGGTGCGGGAACACGACATCAACGGGAACCGGCTGGTGACCCGATGATCAGCATCATCATTCCCACCATCGACGGCCGTGAGGACCACTTCGCCCGGTGCGTCGCCGCCTACGAAACCCGCACCCGCGAACCGTTCGAAATCATCGTGGAACGCAACCACCCAGCCGTCGGGCCGGCATGGAACGCCGGCGCCGAACGGGCCACCGGCGACCACATCCACTTCACAGCCGACGACTTGGAACCCCACGACGGGTGGGACACCGCCGCACTGGAAACCGTCGCAGCGCAACTACTTCCGGCGCCGCGCATCATCAACCAACACGGCCGGCTTGACTCATGCGGCCTGCACGGCGTGGAGATGGAGAACGGCGCCGTCGTCCCCATGTCCGTCATCCCGTTCATGCCCATGGACCTGTGGCGCGACCACGTCGCCCCGGTCCTACCGATTCACTACTACACCGACGACTGGATCAGCTACCGGGCGAAGCGGGCCGGCTGGCCCGCCGTGGTGAACCGGGCGTTTGCGTTCACCCACCATTGGGCCGAACACGGACGCGGCGCGGGCATGGGCTACCACGAGCGGATGGTCCACGACCGGGGCGTTTTCGTGAGCGCTGTCAACGGATTGGAAGGGATGGGCCGGTGACTGACTACGCCACCCTAAACGAGATGAAGGCGTATCTCGGCCTTGACGACACCGACCTTGACGTCCTGCTACAGGACGCGTTGACGTCGGTGTCCCGAGAGATTGAGAACGTGTGCGGCCGGGTGTTCACCACCGCATCCGTTGCCACCGCCCGAACCTATGAGGTGTGCACCCCCGGAACCCTGCGGGTGGACGACTTCCACACCACCGACGGGTTGCTCATCCAAGGCGTGGCGTACACATCGGACACATGGACACTCCGGCCCCGTAACGGTGTCGTGGGTGGACAGACCGGATGGCCGTACACCCGGATCACATCGTTCGGCTACACCCTGTGTACCGGCGACGAGATTGAGGTCACCGCCAAGTGGGGGTGGGCCGCCGTGCCGGCCCCCGTCAAAGAGGCGTGCAAGATTGCCACCTCCGACACGCTGGGCATGAAAGACGCCCGGTTCGGTGTGGACGGCTTCAACGAGTTCGGTCCGTTCCGGGTACGCGACAACCACGCCGTCATGGCCAAGCTCGCCCCGTACATCCGAACCCCGGTCCTGGTGTACTGACATGCCGACCATGTGGGAAATCGCGGAAGCTGTTGCCACGCAGGCGAAAGACGCCGTCGGCCTCCGGTCCGAACCTGAGATTGTCGGCCGGATCGAACCGCCGTTTCTCATGGTCGGCCTGCCGCCGCTCCCCGAATACCGGTCCACGTTCCAACGTGGACGGATCCTGGTCGAAGACTGGCCGGTGTACGTGCTGACCTCAGCCAAGATGACCAGGGCGGGGCAAAAGCTGTTGGCCGACTACGCATCCTGGTCCGGCGCCAAGTCGCTACCGCTGGCGTTGGAGGCTGAGCCGACGCTGGGCGGCGTGGTGTTGGACATCGCCGTCATGTCGTTCCGTCCACTGGGGACAGATGAGGTTGGCATGATCGGCTACTACGGCGGCGAGTTCCGCCTTTCCGTTGAGATTGATGGACAGGACTGACGATGGCCAAGTGTGAACGCTCCGACTGTGACGACCAGGCATCCGCCTACCTGTTGACGCAAGGCAAGTACGCCCAGACCCCCGAACCTCGGGACACGTTGTGCCGCAAGCACTACGTAGAGGACCGGCGGGCCGACGGCGCCATCGTCGCCTGCGAGTCCCTGCGCAACGGGGTCACCCTCAGGGACGTGTCCGGTGCGGACGTTGACCGGCGCGGCCAGCGGGTTGAGTTCGACCAGGACGAAACGAACGTGCCCCTGTTGGTGCGGTGCGGGTTCGTCAAGCGACTGGACGGCCCTGGCCTGGCCGAGGTTCTGGCCGCCGAGGAAGAGGCGTTGGCCGCCAAGCTTTCCCTAATTCAGTCTCGCCTCAAGGACGCGCAGAAGGCGGCCAAGGCCGAAGAGGCGGCAAGCGCCAAGGCCGAGAAAGCGGCCAAGGCGAAGGGCGAAGCCACAGAGAAGGAAGAGAGCTAGCCCATGCCTATCCTCAAGAACGTCCGGTCGTGGGTCGGCGGGTTCGACGCCACCACCGACATCGCCGAAGTCAACGTGGAACTGGCGCGTGAGGAACAGGACGACACCCGGTTTCAGGTGTTCGGATCTGGCGGCGCCCGCGCCCGCGCGGCCGGCCTAGAGGACATCACCGCCAGCCTCACCGGCTTCCACACCGGCGGCGCGTCCGGTGTGGACAAGAACATGTTCGACGGATGGTCTGGCGGACTTGAGGAACCATGGACCATCGCCCCCGACGGCGTTGAGGGCCAGCCGGCCTACGTGTTCCGGGGCGGCCGGTTCAAGTACAGCATCGGCGACGCCGTCGGCAACAACCACAAGATCTCCACCGAGGTCATGGGAAGCAACGGTGAGACGGCCGTAGTTCGGGGCGTGGTCACCAAGACACGCGGCACCGTAGCCGCCACCGGCGCTACCGGTACCGGCATCCAACTGGGCGCCGTCGCCGCCGACCAGTATCTCTACTGCGTGCTGCACGTGTTCAGCGTCGGCACCACCATCACCGCCGTACTGGAATCCGACAACGCCAACACGTTCGCCACCGCCGCCACCCAGTTGACGTTCGGCCCCATCACCGCCGTCGGGGCCACCATGCTCCGAGTAGCCGGCCCGATCACTGACGATTGGTTCCGGCTACGGGTTACCGCCATCACCGGTTCGTTCTCCATCGCCGCCGTAGCGGCGATCGACTAAGGGGAGTCACAGCATGCCGATCCTCAAAGACGCCCGCATCGAGATCAACTCGGTAGTCGTGTCGTCCTACGCCAACCAAGTCAGTCTTGAGCTGACCAAAGAGGAACAGGATGACACCGCGTTCGGCGACAACGCCCGCGCCCGGCTGGCCGGACTGGAAGACCCGTCCCTGTCGGTGGACTTCAACCAGGACTTTTCTGACAACGCCATCGATGAGCAGATGTTCGCCCTGTGGTCGGCCGGCGCCGTCGTCACCTGCAAGGTTCGGCCGACGTCGGCCAGCATCGGCACCGGCAACGCCGAGTACGTGGGCGGATTCCTGCCGTCCAAGTACAACCCCTTCGGCAACGCCGTCGGTGACGCCGCCAAGGCCAGCATTCAGTGGCCGTACGGGTCCGGCACGTCGATTGCCCGCAACGTCGCCTAGCCCATGGCACACGTCCGGCTGGAAGGAAGCCTGAAACTCAGGGCAGTAGCCGCTCAGATTCAGGCCACCGGCGACAAGGGGTTGGGCCGGGAGATGAGCACCGCCCTGCGGCGGGTGGTCAAGCCGGTGTCCAAGTCCATCAAGGACACGCTTGTGGCGTCGATGCCGGAACGGGGCGGATACCGGGCCACCATTAGCAAGTCGGTCCGGTTCCGCACCGCCATCCGATCGGGTTCCCGATCGGGAACCATCCGGATCACCACCACAGCAGCCGGCGAGAAAGAGCTACGGGACTTGCCTCGGCTGGACAAAGGCGAACTACGCCACCCGGTGTTCGGCCGGTCCCGCACCGTCCGGGACCGAGAGTCGGGCACCGGCCGGCGCCGGGTGCCGAACCCGTGGGCGGTAACCAAGGTGACGCCTCGGTTCTTCGAGCGAGGCACCGAGAACGCCGCCGACCATGCTGAGAAAGAACTAGAGGTTGTGTTGGACGAGTTCGCCCAACGCCTTGCACAGTAAGCGAAAGGCAACCATCCGCAATGGACATCACCGCACAGTGCCCGCCCCTGCGTTTCAAGTACACCCACCCTGAGGACGCCAAGGCGTACGGCAACCCGGACAACCCTGACGGGTGGTGGACCTACGATGAGGCGGCCATCACATCCCTCCCGCTGGAGCGACTGTCCACACTGGAGACAGCCCTTCCGTACGGGATGACGTTGGTCCACGTGATGCAAGGGCTACGCGACGAAACCGTCATCGGTGTCCACGCCGCATCGTGGGTGGCGGTGCACCTTGCCAACCCGACCATAGCCGGGCCATACGACAAGTACGCCCCCCGCGCCGTACTGATCTACTGGGAAGCACAGCCGGAAGAGACGGCGGCCACCGACCCTTTGGATTCGACCGATTCGCCGACCTCTTCCACAGTGGAGTCACCCGCACCCGCCAAGAAATCGAACCGATCTTCACCTGCGAAGCGCACATCCCGCCCGAAGCGCTAGCACTCTGGACGCCGGCACGGACGTTGCGCCACTTGGACTACATGCGAACACGCGGAAGGGGTGACGACGGTGGCGGTTAAGCAACTCATCCTTGACTTGCTGGCCCGCGACAAGACGGGCCGGGACACCAAGTCCGCCGCCCGCAACCTCAAGGGTGTCGCCGACTCTGCCGACGACGTCACCGTTTCCGCAGAGGACATGGGTAAGTCCATCGACGGGGCCACGCGCCGCGTCAACAACATGGACGCCAGCATCAAGACGGTCAAACAAAACCTGGTGTTCCTACACCAGGCCATGGCCGACGCGTCGTCCGAGGCCGAACGGTTGGACGTCAGCAAAGGCATCCGCAAGGCTGAGGCTGAGCTACGCCGGCTGACCAAGTCCCGCGACGCACTCAAAGACCTGTTGCCCGATCCGGAACCGGCGGCCAAAAAGTTCTACGCCCGTCTGGGATCCAGCATTTCCGGCGGCGCCTCAAGCGCGCTGGGGGCAGTGGGTAGTGCGGTAGGCCCCACGCTGGGCGTTACCATCGGCGCCGCCGCCGCCGTCCCCCTCATGGCCACCTTGTCCACCACGCTGGCCGCCGGCGCCGGGGCCGGTGTCATCGGCGCCGGTCTGGCGCTGGCCGTCAAGGGTGACCCGAAGCTGGCCAACGCGGGGAAGCTTGCCGGTATCCAGTTCGTGGAAGGGCTGGCACAGACGGCGAAGAACTCTCTCGGCTACCAACTGCCGCTGATCTTCGGCAACCTTGAGTCGGCCGGCCAGCGGCTCACGGCCAAGCTGGGTAAGGCTTTCACCCAGTTGTCGCCGTATATCAAGCCGTTCGTCAAGGACGTGACGGCGGCGGCTGAGGCAGTCGGCGGTGCGCTCATCGACTCGGCCGGACGTTCCGGCCCAGCACTCATGGGTCTGGGACGGACGGTGCGGGTACTTGGTGACGGCGTCGCCGATTTCGTCACCATCGTGTCGGACGGCGGACCCGAGGCGGCGTCTGTGCTGACCATGATTGCCGGCGGCGTCGCCGACGTCATGCGACACACCGCCACCATGATCAACCTGTTCAGCAAGGCTGCGAACAACCAGTGGATCACCGGCCCGATCTTCCAGTTGTTGAAGAAGCACTACAACGACGCCGCCGACGGGCAGAAGCAAATCGCCGACTCGGCGCCGTTGGCCATTGAGGGCATCGCCGACCTGGGTGAGGCGGCCGACAAAGCCACACCCGAAGTCCAGTCCGGCGCCGACGCGTTGAAGGAGTACGCCACCAACGCACAGGGCATGTGGGACGCCACCACCCGCGCCGCGCAGGCCGTGGACGACGTCAACAAAGCGTTCAAGGAAAACGGCAAGACGCTGTCCGAGAACACCACCAAGGGCAGGGCCAACCGGGACGCACTGTCCAACCTGGCCAGTGCGTACAACGCCACCTATGAGAACTCTCTCAAGGTGAACGGCGAGGGGCCGAAGACCGACGCCATCGCCACCAACAACGCCCGGAACTTTGTGATCCTGGCCCGCCGGCTGGGCGCCACCAAGGCTGAGGCGCAACGGCTGGCCGATGAGATGCTGGCCATCCCGGACGTCAAGCGGCGGGTGACCGTCAGCGGGTTGTCCGAGGCGCGGGTGGTGGCCCGCCGCATCAAGGAAACCCTGTCCGCCATCAAGGACGAAAACGTCCGCATCAACTACATCACGTCGTCCGGTCAGTCGTCGTCGGCGTTGCGGGCCGCCTACAACAAAAACGCGCGGGAGAAAGGCGGACCGGTCCGCCGTAACCAAGCGTATGTGGTCGGTGAGCGGCGGGCCGAGGTGTTCGTCCCCGACCAGAACGGCACGATCATTCCGTCCATTGAGGACTACAACCGGGCCAACGGATCCGGCGGCACCAACCGCTGGGCCGCGTCCATGCCGAAGAGTGGTGGCGGGGGGTTCAAGATGACGGTAGCGGGCGGCGGCTCAAACGACTGGCTGTGGAACGCCATCAACTTCGGGTTCCGTAACGGCCTCATCTCCGTGGTGCCCGCCTGATGGCCACCTACGACAGGCCCTGGGACGTAAGGGTTTGGATGTACCCGGACGCGGTGTCCACGTTGGACGCCGCCGACTGGGGGTTGGACGTGGACATCAGTTCCTACGTCAAGTTCCCCGGCAGTGAGGGCGGCCAGCCCATCACCTACCGCGCCGGCCGGCGCGGTGAGTCGGCCGTCGGCGGCGGGGCGGTGGACGCCTCGGAGATGAACCTGTCGTTGGACAACAAAGACGGCCGGTTCTGTCCCGACAAAGTAGACGGACCGTACTGGCCGAACCTAGACCTGAACACCCCTATCCGGATGGGTGTGGTCACCGCCTACGACGACTTCAACCGGACCGTGGCGTCCGGGCTGGGGGACTCCACATCGGGCGGTGACTGGTCCGGCGGCGGCGGATGGTCGGTGTCCACCGGCCGCGCCCGGCAGTCCCAGTCCAGTGCCAACACCCTCAGCAACCAAGTCATCCTGGCCGCCGACGCCGCCAACTACGACATGGTGTTCACGGCCACCGTGACCAACACGTCCACCGGCGCAAGCCAAGCACTGGGCGGGATTCAGGATTGCGGCGGCAACAACTACCTGATGTTCCGGGTGGACTTCGGCGCCACCGCCGGCGCCATGTCCGCCCGCATCCACCGCATCGGCAGCGACGCCGGTAGCTCGGTGCTGGTCACCACAGACCCGCTGTCGTTCACGTACACCGCCGGGGAACTGTTCCGGATCCGGTGCCAGCGTGAGGGTGTGCAGGTGCGGTTGAAGGTGTGGCAGGAGGCCGACCCTGAGCCGGCTGAGTGGACGTGCACCGCCGTTGAGGACTCGCTACCGGCCGGAGAGTTGGGCATCTTCGGCTGGAAGCTGACCAGCAACACCAACAGCCCCGCCCTGTTTGAGTTCGACGACATTGAGATCGTTGGCCTTGAGTTCACCGGCTACGTGTCTGAGTGGCCGACTGAGTGGGACATGACGGGCCGCAACAGTTGGGCCGCCATCCGGGCGTCCGGTGTCATGCGCCGGCTACGGCAGGTGCGCGGCAACACCCTGCTGTCCCCGTTGCGCCGTCAGCTACCGAAGTACAACCCCACCGGGTACTGGCCGTTGGAGGACGGCGCGCGGGCGTTGTCGTTCGCCTCGGCCGTGACCGGCCGCCAGCCGGCCAAGTTCACCAAGATGGACCTAGCCGCCGACGACTCCCTACCCGGAAGCCTTGCCGCGCCGACGTTCAACGCCGCCGACGGCACCATCGTTGCGTTCAACCAAACCGATCAGAACGGCCAGGGTTTCGCCGTCAGCTTCCTGGCGAAGATCGGCACCAACCCGCTCAGCAAGACACGCCTGTTCCGGGTGACCACCAACCGGGGCAACGCCGCACGCATCGACTGTTCGTTGAGCTACAACGGAACCAACGGGGTCCGGTACATCGACGTGTTCGACAGTGAGGGCAACAGCCTCGGGACAGCGTCGAACACCGTCACGTCCGTCACGGACTGGACAGCCGATTGGCACGGGTTCTGTCTCATCGTCGAACTCAACGGCGGCAACACCCTGGGGACGTTTCTCAACCACCGCGTCGGGGACACCGTCGCGTTCTTCTCTCAGGCGTCGTGGGCCACCGGCCTCACCCCCTGGGCCAAGACCATCACCGTCGGCGGCACCGACTGGAACGGCACGTCGGTGGCGCACCTGTTCTGTGGGTTGGAAACACTGCCGTTCGTGTCGTATCCGTTCTTCAACGCGTCGTCCGGGTTCGACAGTGAGAACGCCGACGAACGGGTTGAGCGGCTGGGCGGTGAGGCCAACATCGCCGTCATGATCGAACCGGGCACCACTGTGGACCTCGGCCCCCAGCGGAAGATCCGGCCGGTAGAGAACATGCAAGCGGCGGCCGACGCCGAAGCGGGGATCCTCTATGAGTGGGGGAACGGGGTTGGGCTACGGCCCCGCGCCGCCCGCCGGAATCAGTCCGTCCACATGGAACTGTCGGTGGCGTCCCGTCACCTGGCCGAACCGCCGAAGCCGGTCCGCGACGACCAGCGGGTGCGCAACAGTGTGACGATCAGCCGGGACAACGCGTCGTCGGCCACCGCCATCGACACCGACCACATCGATCGGGTGGGCGAGTATGAAGAGTCGGTGTCGCTAAACCTGTACAACGACATCCCGTTGCAGGCGCACGCAGAGTTCCGGCTGTTCGCCGGCACCCGCCGTGCGATGCGCTGGCCGGGTGTCCGGTTGGACTTCGCCCGCAACCCCGACCTGTTGCCGACCTGGCGTACGGCGCCGTACGGGTTCCGGCTGACCGTCGATACCGGGCTGACTCAGATGACGGGGGCCGACCCTGACCTGTTGGCCGAAGGGTATTCGGCGTCGCTGGACAATCTCAGTTGGACAGTGGACTTGGACTGTTCCGACGCCACCCTGTGGGACACCGGCATCTACAACGACGGCACCGCCAACCGGTCCCAGTACGGGCCGACCGGGGCCACATTGGACACGGCCATTGACGACAACGACACCACCATCGTTGTGGACGCGGCCGGGGAAAGGTGGCGTACCGGTGCGGTCACCATGACCATCGCCATCAACGGCGAACACATCAGCATCAACAACATCAGCGGCCCGTCGTCCGGCAACTACACGCTGACCGTGGCGTCGCGTGCCGTCAACGGTGTGGCCAAGTCCCATGAGGTTGGCGACGCGGTGACGCTGGCCAACAACGTCCGCTATGGGTTCTAGGGGGAGACAGTGACAGCACCCGCCGTCGGGGACGACATCCTTGCCGCGCACATCAACCTGTTCTTGCAGCGGCCGATGTGCCGGTTGGTTCAGCAGGCTACCCAGTCCATCCCGACCGGCACCGCCACCGCGCTGACGTTCGGGGCGTCGTCGGAAGAGTTCGACTACACCCCCGCGCCGTTCCACGACACGTCCACCAACAACACCCGGATCACGCCGACGGTGGCCGGGTGGTATCGCTTTGAGGGGTGCTACTTCTCTTCCGCCATCAACGCGGCACGGACGGTGATTCTCCGTAAGAACGGCACCACCCTCATCGCGCCCGGCCCCCGCGACCAGGCGCCCAACATCACCTCGTCGCTTGAGGTGGGCGCGTTGATCCAGTGCAACGGAACCACCGACTACGTAGAGCTGTTGGGACAGCAGAGTTCGGGGTCCTCAAAGGACACCAACGTTGCGACCCAGCAATCCAGCACGTTCGAATGCTGGCTAGTCCGACTGGCCTAAGGGGAGAACCGTGGCTTACCCGACTGACGACTACGAACCAACCAACGTCACCGTCCAATTCGGAATCATTGAGGGATCCGACTCGATAGAGGTGCAGGTTCAGTTTCCGTTCCTCGGAGTCTCGTCGTCGATGCGGACCGCCTACAGCGAAGCTGTCGATGCGGCCGTTGCCGCCATGGAGGCCCGCATCAACCAAGAGTTCACCGGTGATGTCACCGTGACTGTTGTCTACACCGGACAGAGGCAGGCGTAATGGCCGGTCGGGTCTACTTCCTAGAGCCACACCAGGACGACGCCGTCCTGTTCATGGCGCAAGTCGTCGCGCACCACGTGCTGGCCGGCCGTGAGGTGCACGCCGTCCTCATGTCCAACGGGTCCACATCCAACGTCCTCAACGAACTCAACGGCACCGCACCGGACCCGACGTGGTGGGGCGGCACCCACGACCCAGCCGCCGAAGGCTACACACCCCTGTCCGCCACAGACTTCGGCCTGGCCCGGACCCGCGAGTGGCGGCAGTCGTGGCGGCACCTCGGCGTGCCGGACAGTCAGATGCACCTCGGGATGGACCTGGCATCGTCCGACCTGTTGCCCAGCAACATCAGCACCGGCTACGCCACCGACGTCATGGAGTACCTCGCCGACGCCGACGCCACCGCCGGCCGCGACCAACCCGGCTTCTACACGATGCACTGGAATGACGCGCACTCCGACCACGCCGCCTGTGGTTCCGCACTGCGGACGTTGCGGCTGAACGATCCGGGGTTCTCGGACGCCCGCTGGCTGGTCAAGCCGGAAGAGGCGGCGTCCGCCGGGGCGTCCACCTACAGCGTGCCGTCGGCGATGCTGGCCGAGGTGAAACTGCGGCAGAGGCATGCATCGTGGGCGTACGGGGCATGGGCACCTGAACAGGGCGCGTACGCCATCGGCATGCACAGCGTGGCCACGTACTTCACTGGCGGGCCGCTGGCCGGCGCCGTCAACCACATCGTCAGGAACCCGTGATGACCGAACCCGAACAGCCACCCCCGGACGGCCCGCCCGCCAC
>JACCDR011170150.1_pt1 | contig 18646 bp, 16 predicted proteins | sample 7446431 | NCBI WGS metagenome assembly JACCDR01 (sample SAMN15323443, study PRJNA562643) | freshwater metagenome | isolation source: river surface water | place: USA:Blue River Watershed | collected 2017-08-17
AAAGGACTAAAGGGAAACCCCAAAATAGCCGCTTCTAAAAATATTCAATATCATCCCACTATACCACAACTCAACTATCGAATTCTTCCCAATTAAATGTGTAGTTTATTTTAAAACCGTTCCTTACACACTCTTGATCCGGTAAGTCCTTCGCTCCTTTTCCATTACAGAATTCTCACCGCTACTATGACTTACTCCGACTCCACCCACTGCCTACCTACTTTCGTGCTTGCTGTTACACTTGACACTTTTGGGCTAGAGGTTGGCTTGCTCCAACCTGGAAGCAGTCTCTGCGGCAGCGGGTGGTCTCTCCTGTTCCCTAGTAAAGCCTACGGCAAAGTCGTACTCGTTGTGTGCCGCACACCTGACAGGCAGCCATACAGGTCTACTCCTGCCATCTTCCCAGCGACAATTATCAAACACTGGTTTTGGTGTGAAAGGGTGCAACTTTCGACATCTCAACACGAGTTCACTTGCCTTTACCTCTTTGCCGTTCACCTGACAGTTTTACTACTGCCTTTTCCTGTACGCTCACTACCACCGGGTCACCCCGACAGCAGCTACAGGTGGTTTAGTCAGTGAGCCTGTTCTCTCCTGACTGAGAGGCCTACTCTCATCTTTACTACGGCTTCTGCTTGCGCAGTGCAGGACACACATAATTTGAAGCACGACCTTATTTCAAATAGCTTTTCATTTCTTCTATAATCATTAATTCATCGATAGAATTAGTTTTATGCTTTGAATGAACTAGCATATAAGCTATCTCTTTGGCTCTTTTTTCTTGCCCATTGTAGTACCATAACTGGGCAACCAAATAGCGTGGGTATAATTTAGAGGGAGATATGTAGTAAGCTGTCATATAAGCCTGTTCTGCCTTACCAATTTGGTTCAGTCCAGCATAGGCATCTCCCATCAATAGGTGAAGCATGGGAATGTAGGTATGTTGTAATCCTTCCGTAAGAATGGCAATGCTTTTTTCATAGTCTCCATTCTCTATACAGGCCTTCGCATACGCACAGACAAACCTATGATCACCTTTCAGATATGTATATGCATTTGCATAGGTCGTTATTGATTCTTCTATCTTACCTTCTCTAAATGCTACAGAAGCATGGCGAAACTGTGTATTAGCTATTCCTAGATGGATCCGGTTTCTAGCGAATAATACAGACAACAGAATAAGCATACTTCCTAGTATATATTTTGGAAAGGTAGACAGACCCGCTATAAATCCTGAAACTGAGCTAGGTTGAGCATCTTTCATTCCTAGGAAAGTAAAAAAGAGAATACCAAAGGGCAATGTTTTTATCAGACTCCATCCCATAAAAAGTGGAACAAACGCAAGCATGGCTGTCAGAAGTGTATATTCCATTATAGAGGTGCGTTTAAAGCTACGTATAAAGCAGACAAATATGCCCAGAAAGAGAATCAAGCCTAGTATACCTGTTTCTGTAGCAAGTTCAATAAATTCATTAAAAGCCATTTCTACATAATTAGCCAGATAGGCTTCTGTTGCCTCATACTGCTCATTAGCAAAATGACTGGCCTGATAGGTATTATAGGCTACGTCAAATTTACCAAATCCAATTCCCTGAATAGGATATTTTACACATAGTTCCAGTGATTTCTTCCAGATGTAAAATCGTCCCTGCGTAGAATCATATTTGATCAGTAGTAAAAAAGCTATGCAACCTACCACTCCTACTCCTATAGCCAATATCTGCCAGGAAGTAAGTTTCTGAATATATTTTCTACAGGTGTCCAATGTATGTAAGCCATAAAAACCTACAAAGCTTACTCCCAGAGACATCCAGGCAGAACGTGACTTTAAAAAAACAAGGGCTATACCTATCATAGCTATTGCTATCCCAAAACCTATACGTCCGAGCTGGTGTCTAACCGTTTTATACGAGGCAAGGCGTAGTATTTCAGCCAGTAAGAAGGGGACACACAAAGAAAGAATGGCAGCAGTCATAGCTGGATGTCCAAAAGAACCCCCTACTCTGTAGAGAGTATTTGGATTCAACAAATAGCCCATCCATTGAAAAAAGACATACCCACATTGAATGCAAACTATACTAATAGCCAGATAAGGGAAATAGGTTTGGATAAATGTACGGCTGGTTACAGATAATCTGAGCATGGCATATATGCCTCCTGACAAATTAATGGTTAGTACTTCATCACTAGTAAAGTTACACTGATGAAACAGGCAATTGATATTTATATAGCCAACAAATCCGAAAACAAACAGATCAAGCCATGAAAACGTATAGGTTTTTGGACATAGGCGTAGTATTTTCCAGCCAAGGAAAGCTATAGTTATGCCCAGAATATTATGTACTAACAAAGTAAAGGAAATGGATATATCCCATAATGCTGTAACATCTATATTCAGGCCTAAGAGAATAGCCACTATCACTACACCAAACCATGCGTTGTCTTTGCGTAAAGAAAAGAAATCTGCTTGCGTATTCATAAATAGTATGGTTGTTGTGAGAAAGGAAAATTTAAAATTTGGGCAGGTTTTTAAATGCTCCTAGCAGTCTGGCTTCTTCTAGAGAAGGTATCTCAATCGTAGATGTTTGAACTCTTTTCCCCTTGTCCGGATTTCCCAAAGCAATGGCAATAGCGGCTTCTTGACTGGTAAAATTATGGGACACATCATCACCAAACACAATATCAGGTATCACTCCTTTTGTTAAATCCCCTTCGTTTTGGGCATTCAGTGTCAGAAATGACAGTGGTACAACTGTATATTCATTTACCTGCAATGGATACATCCCGAATAGCTTTCCTTGTGTCGTTTTTCCGATTATTTGAGTATCTAGATATATTTTCAGGGCATTTATCAGCATTTCACTGGCAGAAGCCGTCTGCTCGGAAGTAATAAAAAAGAGTTTGTCTAGTTCTAGGGCATTATCATGTCTGATAAAAAAAGTTTTCGAATCAAAAACCTTATAGGTAGCATTATGAACACTCTGGTACATGACAGACTGGGCATATCTAGAAGGAACCAGATAGTTGGCTAGGTATTCCATCATGGGTATCAGTCCCCCGCCATTGTAACGTAAGTCAATAATGAGCTGATGAATATCGGCTGCATGGAAATCGGTAAATATAGGGTCTAGTTCTTTATCCAAGCGATTGGCAAAAGAAGTCAGATTCAGATAGCCGACTTTATTTCCAGTACTATTTCTGAAAAGATCACTTTTCAGAACCGAACTATACACATAGAAAGTCTTGCGCAGGTCTATAAGCAGACTGCTCCCGTCTTTTTTTTCTATCTGTAGCACAAGTTTTGGTGCAGATATCATCTGCTCAGCCAGTAGATTTGCATTGATTACTACAGCCTTCAGGCCATTGATACTCTTCACTTTGTCTCCTCTAGCTAAGCCCAACACACCTGCCTCAGACAAGGGTTGCACCCAAGATATACGCAAATCTTCAGTGCCCAGAAATTTAAACCCCAATCCGAAGTTTTCGATACCGCCTGAAAGCAGCTTTTGCCAATCTGTAGTCTGTACCGCAAAACTCCAGATATCCAGATTTTTGCGTTGACCGACCACAAAAGCAGGACTAAAATCTCTCAGCTTTAGCAGCATATTTTGTGGAGTCAGTGTCGGCACAGTTGCATAGAATGATTGCTTGTCAGGCAGGTTTCGATTCCAGTAATACATCTGGCGTATTATACTATATACACTATCTGCTACGGTGGCAGCTGATTCTGTAGGAACCGATCCTGTAGGAGCTACAGGATCATTCTGTTTACAGGACATCAGCCAAGAGACCATCACACACATACTTACCGTTACTATTACACTTCTTTTTCTGGAAAAAACTCTACCCGTTATAGATTTTATAAAATCTACTATCTGTCCAAATTCTATATGTGTATGCAGCGGCAATAGATAGAGCGTTAATCCAGCCAGCATAGCAAAGAAAAAAGATACCAGCCCATGCACAACAATAATCATCAGATGAAAAAATACACCTGCCCAGAACAACCGCTTCTTATTTTTTTCTGACATAAATAATCCTGCGGCTAGTGTAAACTCCAGAAAAAGAACTCCCCAAGTCACAAGGGGCACTACAAACTTATTTTTCATCAGATCACCCAGCAGAAAACGCACAGTCGGATTAGCTCCAAAGATGTTTGTATGAAACCAATAATAGAAAGCCGATCCATCCACCCATTCATTTACATGAATTTTCTCTGCTACTGCAAAAAAATACAGCACACTCATCTGAAAAGCTACAACAATAGTACAACTATATGCAAAATAGGTAAGTAGCATTGGTCTGTTGTAGGTGAAAAAATCTTTTTTATGCCAATGATTAATTCGTCTATCAAATACACCTATAGGTATCAGCAGGATACACAATATCTGACTAAGCTGATCTCCACCTTCTATAAAAGTAGCAGTAGTAAAGAAACTATAAATAACCCATGCATGCAGGATACTGGAGAGTTGAGGCAGATAACCTGACAATACCCATAGCAATACCAAACCAGCAAAGAAAACAGCTATGTATAGATGATCGTATCCAAACAATGTAAAGAAATTAGGAACAACGAGGTATTTTTCATTACTCTGAAAATTATCCAATGTAAACATGGTATAGGGAGAGGTACAGAACAACGCAATCATGTTGCTGATTGCCAGAAATGTTCTAGCAAGACCGTACGTATTAGTAAAGATATTCATAGGTTTCTTAGGTTTAAGGAGTTCAAAATGGGTTCTACTCTTATATGAGCCACCAAAAAAGGTTTGGTTTCATTCTGTCCATGGGAAGCCCATGAAAAAGGAATAGGTTTATACTGGTGTAAAATGTATTCGCCAGGGGGATAGTTTTTTAGTGTACCTGTCGGCCTTACTACATATATTTTTTGGGGAATACAGGTTCTAAAATCATTGATTCCGTCTTTCCAGGCTTCCTCTGGTACTACTCCCAAAAGGTTGGATAATTCAAATCCCACTAATCTGGTTTTTCTGGAAAGTCCAAACCAGTTGTAGGCCGATAAGTTACTGACAGTAAGGAGTTTTAATTCACCTTTTTTATAGCTGTACGCATCTATCATTGCTTCGCGAGGGTTTCTGGTAAAAAATCCCCACCCTTGGGGCATAAAAAAGTTTATATTTTTCTTAATCTTATAACTGATAGTCGCCTCGCTTGACGCATTGGTAAACAGAGCGAGGATAAGAATGCTTGTCCAGAAGCCCCAAATCAAATAAAAGTTATAAGAGCGAGTAGGTAAGAGATTGTGGTGCATGATACGTTTTTTTTAATAAAAGGATAAGTTGTCTAGGTGCGTCGGTACTTAGCTTTTAAAAGAGAAATATGTATAGAAAAATAATCAATAGGGGCAATCCATACCTATTTCTCTTCATGTTTATCAGATGCCTATCTGCCTATACAGGTGATTTAAAAACACACATTCTATTTGAAATCTGCTTTGGTAATCACCATGTAATATTTATATTATAAAACGTTGGCAATAGATGACACCAGCTCGTCACGAGCCGTCGAAGCACTGACGGAGTTATTTCCGCCACCCCAAAACTCTACAGTATCATAGACATTAACAGTATCGTAGACGTTTCCAGTATCATAAACATTAACAGTATCGTAGACATTAAGAAAGACAACAACGTTTATAATAAAGACAGCAAGATCAACATCCAGACATCCTACAGAAGCATCTGTCCCTGTACTCATCTCAATGCCGTATTTGCTTGTAAGCGATTCCTTAAAGCGTTTTACATCTTCTGCTTTCTGAAAGTCAAAGTCTTTAATATCCCGTTCTGTCAGCTTTACTTTCTTCTTTACCAGTTCATCCTTGAAGCGAAATGCAGAAGAAAGCGTTTCAGAACGACGCCCAGCAGCCTTAATCATCTTTCCTCCATTTTTCAGGGCCAACTCAATGGAATAATAGTTATCTGATGAAAGTTGTTGTTTGAAAGTATCAAAATAGGCAGGGTCGATAGCCTTAATCTGAAACATAATTTCAGTGACAAATTTGTCATAACCAGCTTTATAGGTCTGATTTTTCTGAAAAGCCTGATTCAACTTGTCAGCTTTGGGCTTGAGCAATTCGACAGAATTGACAAATTCGCCTTGTGAAAAAAACACACTTTTGAAAATATCCTCACCAGATAAGGATTGGGCGGACGGTGCCACAGACTCTGAAGGGTTACAAGCTTGATAGGTCATCAGAATACCAGCTGTAAATAATACTGTAAAAACAAAACGTGATACTTTTTCCATAATACTAAAGGGTTAAAAGGGTTAAAAGGATTAGATGGTTGGATTAAATTTACTTACTTATAAAAAATAAGTAGGCACACACATGGGCAAAACACTCTGTTATAAATAGTTACAGAATAAATACACCCCTATTGATTGTCTTAATTTATTAAACTATAATTTCTACATAACAATCACACAAATTATATACAACAAACAAAATATCAATCTACTATTAACACTAACAAACTACTTGTGTAAGCCTAAATAGAAGTACATTTACATATTAATGTGAATCAAGGGTTGAGAAACAATGGTTGCCTGACAATCAGGAGCTTACCTTTGACAAAGTTTGAAACTTTGCCAAAGATTTGACACAATTACTTGATAATCAACCGACAATCCCAACCCTTGATTCGCATTATTAACTGTCTGTTATTTTGATGATTTAAATATATTTTAATGGTTGTTTTTCCTAAAAAAAAATACACCAACTGTCGTATTATAAGTATGAAACCAGAAATCAATAAGTATAAACAGCTATACTCTTATCTATTTCCCTGAGTAGATAATAAAACCATGGCTATTTGAGGTATGACCAGTCAGCATCCTAGCTGAAACATCAAGCTAAACCTGTGAGAGATCAAAAATCAAACTACTGGACAAATTGAAAAAAAGCCACTCATGTTCGTCATTGCGAGCAGAGTGAAGCAATCCCCCAAAGACGAAGGCTCGGTAAAAAAATGCCTCTCCACAGGCGCAGCACAGGACTATAAGCCAACGAAACCGAGCCTGTGATCTTTAGGGATTGCAATGACGGCTGTTTTTGCCATTTGTCCAGTAGTCTGTAGAGATTTATCAATTTTTCAGAAGATAGCCTCACATCAAAAAATGAGATAGACGCATTTAATGGGATTCTTGAAAAAAAATGAGACTCGACTCATATAATATATATAAAAGACAAGGCAAGGAATAGATAATGGTATTAACATTGCGTATTATTTCTCACAAAAGGCAGGAAAATGGTATTTAGTAACGATCGTGGATAAGTCTTCCTGAAAGATACTGCTGCATAATCCCATCAAACGGCACAACTAAACTACTGCTTCTATATCCGAGATCACTGCTTCGAAGTTCGAAAGCGGTGTTCCGAGCTGCGTGTGTGCTGCTTTTGGCACCGATGCCAGTGCTCAGAACAGTACAATTAGTGCTCCTAGCACTGACATCGGTGCTTTTTCGCTCTCAGATCAGTGTTCAAAGCAGTACATTCAGAGCTTTTTGCATCAACATCGGTGTAAAAAGCTCTGAATGTACTGCTTTGGGCAGTGTCATCGCAATTCTAGGTAGTGATAGCAGAGGTAAAAAATGATATAAAGCAACAAACTACTGGACAAATTGAGAAAAAGCCACTCATGTGCATCATTGTGAGCCTTTGAAGCAATCCCCAAAGACGAACGGCTCGGTAAAAAAGTACCTCTCCACAGGCGCAGCACAGGACTATAAGCCAACGAAACCGAGCCTGTAATCTCAGGGGATTGCTTCGCTCCGCTCGCAATGACAGGAGTTTTTACAATTTGTCCAGTAGTCTGATCAAAAATAGCAAAGGGTATAGAGCTATTCCATGGAGAGCAGCCTGGGTAGCAGGTGTGAGCATTGTCTACAAACTTTGATAGGATAAGTGGCGCCATCCTGAGCCTGTCTGTATACAACTTTCCAAATCGAAGAAAAAAACATCAGATGACCACTAAGTGTACTCTCAGCGGCAGTTCTATTTAGTTTGTGTGAGTATCCATTCCAGAATCTCTTTCAAAGCAGTGGGAGCAAATGTCTGTTCAATTTGTGGGTATTCATCTGGCAGGCCTGTGGTGCATTCCTGAAACAAGTGATTCAAAGCAGGCAATTCCTGTATCGTTATTTTTTTATTCCCTCCCTGTATCAATGCTTGTTTAATGGCCTCCAGATTCTCTTTGGATGGAACTTGTACATCCTTTCTCCCGTTAATGGCTAAGACGGGACATTTTACTTTTTTTAAGGCAGTTGCAGGATCGTATTTTATGAAATATTGCATCCAAGGACTTATAAGACGATTCACCTGCAACTGTATGTATTTTTCCTCGCTCATTCCTCTTATAGGGAATAGGCCAGGATGGTTGTTCTGCATTTGTTGGAAGTAGTTTGTTAACGCTATTTTGAGCTGTTCCGTTTTTTTAGATTGTTTCACAATTTCAAAAGCTTCTGCATGTATTTTGTTTGACAGTTGGAGGTTCTCATTGCTTACACCTGATCGTTTACTGATTACTTCTTGTTGTAGCAATAGTAACTGATCACCTGGTATTCCTGCTCCTGCTAACAATATTATAAATGCTATGTATGTAGCACTACTGGCTACCATTGGGGCAATGATTCCCCCTTCACTATGTCCAACTAGTCCTATTTGTTTCTGGTTTATTTCTTTTCTTGTTTTTAGATATTGTACTCCTGCTTCCACATCAGTTGCAAAGTCCAAACTTGTGGCCGTTATAAATTCTCCTTGTGAGAAAGCAGTCCCTCTGTCGTCAAAACGTAAAACAGCTATTCCATTTTTTGTTAAATAGTCTGCCAAAACAAGGAATGTTTTATGTCCAAATCCTTCTTCGTCTCTGTTTTGAGGACCACTTCCACTTATCAGCACTACCCCTGGAAAAATACCTTCTTTATTAGGCAGTGTCAGGGTACCAGCTAAAGTTATTTTTGCTTTTTTGTTTTCGAAAGTTATATCTTCTGAAATATATGAATAGGGTTTTACAGGCTCCTGTAGTCTGACAAGGGTTTCCTTTTCCACCGTTTCTTTTGATAAGTTCAGAGGGAAAATATAGCTACCTTGCTTAAAAGTACCCACTATTCTATTATCTTTACCTAAAGTTCCTGCGTATTCAATTCGTGCGTTTGAGATGATGAGCTTTAGCAGTAAATTTTCAAAACTTGTAGTCGTTACAGGAACTCTTTTGGCCCCCTGATCTGGGCTGTCCATAGTTGAACTATATTCGCTATCTGTTTTGCTAATTGTAAAACCCACTCTTAATTGTTTTCCTTGAACTGCTAAAACTCCACTCCAATGCCCTGTTATATCTTGTCCGGAAACCATAGAAGAAAATAATCCTGACAACAATACAAGTATTCCTTTTCGCATTTATAGTGATTTTAAATATTTTGATAAAATTAAACATACAGCCAGCAGCACCACCAACGTAAGAATTGAGATTGGATTGGCAAAATTGACTGTCCAACCAAATTGTTTAATTTTCTTTGGTGGAAAAATCCTTTTGTCATTTTTGTTAAAGTAAAAAATACCCCACTTCCAATTTGCAGGATCGTTATGCCACTCGTCTAAGGTTTCTTGGCTTGGTTTATCGTGATTCATCCTATTTCTGTTCGGTTGTGTTTCAAAATGTATGATAATTTTTCACCTGATTATCAGTCGCTTACTCTATCTAACGAGAGATTTGATGGCAAAATAGTTGTCAAAAATGAAAAAACAAAACGGCTTCTTATCTGGTCTCTACCTGAAAAGTTCAGTTTTGTGGTTGGAGGCTTGTTTTTCCATCATACATTTTGACACACAACCAGAATTTATACACCCAGCATCTTCACTATTACATTTCTAGCAAATATATGATAAATGTTCCTTAACAAGGTAAGTTTTCATGTTTTTTCGCACCTTTTAAAAGACCACCTATGGGTCTTGATAGCCGTATTGTTGGGATTTTTATTGCTACATATATCTGATTCAAAGTAGGATTAGTCATCCAAAGATTTTATCTCAATCCGTGTGTTGAGCTGTGACTGGGCGGTGCCGCGATAGGTGCCTTGGATGGGCTCGATTAGTTGTGGATAGGCAGACGAGGCCAACAGGATGTGGCGGTCGGCAACGGCAATGCCAGAAGCTGGATCATAACCCCGCCAGCCAGCTCCGGGCAGAAATACCTCTACCCATGTATGCAGATACGGCATTTCGGAACTCAGGTTGTCTAGATAGTAGCCGTTGACAAAACGAGAAGCTATCCCTAACATACGGCAAGTATCAACCATAAGTACAGACAAATCGTAACAAGAACCTCTTTTGATCCGCAGAATTTCTTCTGGCAACCGGGTAGGTAATGCCTGGGTATGGTTTTCGTGCAGAAACTCCCGTTGGAGGGTTTCGGTCAGGTGCATAAGCAGCCGTAAGGTACTGTGCTGGGCTTCGTTGGCACATTGCAAGGCAAAATTTTCAATATTCCGGTGCCTAGACAGGGGCTGAAGGTATGGCTTGAGCAGTTGATGTAGGTGCAATGGGTACTGAAAAGGTAGGGTACAGGTTTCAAATGGATACAAAACGTAATCAAATGGATTGGTGCGGAGGGTTTCTACCTGAAAGGTGGTGTGAATAATCAATTGCTCGGTAAGATCCTGAAAGGCAATCATATACACTGCATTTCCTTCTATGTCATTGGCCCGTGTGCATACAGATGGCTCTGGCCGAATAGATAACTGAAATTTCTGTATGGTTTGATACGCATGTGTAGGCGGATGTATCACAAGGGCATGAGGTTCCAGATAGACCAGTTTATCATACGTAAATTCTGTTTCATGGGTTATTTCCAGAAGCATATAATAAGAGTCAGGTCAAAGGTGAAAAGTAAAAAACATAGAGGGCAGATGGTGAAATGGTAGAATGGTTAAAAGTAAGTACTTAGTGGTATTAATACTATTTTGAATCAACACTAGAAGAAATAACCCTTTCACAATCAACCATTCCAGCATCTAGTCGTTCAACGATTAACCATTTATTTATTTATCTATCTCCTCCTACCCTATTCATTATCTTCAGTCAGTGTTTTTTTCTCAAACAGACGGTCTATCCAGTCGGTGGGGAGGTGCTGCATGGATTTTCGCAGCAGCTCACTCCACTGCCGAGAGGTAGCCTTGAGTTCTTCCCGCTGAAGCCGATGTTCAGTAATCAGAAAACTATCTTTTTCATACAAAACTACATCCAGCGGATAATCCACATCATTGACACTGACTTTGGTGGCATCAAAGGCAAGAAACCCTATTTTCAGGGCATCCCGCATGGTAGTCTCATATCGTAACTGCCTGTGTAGCAAAGGCTTTCCAAAGTTTGTATTGCCAATAATAAAAAACGGCGAACTTTGCCCAACCTCTACCCAATTTCCTTCGGGATATAATAGATACAGCTTATGTTCTTCGTCGTCTTCCAGCTGCCCACCTACAATAGCAAACAGGTTAAACCACAAACCAGAGTGGGTAAGCATTTCCCTATCTTCTTTGGATACCCTTCTGAGTTGTTCGCCCAATGCATTAACGGCCTTATAAAGTTTGGTAAACTGTCCATTATGTTCTTCCAGGGCTTCACGAAAATAGGTAATAGCTTTATCTCGAACTGACCGCAAACCAGAGGTCATAATAAACAGAGAGTGGTTTCCAAACTGATGCACAGAAACCTTACGGGCGGTAGAATATTCCGAACCGGAGGTCAGGCGTGTATCCGCAATGGCCACCAGTCCCGATTCTACTTTAATTCCCAAACAAAAAGTCATACAAATGGGTAGAAAAAATAGCTAAGTCTAGATATATACAGGTCAAAGCTACAAAATTATTTATAAAATGATAGGCTTTCAGGTTGCCCCACCCCTCTACACTGGCGGATGTATAGAGAGGTGGGACGTTTTTCTTACACTGTTTTGATGGCAAAGAAGGTATCAAAGATTTCTTGGCTCACCTCATTGTTGGTGTTCTGAAAGTTATCAATAAAGTCGTGCAGTCCTTGGGTAAAGATTTCTGAGACAGCTGTAAATTCTATTTCAGAACGTAGCAAACTCAGTTTTTTCTCTGCCTGGTTGCTATACCGCACCCCGGAAGGCGTACCTGATATTTCCCGCAGTGACGTTTCTGCATAGAGCAGGCAATGCATGACAGACCGTGGAAATAGCTTGTCTAGTACCAGAAACTCTACAATCTGCATCGGAGCAATGTGTTTGTACTGCTGGCGAAACATATTATAGGCACTGGCCGACTTGAGTACCGACGACCACTGCAAAATATCCAGTGGTGAGCCTACCGTGTGGGTGTCGGGCAGGAGGATAAAATATTTTACATCTACAAAGCGGGAAGTCTTGTCGGCCCGTTCCAGAAACCGTCCGACGCGGCCAAAATGCCAGCCTTCGTTACGGGTAATGGTTGAGTCTACAATGCCAAAAAACAGCTGACTACCCATTTTTACTTCGTTATAGAATTCCTGAAGCCGCAGCAGATCCATCTGTTGATGGGCAGCATCTCTGACCCGCAGGTAAAACTGATTGATGTGTTCCCACATCTCCTTGGAAATGGTTTCGCGAATGGTACGGGCATTTTCACGGGCATGATACAAACTTGATAGTATCGAGTTAGGATTTCGGGTATCAAAAGTCATAAAATGCAGCACATTGTCACGTGAGGGATCGTCATAGTGTTCACGAAAAACCTTTTCATCAGCCATCGTTACTACCAGGGGTTCCCATTGTTCGGCTACGTGTGGTGGCAAGTCCAGAATCAGGTGAAAATTCACATCAATGAATCGGGCATAGTTTTCGGCCCGTTCAATGTACCGATTAATCCAATAAATAGAATTAGCAACTCGTGAAAGCATAATAGAAGGTCTCCGGCCTCCCCCCAACCCCCTTCCAGGAAGGGGTACTTTACCAAAGGCTGCTGAATTATTGTTCAGTTTGCCATTGGCGGTGGTGGAGCTAGAAGAATATGTTTAAAAGTTAAATTTTATCAAAAATAAAAATTATGTCTACTTCCCCACACAACAGGCGACTCGAAAGAAAGTTCAGCAGCCTGTCTATCTAACGCATCTCCCCAAGAGGCGACAAAAATGATAGTTTTTGGGCAAGGCTAGGGAGATCATTAATACAACACCCAAGTATCCTTACTACCTCCACCCTGCGATGAGTTTACGACGAGTGACCCTTTACGCAAGGCAACACGTGTGAGTCCACCAGGAACGACCTCAATATCTTCTCCAAAAAGAATATAGGGCCGCAGGTCTACGTGCCGACCTTCAAAATGCTTTTCCTGAATCACGGGTACGCGTGAAAGGGAAATAGTAGGCTGGGCAATGTAGTTGCGGGGATTGGATCGGATTTTGGCTTTAAAAAGTTCTTGTTCTTCCCGGGTAGATTTAGGCCCGATCAACATGCCATATCCACCGGCTTCATTGGCTTCTTTGACGACCAGTTGTTCAATATTTTCAAGCACATACATTTGGTCTTTTTCTTCGCCACAGATGTAGGTTTCTACGTTTGGAATAATGGCATCTTCACCCAGATAATAGGATATAATGCGAGGCACATAGGCATAAATCACCTTATCATCGGCTACACCTGTACCTGGGGCATTGGCTAAAGCTACTCTCCCCTTCTTATATACGTCAAACAGACCTGGTACACCCAGCAGAGATTCTGGATTAAATGCTTTGGGATCCAGGAATGTATCATCAATGCGGCGATAGATCACGTCTACAATCTGAAAACCTTTGGTGGTTCGCATCTTCACATATCCATCTTCTACAATCAAGTCACTGTTTTCGACCAGTTCCACACCCATTTGCTGGGCCAAGTACGAATGTTCAAAATACGCAGAATTGTATCGTCCGGGTGTCAGAACAACGATGGTCGGTGATGGCAATCCGGAAATATACTGCAACATCTGTAACAGCCGGATGGCATAGTTGGAAATGGGCTGTACCCGTAGTTTTTCAAAGATTTCAGGAAACGAATGTTTGGAAATTTCACGGTTTTCGAGCATATACGACACCCCAGACGGACATCTCAGGTTGTCTTCTAGCACCATAAACGTGCCATCTGCACCCCGAATCAGGTCCGTACCCGTAATATGGCACCAGATGCCTTTAGGCGGATTTAGTCCAATACAGGGCTTTAGATATCCTTTGCACGACTCAACCAGCTCACGGGGCACAATGCCATCTTTCAGGATTTTCTGGTCATGGTAAATGTCATCTAAAAACAGATTAATGGCTTGAATCCGTTGTTTCAGTCCTCGTTCTAGGTGTTGCCATTCCTGGGCTTCAATCAGACGTGGAACAATATCGAGTGGCATGATGCGTTCGGTACCTTCTCCATTGTGGTATACATTAAAGGTAATACCCATTTGCATCAATGCCCGTTCGGCGGCATGCTGTCGTTGCCATAACTGTTCGTCAGGTAGTTTTTCAATCTGTTGTTTGAAATATTCGCAGTGAGGCCTTACCTTGCCCTCTGTATCAAACATTTCATCATAAAAACCTTCAGTCTGGTAGTGGTCAAATGTCGGTCTCATAAGTACTTATAAGTGGGTTACAAACGGATGGCGAATTATAAATCAAATTTCGACAACAAGCAAATATTCAAAATAAAATCAAACTATATACTAAAATAATAACATAAAAGTCTTACTAGTATTCATTTACAAGAATATAATTTTATTCCTAGAAATACTAAAACTGAACCTTTTTTTTAGTGTTTAAATAGGCAGAAGTAACTAAAAAGATACAGATTTCATTGCTGAGCAAGATTACCAGATGAGTCTGGCATAGAAAAAAATATTTAACAAACAGATTATCAGAAACTTAAAAAACAATTCACAAAAAAACAAACGCTACCAACATTATTCATAGAGAAGGCGTTGTTTAAAGCGAAGCTTTCTCTAACCAGTGGGTTTTTCATTGATCTTCACTATATCCTAACAATCATGACTACTACAGACATTAACTCCATGCTTGCTCCCTTTCATTTTCGGTGGCGTATACAGATGCGTTGGTCAGATATGGACGAACTCCAACACGTAAACAATGCTGTGTACCTTACCTATTTTGAAGAGGCTCGCCTTCGTTACCTGCACGAGATGCTTCAGATTCCATACCGCGACGTAGATACCCGCATGATTGTGGCTCGCAACGAAATTGATTACGTCCGTCCCCTGCTTTTCAGCCATGAGCCCTACCTCTATATGCGGTGTAGCCGGCTGGGCAACAAAAGTTTTGAGATTGAACAGGTGATCGTCAATGAACAGGCGGGAAAACAAGAGCTTATTGTACAGGGAAAAACCGTGATGGTGGCATATAATTATACAACAAGCACAGCTGTATCTGTTCCTGAAGACTGGCGTGAACGGTTTTATGCCTATGAACCTTTATTAAAAAAATAAATGAGCAAATGGCTCTCTGGTGCGTAAATAAGCAAATGATCCAGTCACAGACTTGTGGAGAAGATCCACGCAAGTCTCCAAGAATTATTTACTCATTTACGAATTTATGCATTGTTTTTTATGTCGGGATGACTGGATTCGAACCAGCGACCTCTTCGTCCCGAACGAAGAACGCTACCAAGCTGCACTACATCCCGAAATACAGGCTTGTGTATATAGTGCTATATTCGCAAAATAAGCCTGTAAAGTCAAGTAGATGAGCCTGTTCGTTATCCGCCAACGGGTTTGCGTTTGACGTATTCGATTCGTTTCCGGATATCCTGCCGCTCTTCGGTTTTCTGTTCTAGACGAGCCTGTACAGCACCCGTTTTCCAGTCTGGCTCCATAATCAGACCATCGTTTACATTTTCCATGTGTAACTGATCTTCGACTATTTGCCGTTCTACCCGGGTTAGCAGCTTTCGTAATTGATCCAATGATAGTCGTTCAATATCCATATATTTCTGGTGGTTTGATTCTGTAAATCAAAAAAACAGAAAAAGTGTTCCGGGCAAGCTATTAAAAATAAAAGAATAGAATAGAATAGAAGAGGAAACAGAAAAAAAGGGCCGATCTTTTCAGGTATTATGCGTGCATACGTAATTCTACTATTTTTTATCTTGCAAATCCCCCCTCAGGCTGCTACTTTTGCCGACTGCTCAAGCTACCTGCTTGTGCAGTCTGAGCCTCTGGCTTGTCCATCATACACCTAAATCTCATTTGATATGCGTGCAACATTTGCGTGGGAAACAATCAAAGACTACGAAGAAATCAAGTTTGAGTTCTATAAAGGCATCGGAAAAATTACCATCAACCGTCCACACAAACGCAATGCGTTTACACCACAGACGATCAAGGAAATGCTAGATGCAATGACCCACTGCCGCTACGACGACAAAATCGGGGTGGTAGTGCTAACAGGTGAAGGGCCAGATGCCTTTTGCAGCGGAGGAGACCAAAGTGTACGGGGGCATGGTGGGTATGTAGGCAATGATGGTGTGCCACGACTCAATGTGTTGGATCTTCAGAAGCTCATCCGTTCTATTCCTAAACCTGTGATTGCGATGGTGGCAGGCTATGCCATTGGGGGCGGACATGTGTTGCATGTGGTCTGTGACCTGACCATTGCCGCCGACAATGCCAAGTTTGGGCAGACAGGGCCTAAAGTTGGTAGTTTTGATGGCGGATTTGGGGCATCATACCTAGCCCGGATTGTAGGACAGAAGAAAGCCCGCGAAATCTGGTACCTCTGCGACCAATATAATGCACAAGAAGCCCTAGATATGGGACTCGTAAATAAGGTGGTGCCACTAGACCAACTAGAAGAGACAACGGTTGACTGGTGCGAAAGAATCCTAGAAAAATCACCTATTGCCCTGCGTATGCTCAAAGCCTCATTTAATGCCGAGCTGGACGGACAGGCGGGTATTCAGGAGCTGGCCGGAAACGCAACGCTGCTGTATTACCTCTCTGAAGAAGCCAAGGAAGGCAAACAGGCTTTTCTGGAAAAACGCAAACCCGATTTCTCTAAATTTCCCAAATTTCCCTGATTTTCATACAAGCATTGGAGGTGATTTGCTTCATGTAGGATTTTTTCCATTTTCAGAAATAGAGCATATGTACACCTATTCTGCATAAGTGGCTGATTCTATTTGGTTTATACTATTTAGGAAATGGTTTAGATAGTGGCTGGTAAAAAAACTACTAGCCACTATTCATACGATAACCCATTTCTAATCATGCACTTAGCTATGCTCTTTTTCTGAAAATGAGAGGGAAGAATATAAAATTATTTCTGTAAAATATATAATACTATAAAGAAACAAGAACCAAGAGAGTGAGTTTCAGCAAAAAATGTTGATTTTTTGCTGAAAGACATTTAATTTGTCTATTATTTAAACAGGATTTGTACGCGAACTGACCAGAGGGTATCTGTAGAAACCACACAATCTGGTAAAAAATATAGATCGCATGGTTACGAAATAGCCATGTAAGATATTAATACCTGCGAACGTTTTTATACCTGTTTTACTTCCTCCTAAAGTTATTTGGATATGCTTTCATACATGTTTGCTGCCACTAATTTTGAAATCAAAAAAGCTACTCACGACGAGATTTCAGACATTTTATTAATTGCCAAGGCGACCTGGGAGCCAACCTATCGTGAGATTCTTACCAAAGCCCAGATTAATTATATGTATGACGAGATTTACACGCCCACAGCCCTGGAAAAACAGATGCAGGAATTGGGGCATGTATTTTTGGTACTATACAGTTCCGGAAAACCAGTAGGATATGTATCATACAGCCAGAAACCGGAAGGTGAACAAGCATTTAAGATTCACAAATTATATGTACACCCCGCCTATCAAGGCAAAAATATGGGTCGGACACTGGTGTCGGCGGTAGAAAAAGAATTAAAAGAAGTGGGTGCCGCTATAGTAGAACTAAATGTAAACCGCTACAATCCAGCGGTTCGCTTTTATGAACGCTGCGGATACCAGCAAGCCCGTGAAGAAGATATTCCTATGGGCGAGTTCTGGATGAATGACTTTGTCATGTACAAGCAGATAAAATAAATGAGTGAGTGAGAGTGAATGAATGAATGAATGAATAATCCTTGGGGACTTTTGCGAATCCTCTCCACAGCTCTCTTATTGGGCAACGGAGTTGCCTCATTCACTCATTCAGACCGCTGTTATAGTGTACTGCTGTTCCAGATTTGTAATCTGGAACCAATCTGCGGTGGATTTGTAATCCACCAAAATGCCATAGCATTTTCGGGTGTTAGGCACAGGATCTGTTTGTGTGTGAAACTCACAAGGTGTTTGGAGCAAGCAGCTTTGGCAAATGCTATCGCATTTGGTGGATTGCAAATCCACAACAGGCACGTTCTGGATTAAAAATCCAGAACAGCATTGGTTCTCACAAGTCTGTAAGGGCAACGGAGTTGCCTCATTCACTCATTCAGACCGCTGTTATAGTGTACTGCTGTTCCAGATTTGTAATCTGGAACCAATCTGCGGTGGATTTGTAATCCACCAAAATGCGGGAGCATTTTCGGGTGTTAGGCACAGGATCTGTTTGTGTGTGAGACTCACAAGGTGTTTGAATCAAACGGCTTTGGCAAATG
>JACCDR011905566.1_pt1 | contig 18646 bp, 33 predicted proteins | sample 7446431 | NCBI WGS metagenome assembly JACCDR01 (sample SAMN15323443, study PRJNA562643) | freshwater metagenome | isolation source: river surface water | place: USA:Blue River Watershed | collected 2017-08-17
ACTACAACTAGACGGTATTACGTCACTAGACGCTGCAAGCCTTTACCAGTTGCTTTGGGCTAACTTTGGCACCGAGGTAGCGTTTACCGTGGCACCTGCCGGCAACGCAACCCCGTCAAGCACGCAACCGCACTACACCGGCACCGTAGTATTTGACGAACTACCGCCGCTATCTTTGAATTCAGGCGAGGAAAGCGCTTTCAGCGTTACCCTTACCGTTAAGAACGCAGTACACACCCCGGCAGCAACCCCGCCGGTCTACTACGGTCTAACAGTAGATACCACCGCGTAAAAAACATGCAAGACAACGGTTTAAAGGTTGTTGGTTTAAAGCAGCTTTTAAACGACTTGGACGCAATAGGCGCACCCGCCGCTGAAATTAAGGCGGCGGGTGTTGAAGCGGGCGACATTGTTGCAAGCGAAGCACGTAGCCTAGCGCCGGTGAAATCTGGTAAATTACGCGCCACTATTAAAACCGCTAAATTGCTTAGAAAAGTTGAAGTTAGAGCGGGTAATAATAGAAGCGTGCCGTATGCTAACCCGATCCATTGGGGTTGGTTTTATGACCGTGATAATTTCGTGCAGAAAAACATTATGCCAAATCCGTTTTTGGCTAAGGCTTTAGGTGTTACACGGAACGAAGTACTTAAAACGTATAATGACAACATACAAAAGTTACTCAACCGCTATAAAAAATACTAGAAAGACAACCACGTGAATAACATTTTTAATGAAATGACTTTAGAAGAGGTAGCCACCGCAGAGCAGTTGGCGGGCGTTGCCATTGATGAAATGCTTGATGATGAAAAACTAAAGGGCAAGTCATTAACGGCTTTGGTTTACGTTATCAAAAAAAGAAATGACGCAGCTTTTACTATGGACGACGCAAAAAAGTACACTTTGCGACAGGCGTTGGACATTGTTAAAGGTAAGGTTGAAGACCCAAAAGCGAGTTAGCAGACCTACAAGCCCAGCGAATGGCTTTGGTTTGCACTTTCACAGGTATGCAACCTAGTGAGTTTAAGCAACTCACGTTTAGAGAGTACACGCACTTTATAGGTGTGATTAAAGAAAGGTTTGCATAGTGTCATTAGTTGCAAAGGTTGAAATTCTTGGCGAGTTTAAAAGCCTAACCAAAGCCACTAAGGGCGCTAAGAACGAACTAAAAGACCTAAACGCCAAGGTTGGTAGATTTAGCAAAAGCATGAAAGCCGGTTTAGCCGGTATTGGTATTGGGTTGTCTTTTGGTTTCATTAAAGACGCTTTAACGGAAGCCACTAAAGCAGCTTTGGACGACGCTAAAAGCCAAGCCATTCTAAAAAATGCTTTGGTAAACACTACTGGCGCAAATGACGCACAGGTTAAAGCGGTAGAGGAAAGCATAGCCGGGTGGCAAAGACAGTTTGCTATTTTGGACGACGATCTACGCCCCGCCTATCAGAAACTAGTTACGTCTACTAAAGACACGGCTAAAGCAAATGACCTTATGCAAATTGCTATGGACGTTAGCGCCGGCACAGGCAAAGACCTCACAAGTGTAGCGACGGCTTTGGCTAAAGCGCATGACGGCAACTTTACGTCTTTAGAAAAACTAGTACCCGGAATTAAAAACGCTAAAGACCCTATGAACGAATTGGCGGCTTCTTTTGAAAACGCAGCTCAAACCGCGGCCGATAACGACCCGCTAAAAAACATTGAAGTCATTTTCGCAGACATTCAAGAAACCGTCGGCGCGGAATTGCTACCCGATCTTAAAGAGTTTGCCGAGTGGCTTAAATCGGATCAGGGTACTAAATTCATTGATGATGTTGTTACGGTACTTAAAGAGGCTATCGGTTTCGCTAAAGACCTTTTCGGTTGGCTTAAAGACATTAACAGCATTGGCAACGTAAACAAAGACACCGGCACCGGTGAAGCGTTACGCATTACACGCGTCGCGGGCGACACTAGGGGCGTGGCGGGCAACATTGCACGCGGCGGTAACATGTCTACGATTACTAATAACAACTACAACGTAACTACAAACACGAACGCAACCGGCAAACAGATCGTAAGCGCTCTACGCACCTACGAAAAGCGCACCGGGGTTAAGTACATTGGCGGAAGATGACCCTAGCAAATTTTGACCTAAATACTGATGTTCGGGTAATGGCTTACGCGTACCCGTTTGGGACGTTTACTTGGGGTTTAAGCCCGTTGGGGGGCAGTGACGTGTTAGGTGACGGCGACCTACAACCGTTTAACATAAATTGTGAAATTGTCAGTATTGACTTAGACACTAGTAGCAGTATCGAAGACGGTATTTTTACCCGCCCGCAAGCCGGCGTTTGCAACGTAACCTTAAAGAGCAAAAATTACGACCCTTTTGCTAGCGGTTTTTTGCACGTAGGTACTGCCATAGATCTAGAGCAGACCATAGACGTTTATGGTAACTACGGCATTTTATTCAGCGGCGTAATTGACGCAGCAGACATAACCTACAACCCGGACGGGTCTACAAATTTCAACCTAACCATTACAGACAACTTAAAACAGGTTTTTAATTCGACTATCGAGGGTAGTTTTAACCTTGCAACATACGCCGGGCATAGCGCACCGTTTGACACTTTCGAGGCTATCGAAGCCGTTATAGCGTCTAGCGGCACCGGGGTTAGTTTCTTTGGCGACGGTATCCCCGCGGGAATGGTGCCAAACATTACCGGCACCGACCTAGACACCGGCACCGTGCTTAACAGCCTTTTTAATTGCGAACTAGGGTTTTTTTGGTGGAATAACGCCGGCTTTGGGCTACAAGGAAAAGCCCGCAATTTTGCAGACAACCTAACCCCGATTTACACAATCAGCAACACACATACGGAAGACGCTACACACATTTGCCTAGCCGGAATTAACGCCGGGTTTGAACGCGACGCAATCGTTAATAAAGTCGTAGCCACGCTTGCCAGTAACGAAACCATTAAGGCTACCGCAGTCAATCAAGACATGGTAGACCTATGCGGCGAAATCACTAGCCAAGTAACCCTAGACCTTTACAACTCAACCGCCCTAACCAATTGGGTTAATGACGTGACGCTACGATCTGCAGCGCGCGTGGTAAAATCAGTAACAGGTAGAGCCGTAGACGCGACTAACAAAATGACCGCCCTAACTAACTACCAAATCGGGGATAGTATCCGGGTGGAATTTAGCCGGGATAGTGTTGAAATTGCCGAGAATTACCTAGTAACGGGGGTTAGTCACCTAATCAGCGTAGACGGGTGGCTTACAGAGTTGCAACTATGGAAAGGTAACTAATGGCAGGTTTAGGCTATAAGACGTTTGTTAATGGCGAGGGGGTACCCGCGTCAGAGGCTAACGGCTACCTTATGCAGCAAACGCTTATGAAATTCCCGGACGCTATCGAACGCGACGGCTACCTAAGCGCAGTAAAAGCCGAGGGCATGTTTACATGGCTTGACGACACTAACCAAGTGCAGGTTTACCAAAATGACAAGTGGCGCACCATTGCAGGCGCTATGCCGTATTGGGAAATGGATAGAAGCACCGCCCAAAGCGTTGCTAACAACACCACCACCACGCTAACCGGCTTTACGACCACCACCGCCCGAAACAACACGGAAGCGCTTAGTTACTCTAACGGCGTTTGGACGGTTGCCAGCGGTGAAAGCGGTATTTATTCGGTAGCGGTTTACGGCGAATTTGCAGCTAACACCGCAGGGCGCAGACGTTTGGTAATTACCCGTAACGGTAATGGTATTGCGGGCATTAACATTAGCGCCCCGTCTGCAGGTGCCGCCACCATGTCTGCAAGCCTAAACGTGTACTTGCTAGCCGGCGACACGATCAGCACTAGCGTATTTCAGACAAGCGGCGCGGCGTTGGACTTTACCGGCGCTAAGGTCTTGATTAGTAAGGTATCTATCTAATGGCGTTTCAGGTAACGATTAAGGGCAAGCCGGTAGCCGAATTTGGCACCTTAGAGGCAGCCGAAGCGTACGCGACCACCGAACTAGACGCGACAGACGTTTACGCCATTGCAGAGGTTGCAGACGTTGCCTAACGAAACAGACCGTGACTTACTCATTGCGCTTATTAAAGACGTAGCCGAGGTTAAGACCGAGGTTAGAGCCTATCGCGCTTTGGAACGCGACGTTCGCAATTTGGAAAAGAAAATGGTTGCTTTTATGACCCTTGCCAGTATTGGTGGCGGGGTTATTGTGGCAGCTTTACAGAAAGGTTTAGGTTTATAACATGGGCAACGTACTAAGCGCACCATTTCCAGCACCAAAAGACGCGAACCCAGTAGAGCCTAAGCCGGTTAAGAAAACTAAGAAAACCGCGGCCCAGATTATTGCAGAAGCCGTGGCAGAAGACCAGAAGTAATGAACGCGTTTATTCTGCCGTTTGAAGATAAGTACTTAGGCGACGCGTTTGGGGTTATGACCCCGCTACGCAAAAAACTAGGTCTAGGCGCACACCGCGGCACCGATTACAACAAACTTAAAGCCGGTACACCTATCCCAGCAATAGCAAACGGTAAGGTTTTCGCGTCTTACTTTTCACCCGGTTTAGGTAACGTGCTAATTCTTGAAGTCCTAGCGCCATGGAAAGACAACCCCGCCCGCAAACTGTATTTTGGTTACTGCCACCTACAAACCCTAAGCCCGCTTAAAAAAGGCACACGCGTTAAAACCGGCGACATTATTGGGGCGATTGGCAACACAGGCAAATTTAGTAGCGGCAATCACTTGCACCTTACTTTGGGGCTAACCCCCGAAAGCGTTAGTTATGGATTTGTAACAGACGCGCACGCTTATTTGGTACGCCGTGGCGCTAAAGCCATTATCAAAACTAAACCAAAGGCTAAAAAGTGAAATTGCTAATTGACGCTTTGAAACGAACAGCGGCCCTAATTGCGTCAGAGGTTGCAGCTTTAATGGCGTCTGGCGCTATTTTGCAAATAGAACCATGGAAAACCGCTATCCAAACAGCCATTGCCGCAGCTCTAACTATTTGGGGCGCAATTGGAAGATCCTATTACCAAGACGGCAAACTAACCCGCGATGAAGTAAATAAGGCTTTTAAAAAGTAATTGTCTTACCCGCGTGGTAGATTTGCGAACATGACCACGATTAATAACGACGTAGAAGCATTGGGCAAAGCCCGCTTAATTGGTATTTTCACCCCGAATAGTGACGACTGGCATGAAGCCCGCAAAGGCATAGGCGGCAGCGACATTGGGGCAATAGCCGGCTTAAATCCGTGGAAGAGCGCCTACACGCTTTTTATGCAAAAAACCGGACGAATTGGCGACACCGTAACCAATACCGCCATGAGACTTGGCACAGCCTTTGAAGAGCCCATTAAACGCCTTTGGCAAGAAGACAACCAAGGCTTTTTGCAAGTATTTAGCACCGGCACTTGGAAGAGCCTAGAAAACTCTAACTATGTGGCTAACCCAGACGGGTTAATTCGTTGGGCTAACGGTGAAATAGGCGTTTTAGAAATCAAGTACACCCGCCAGTTATGGACGACGCTACCAGAACATTACAAAGCACAGGTTACGTGGTACATGATGATTTTGGGGCTTAAGCGCGCTATTGTTGTCGCCGTAGCCGGTGGCGAAATGAAAGAGTACGAACTATTTTTAGACCCAGCCTTTGCACTCAATTTGAAAGCAAAAGCCGAAATCTTTACCAAATGCCTTAGTGAAGACAAAACGCCGGACTATGACGGTAGCGCCAGCACCTATGAAACCATTAGGGAAATGCACCCAGACATTACACCGGGTGAAGTTGAACTGCCCGAAGACATGACCGCGAATTTAATTGCAGCTAAACGAAATCTTGAAGCTGCAGAAAGCGCACTAACGCTATACAAGTCAGTAACACTCAAATACTTAGCCGGCACACAAACCGGCACGTTAGACGGCGTTACTATCGTAAAACTACAAGCAAAAAACGGCGGCAAACCGTTTCTAACATTCAAGTAAGGATAAAAAACCATGGCTTACGATCTATCAGATTACGAACCGGTAGCAGATCGAATTGCAAAGTTTTGGGCGAAACACGAAAACGGACGCATTATTACCCGCATAGTTGAACTAAACGCCACCGGAGTAATTGTCGAAGCAAGTATTTACACAGACCGCGAAGACGCTAGACCAGCGGCCGTAGACCACGCACACGAAACCATTGGTGGCAAGGGCGTAAACGTGTCTAGTTGGCTCGAAAACGCGTGTACCAGCGCAATTGGGCGTGCTTTGGCTACTCTCAACTTTGCCAGTAGCAAAACCCGTGCAAGTCGCGAGGAAATGGCTAAACAAAACCGTAACCGCGATTGGGTTAGTGAAGCCGAAGCATTAGCCCTAACCGGCGACGTAGAAGCACTAAGGCAGCTTTGGCAGACAGCCAGTAAAGCAAAAGTTGATTTGGTTGAACTTGACAAAATTGCCAGCATTGCAAGTACACTAGCCAAGTAATTAAAAAGGGCGTCTAACCAAAAGTCAGACGCCCTAGCCCTACCAAGAAAGGGCAACCCTACCACGAAGAGGGTAATTACATTATACACACCAAGAGAAAGCCACGAAATGAAAATAGGCAGTTTATTTAGCGGTTACGGCGGTTTGGATTTAGCCGTTTCCAAAGTGACCGGCGGCCATGTTGTTTGGCATTGCGAATGGGAAGACGCCCCCAGTAAAGTCCTAGAAAAGCATTACCCCGGTATCCCAAACTTTAAAGACGTTTCCAAAGTTGATTGGACAAAAGTCGAACCGGTAGACATTCTCACCGGCGGTTTTCCATGCCAAGACCTATCCTTAGCCGGCAAACGCCAAGGCATTAAAGACGGTACACGTTCAGGGCTTTGGTACTCATTTTTTACAGCGATTGAAACACTTAAACCACGATTGGTAGTTATTGAAAATGTCAGAGGAATTTTATCAGCAACAGCCCACAGCGATTTGGAACAATGCACTTGGTGTTTGGGAGACAACCCAGATGAACCTAATTTGCGGGCATTGGGTGCAGTATGTGGAAGTTTGGCAGGGATCGGGTATAACGCGAAATGGGAACTTATACGCGCGTCAGACGCCGGCGCAGCTCACCAGCGGGCAAGGGTTTTCATTATCGCCTATCCAAACGACGGAAATGCTTAGAACGCCTAGCGCTATTGAGGGACAGGGCGGTGCAATTAGTGAGAAAGACGCCCGCGAAAAAGGGCGCATGCTAGAGTTACGCGACCAAATGGCGCAATTAGCGTTTGAGAACGGTTTAAAGGTTTCTGAAAGCGTTACTAATTCCCTAATGCCTACGCCTACCGTTGCCGACACCTTTACAGATAATCTAAAAAGCACACAGCAGAAACCCGGCAGTATGCACAGCGTTACATTGGCACAGGCAGTAATTAGACCAGATTTAATGCCTACGCCGTGCGCTAGGGACTTTAAAGACGGCACAGCAGACCGCATAAGGGACGGCAAGGTGCAAACCGATAGCGTAGCCAAAACCGTCATTAATTCCGGTGAAGTGAACGGCGTTAATTTCGGTAAGTTTCAAGCGGCCATTGACCGTTGGGCGCGCGTAATCGGCAGACCAGCCCCAGCACCTACCCTGCCAGACGGTAAAGACGGCAACCACCGGTTAAGCCCGTTGTTTACAGAGTGGCTAATGGGTTTGCCAGAGGGTTGGATTACAGACCCGTCTTTAGGCATTTCACGCGCTGATCAGTTGAAGTTAGCGGGCAACGGGGTTTGCCCCCAGCAAGCAGAGTTGGCTCTAACGATTTTGTTGGACGGGGTGGAGTTTTGAGTATCGAAGCCGTTAGCGCCGTACTACACCATTCCAAAGCCAAAGGCACAGCCAAATTAGTGCTTATGGGTATCGCATGGCACACCGGTGCAGACGCCGGAGAGGGCGCTTACCCTAGCCAAAGCACTTTAGCCGGTTACGCAAATACAACCGTTAGGCAGGTGCAGAGGTGTTTGGCGCAGCTTGAAGAGTTGGGCGAGATTGAAACCGCCGTTCACCATGGTGCAGGGTATCGCCCAGACCGTGTTACTAACCGTTATTATTTGCGGGTTTATTGCCCAGATAATTGCGCACAGGGTTTAACGCATAGAGGGCAACGGGGCGACATTAAAGACGTGACGGGGCGACATTTAAGACGTAACGGGGCGACATTTAAGACGTCACGGGACGGCGTAGATGTCGTGTTAAAAGTAATTAATAATTAAGATAAAAGTTAAAAGAAAATCTATAGAGAAAACCAAGAAAGAGAGCAAACAAAAATGACCTTTGCAACAACTATTGAAATCGCCGGAACAGTCGCCAGTAGCGACGCTATTAAGGGTTACGCCTTAGTGAAGTTTTGGGAAGCGTATCCGGGCATTGATTACGAAACGAAACTACCCACTACCAAGCACCGTCTTTGGGCAGCTTGGTTTGACATGAAGCAAGAGCAACTAAAAGAGGGCGATCAAATCCTCATTGCAGGGGAACTATCTTGCAAGGTTGATACTTGGACACCTAAAGACGCTACAGAGCCTAAAAACGTGGTTTCTTACAACCTAAACAACTGCACCATTAAGGGACACGAACCAAAAGCACCGTCAGAAGCCACAGAAGCCACCACAGCGCCCGCAAATGTGCAAGATGAACTAGAAGCCCCTTTTTAATGTTTCAAGCCTTTATAGCCGGCACAGCGAAGCCACAAGGTAGCAAAACCGCTTACGCACGCAATAACCGCGTAATCATGTTCGAAGCAAACAAAAAACTACCCGAATGGCGAAACCACGCAATAAAGGTATTAAGCAGCTACGCCCCACCCGAACCACTAGGCGGGGCGTTAGTTGTTTGCATGTTTTTCTATTTCGAGAAACCCAAAACCAGCAAACGCGACAAACCAAACGTAAAACCCGATCTAGACAAACTAGCCAGAGCCATGGCAGACGCCCTAACCCAATCCGGTGTAATCCAAGACGACAGCCGAATAACCGAAATGCACCTATACAAGGCTTACAGCGACGTAGCCGGGTGTCTAATCACAATTCAACACGCCGAATAAAATAAATTTGCAATAAAGCACAACAAGCACTAACGTGGAACTACACGCACCACCACGAAACCACGAAAGGCACACAAAATGAACACTCACGAAAACTACTACCGCGTACAATTTGCAAACTGGAACGATGACTATGTTTATGTTTTCGCCAACACCGCAAACGAAGCAATCCAACAAGCACGCAAAGAAAATCCAAAAATCCGAGGCAACGCCGCAGCCCGCAAAGTCGCTTATAAAGAGTGGTCACGTAACCTAACAATCGCAGGGCAGGTTATCTAATGAAAACCTACCTAACCGGCGCGGCACTAATCGCCGCATACGCCGCCGCAGACAACGCAAACAAACTACCCCCCGCCGCAGGATACCTAATCCTAATCGGACTAATCACAATCTGCATAGCCGCCCTAATCACAATCGGACGAAAGAGACGCTAATGCTAAACGCCAAAGCCCGCAACACAGACCCGACAACCTCGCACGAAGCCGCTAGAAGCGTAAACGAAGACCGCCGCGTATACGCAGTAATCAAAACACTACTAATCGAACCCGCAACAGACGAAATGCTAGCCCGCGCATACAACCTACTAGCCGCATTTGGCGAAGCCCCAAAACAATCACCAAGCGGCCTAAGAACCCGCAGAAACGAACTATACCGCGCCCGCCAAGTCGAACCAATCGGCTACGGCAAAAGCAACAGCAACCGCCGCGCAATAATCTGGCAAACCGTGAAAGAGGACAACTAATGAACCTACTAACCATTACCCAAGCTGCAGAAATGCTACAAGTCCACCCAAACACAATCCGAAACGCAATCCGAGACGGCTACATAACCCCCGTCAAACTAGGCGAACGCGTAATTCGTATCAACCTAGAAGACCTAACCAAGAAAGACGCAAAATGACAAACACGCCAGTATTTAACGACACCCTAGCCCGGCACCGTTTCACCGCCCTACCAGCCGAGTACACCGACCGCTATACCCCAGAGCAAGCACGGCAAGCCGGCGACACCTACGGCAGACAACAACATAACCAAGCCGTACTAAGCATGCTAAAAACAATCAAAAAGCCGTCAAAAGCACTACAGCACGTTATAGAAACCCTAGAGGAGTTGGAATGGCACTAATAGAAACCGTACGCGAGCAAGAAGCCTACGACACCGGATTTGACCACGGCAAAGACTACTGGACGGAACGCGTAAAAGAGCAACTAAACACCCGCCTAAACGAACTAGAAAGCCAAGAAATCACCCTAGGCAACTACCGCCACGCATGGCTATACCGCCGGCTCATAATGATAGTGAATGATCTAAATGTTTAACGAAACCCAATTTTTTGAAACCGAAGTACGCGCCTACCGCCTACGCTTTGACCTAAAGCACACACCCGCGGCCGACACACGCAAACGAAACAACATAAAACAAGAGCTGCAAAACATGGGACAAGAAATCAAACCCAAACGCGAATCCGCACTAAACCGCAAACCCCTAAAATACACAAACGAACAAGTACAACAATTCATAGTGCTACAAGGCGTGCAAGCCCCAAAATACAAAGCACAAACTTGCAACATACCCGAATGTGAAGAGCAATCAAAACGCCGTGCCTTATGTGCAAGCCACTACAACGCCATACACTCGTACATGAAACGCGTAAGAAGATACGGGGCTAACTAATGGCTAAATGGCACGATAGCCCTGAATGGCGCAAAGCAAGAGCCTATGCCAAAACAGTCCTAGAACCAATTTGCATAACCTGCAATAAAGACCTAATAGGCGAAGACTGGACGATTGACCACGTACACGCAAGCGACCCGCCAAACCATGACATTCTAAACCTACAAAGCATGTGCAGAGCGTGCAACGGACGCAAGCAAGACCGGACACTAACCCGAACAACATGGCGAAACGCCCGTTACTAATAACTAAAAACAAACAAAAATAACTAACACACCCGTTAAGCATTTTTCCGGGTGTGCGATTTCACCCCGCGCATGCAAGCGGATTTTAACCGATTGGGTTAAATTATCTGGGGGCTACGAAAGGTAAAACCATGAACTATGAGAATTTGATTAAGTGGCTGGACACTTTGCAGCTAAATGAAGAGCAAAGTTTAATGGCGGGTCTTGCCGTGACTTTGGCTAAGTCTTTTGACGACACGGGTAACACGTCTACGGCGGCAGAGTTACGTAAAACCATTTTGGAACTTAAGCGCATGGTGGCCGCTGATGTTGTTGATTTTGATCCGTTGGCTGAAATGCTTACACGTAATAACGCCTAAATCTCATGCAACCTTATTTGCAGTTACCGGCGACGTTCACACAGTCTTTGACCGGCACGGAAGATTTTGTCACAGACGGCGATTGGTTGATTGAGTTTTGCCAGTTGGCTTGGAAGACGCCAGAGAACCCGGCGGGGCTTACCCTTGACCCGTGGCAGAAATGGCTTATTCGTCACGCGTTGGAACGTTATCCGGTTGATTATCCGGACGCGCGTAAGGCGGGGCGTTTACGTTATCGCCAAATTGTGGTTAGTGTTGCCCGCCAGTCTGGTAAGAGTTTGTTGGCCGCTATTTTTGGGCTTTGGGGTTTGCTTATGCAAATGCCTTTGGGCGGTGCGCAAGTGCTAGGTCTTGCCAGTAGCGCAGATCAGGCACGCATTGTTTACACCCGTGTGCTTTTCGTTATTAACGGTAATCCACACCTAAAGAAAAGATTTAGAAAGGCTACCGATACGCGGGGCATTATGACCGCAGACGGGTCTAGCCGTTATGACATTAAAGCTGCAAGTGAAAGAGCATTGCAGGGTATCCCAATTAGCCTATGTTTGGCAGATGAATTGCACCTATTTAAAAAGGGCATGTGGTCTGCCGCGGTAAAAGGTACGTCTACTTTCAAAGACGGTTTGGTGCTAGGCATTACCACAGCCGGCGACGAAACTAGTAGCACTTTGATTGACCTTTACACAGAGGGACGCAAAGCAGCTAACGGCGATAAAACGTTAGAGCGTTTTGGTTTCTTTCTTTGGACAGCACCCGATAACGCACCGGTGGACGACGTAAACGCCATTCTTGCCGCAAACCCAGCCGCAGCAGCCGGACGTATTGAAGTCGAACGTATTTTAGAAGACATGCGAACTATGCCAGAGCATGAGATACGCCGATACACCTTAAACCAATTCATTACTGGCACGGTGGCGTCTTGGCTACCGGGCGATTTGTTTAAGAAAGCTGCAGGGCAAGGCATTACTAACACCACCGGTTTGGTGTTTGCAGTTGATCGCACCCAAAATTGGACACACGCGACCATTGCCGCGGCTAACAATAATGGCGACATTCTAGAAACTGAACTAGTGGCGTCTTTTGTTGCACCTAATGAAAACCAAATTTATGATGAACTAGTTAGCCTTTACAAGAAACATAAACCGCGTGCTATTGCCCTTGACGATAGGCAAATGCCTAATCTTGGTAAACGTTTAAAAACTGCCGGCATACCGGTTTGGCAGCTTTGGACGAAAGAGGTTAGCGCGGCTTGCTCTACGGTTTTTGCGCTTTATTCAACTAATCAAATTCGCCACAATAACGACCCGCTACTAATTGCCCAAATGCCTAACGGTGTTTCTAAATACACAGGTGAAACTTGGCTTATTAGCCGTAAAGACAGCGTTGGCGACATTGACGCGGTTATGAGTACGTTGTTTGCTATTTATGTTGCTCACGTTTCAAAACGCGCGGGGTTGCAGGTTTTTTAGCAAGTTGCAGATTTATGCCTTATAGTGTATGAAATGGTTAATTTATGGCAAAGAATTACAGGCACTAGCCCGGTTGAGAAACGCGCCACCCCGCCGGTAGTACCTACACGCGCTAACACTATTGTTACGGCAGACACCGCCCTAACTTTGACGGCTATTTACCGTGCCGTGCAAATCATTGCTACCCCTATTAGTAAAATGCCAATTGATACTTTTAGGTTTGCTACCGGCATTGAAGTAAAGATCGAAAGCCCGCTTTTAGTTAATAAACCTAGCCTTAATGACACCCGCCGTAATTTTCTTTTTGAAACCGTTGTTTCTTTGGCACTTACTGGCAACGCGTTTTGGGTTAAGCAAACCGGCTCTAATGGGCAGGTTGTTAGCCTTGACCTTTTGCCGTCTGAAAGCGTTGGTGTACGTCTTACCGAAGAGGGCGTTAAAGTTTTTGACTACATGGGCAAGACCTTTGGAACAGACCGCGTAGAACATTTGAAATTATTTCCGCGAGTTGGACAACTCAAAGGCGTTAGTGCCATTGAAACTTGCCGTAGCGACATTGCCGCGGCCATGGATCTACGCGACTACGCAGCTAATTGGTTTAGTAGCGCGGGCGTGCCTACTGGCGTGCTTAAAACTAATCAAATGCTTTCAAGTGAAGACGCCGCAGCAGTAACCGCAGCTTGGCACACTAAACAGCAAAACCGCCAGATTAGTGTTTTGGGTACGGGTTGGGATTACCAGCAAATTAGCCTTAGCCCTAAAGACGCGTTGTTTACAGAGGTACAACAGCAAGCGGTGCAGAGCATTGCCCGCCTTTTGGGTGTACCAGCCCGCCTAATGCTTACCGGTGTGGACGGCACTAGCGACACTTACAGTAACCTTAGTGATGAAGTGCAGACTTTTTACCGCCACACACTAACCGGCTACACCGACGCCATTGCAGATGCTCTAAGCAATTGTCTGCCACGTGGCACGCGCACAGAGTTTAATTTTGAGGGTCTATTTAAGGCAGATCAAGCGGCACGTTTCAACATGTGGCAAACCGCGCTTAGTGCTGAATTTATGACCGTTGATGAAGTTAGAGCAAAAGAGGGACTGAATGGCTGAACTAGAAACTAGAGAGTTTGAAGTACGTTTTAACGCTGAAACTACTGGCGGGTTTACAGCCCTAGCCGTGCCTTATGACCAAGCTGCAGACATTGGCGGGGCATACTTTGAACGCTTTGCACCGGGTGCAATTGATACCGTAGAAAACGTGCCTATTTTTTATGGACACGATTACAGCCGGTTGCCTATTGGTTTGGCTACTGCCGGGGAAGACCGCGCAGACGGTTATGCTTTCACCGCAGAGTTTACGCAAGGCATTCAGTTTGCTGATGAAGTAAGGGCCGCCGTAGAGCATGGCACACTAAATAAGGTTTCTATTGGGTTTAGACCAATTGAACAGACCCGCGACGGTAACACGATTACCCGCACAAAGGTAGAAATTAGAGAAATTTCTATTGTCCCTTTTCCGGCTTATTCAGGCGCGGAAATTAAAGAAGTACGCGAGGAAACCCCAGACGTACAAACCGATAACAAAACAGAAAGTGAAGTAATGGAAAACACCATTTCAGAACTAGACGTTCGCGCCGCAATTGACGATCTGGCAGAACTACGCCGTGAAGTCGAAGCCGGCAAGACCGTTGAAGTTGCAAAGCCGTCTTATTCAGAGATCCGCTCTATGGGCGAGTATGTTAAGGCTTTCGCAAAGCGTGACGCTGCAGCGATTGAACTTTACCGTGCCGCTACCACCACCGCAGACACCGTAGCGCTGCCGGGTTGGTTGGGCTTTATTAACAACCTAATTGAGAGCAACCGCCCTACACACGGCGCTTTCTCTCGCGCAGCTCTACCTGCCGCCGGCATGACCGTAGAGTACGCAAAGGTATCGTCTAACACTATTGCTATTGACCAGCAGTCACCAGAGGGCGAAGCACTAGCCTTTGGTAACATCGCCATTGACACCGTATCTGCAGACGTAAAGACTTACGGCGGTTACACTTCCTTTACCCGTCAGGTAGTAGAGCGTTCAACCGTAAACTTTGTAGACACCGCTTTCCGTGCTTTGGCTATTGCTTACGCAAAGAAGACTAACGCTAACGTTGTCGCAGCTTTGGCCGCGCTTGACTTTACCGGCAAGACTTTCGACGCAGACGGCGGCACCGCAGCGTCATTGCTAGAGGGTATCGCAAACGGTAGCGCGTCTATCGCAGCTGCAACCGGTCTAAGCCCAGAGTTTATCTTGGCAGCGCCGGACGCTTACGTAACCATGATGAAGATCGCGGGCGGCGACGGGCGACCAGTCGTAAACGTATCAGGCGCGGGCGTAAACAACATTGGCACCGCTAACGTACCTGCCCTATCTGGCAACCTATTCGGTTTGCCGGTAATCGTAGACGCAGCGCTAGCAACTGGCGTAGTTTACTTGGCTAACTCTCAGGCTCTACAGACCCTAGAGAGCGCCGGTTCACCGGTACGACTACAGGATAGCGACGTTACTACCTTGGTAGACAACCTATCAGTATACGGCTATCAGGCAATCACCGTGCCTTTCGAGGGTGCTATTGTCAAACTAGACGTAACCGCGTAATAGGGGTCTGACGTGTCTGTGACGTTGGTAGATTTTCAGCAGTATTTAGGGACAACCGAAGAGGGCGATTTTATCGAAAGCGCACTAAGCGCCGGTAACGCACTAGTCGGGCGACTAATTGGCGAGGTGGACACCGTACCAAACGAAGTCCATAACCAAGCGATCCTAATTGCCGCGTCGGAAATCTACCACCGTCGCAGCGCCCCTAACGGCGTTGCACAATTCGCAGCATTTGACGGGCAACCGGTACGCGTGGCTAAAGACCCGCTAAACGCCGTCTACCCGTTGCTACTGCCGTTTATTGGCTACGGGGTCTAATGGGTGCTATAACCGAAGCAAGAGAGCAACTACGCGACGACCTACAAGCCGCGGGTTTAAATGTTGTCGAGTTTATCCCGGCACGTATTACCCCGCCGGTAGTAATCATTGCAGCGGGCAGCCCGTACCTAGAGGCTAGAAGTCTGGCAGATCAGTACACGCTAAACGTAGAACTTACGCTAGTAGCCCAAAACGCCACTAACGAACAGGCTACGGAAAAACTAGACGACTTAATTGAAGCCGTACTAGCCGCTTTACCTGCCTATGCCGTCTTAAATGGTGGCATTGGGCAACCTTATGGCTTAGGTACAAACAACGCAGACTACCTAAGCGCAAACATTCCCCTAAACCTAGTAATAACAATTTAGAAAGGTTGCCTAATGGCAGTATCTACCCGCATTAAAGCGCAAAACATTCTATTCAAGATCGCAAGCACCGACTACGCGTGTGACGCTAACCTAGTCGAACTAACCCTAAACGACGCACCGGGCGCAGTACAGACTTTTTGTGAAGTACGCCCGTCGGGTGAGTGGAAACTACAACTAGACGGTATTACGTCACTAGACGCTGCTAGCCTTTACCAGTTGCTTTGGGCTAACTTTGGCACCGAGGTAGCGTTTACCGTGGCACCTGCCGGCAACGCGACCCCGTCAAGCACGCAACCGCACTACACCGGAACCGTAGTATTTGACGAACTACCGCCGCTATCTTTGAACTCTGGCGAGGAAAGCAGCTTTAGCGTTACCCTAACCGTTAAGAACGCAGTACACACCCCGGCAGCAACCCCGCCGGTCTACTACGGTCTAACAGTAGACACTACCGCGTAAAAAACATGCAAGACAACGGTATAAAAGTTGTCGGGCTAAAAGACACGCTAAAGGCACTAGAGGCTATTGGCACCCCGGCGGCAGAAATCAAAGCCGCCGGGTACGAAGCGGGCGAGATCGTAGCGGCGGCGGCACGCAACCGCGCACCGGAACGTACGGGCAAACTAAGGCGCAGTATTAGAACTGCCAAAATGCTTAGAAAAGTCGAAGTACGCGCAGGTGGCGCTAAGGTGCCGTACGCTAACCCTATCCATTGGGGGTGGTTTTATGACCGCGAGAATTTTGTACAGAAAAACATTATGCCAAACCCGTTTTTGGCTAAGGCTTTAGGCGTTACACGGGACGAAGTGCTTAAAACGTATAATGACAACATACAGAAACTACTAAACCGTTACAACAAGTATTAGAAAGCAGACCACGTGGCTAGTTTTTTTGCAGACATGACCTTAGAAGAGGTAGTAACCGCCGAACAGTTGGCGGGCGTTGCTATTGACGAAATGATGGACGACGAAAAACTAAAGGGCAAGTCACTTATTGCTTTGGTTTACGTCTTTCAGAAACGCACAAACCCGGCGTTTACCATGGACGACGCTAAGAAATTCACTACCCGTCAGGCTATGGACATTATTAAAGGCAAGAGTGAAGACCCAAAAGCGTAATAGCTGCAGAACAGGCAGAAAGAATGGCGTGGTTTTGTCTGGCTACTGGCATGCAGCCGGGCGAGTTTAAAAAATTAACGTATACCGAGTATTTGGCTTACGTGAGAGTGTTGAAAGAGAGGGCTAACTAGTGTCTTTGGTTACTAAAGTCGAGATTTTAGGCGAGTTTAAGAACTTGACTAAGGCAACTAACGGCGCTAAAGGCGAACTCAAGGGGCTAAATGACGCGGCTAAGAAGTTTAGCGGCGGTTTCAAGACCCTTTTAGGGGCTGCCGGTATCACCCTTGGCATTGACGCGCTAGTAGGCGGGCTTAAATCAGCCGTAGAGGGCGCGCAAGAAGCCCGCATAGCAGATAAACGCCTTACGTCTATTGCGGGCGCTATGGGCATTTTTGGCACCGAAACCGACAAGGTTGTAAACCGTCTTAAAGAGTACGCCGACACTAACGAAATCATTACGGGCGTAGAGGGCGAAACCATTAAGGCGACGCAAGCCAAACTACTTACCTTTAAAGAACTAGCCGAAACCGCAGACGAAACCGGTGGCGCGTTTGACCGGGCAACCACGGCGGCACTAGATTTAGCAGCGGCGGGCTTTGGTAACGCCGAGGGCAACGCAGTCGCTTTGGGTAAGGCTCTAAACGACCCTATTAAGGGCATTACGGCGCTATCTAAGTCGGGCGTAACCTTTACAGAGCAAGAGCAGAAAAAGATTAGGTCTTTGGTAGAGAGCAATAACATGCTTGAAGCCCAAAGCATTATTCTTAGCGCTATCGAAACGCAGGTAGGTGGCACCGCCGAGGCTACCGCGTCTAGTACGGACAAGATTAGTAACGCCTTTGGGCAGGTTAGCGACGAACTAGGCGAGCAGCTACTGCCGTACATTGACAAACTAGCGACATGGCTAGGCAGCAAAGAGGGTACAGAGTTTATAGATGACATAATCACGGCACTAAAAGACGCGGTGCAATTCGCTAAAGACTTATACGACTGGCTAAAGGTAATTAACGGCGTAGGCGACGTTAGAAATTCACCGGAAGCGGCAGCCGCTCTAAGCGTTACCCGTAAAGCCGGCGACACTAGCGGGGTAGCAGCAAACATTAACCGTGGCAACATGTCTACCGTAACTAACAACACTTACAACGTAACGACAAACACGAACGCAACCGGCAAGCAGATCGTTAGCGCCCTACGCACCTACGAAAAGCGCACCGGCGTTAAGTACATTGGCGGAAGATGACCCTAGCAAATTTTGACCTAAATACCGACGTGCGGGTTATGGCATACGCGTACCCGTTTGGGACGTTTACTTGGGGTTTAAGCCCGTTGGGGGGCAGTGACGTGTTAGGTGACGGCGACCTACAACCGTTTAACATAAATTGTGAAATTGTCAGTATTGAC
>JACCDR010035787.1_pt1 | contig 18643 bp, 18 predicted proteins | sample 7446431 | NCBI WGS metagenome assembly JACCDR01 (sample SAMN15323443, study PRJNA562643) | freshwater metagenome | isolation source: river surface water | place: USA:Blue River Watershed | collected 2017-08-17
GGAAGAATTTTCCCTGCTGACCAGCGGCTTCAGCTGCTCGGGCAGCTGGTTCAGCCAATCGATGAATCTGAGTGAGTGGAAAGTGACGATACTCAAAGGACATTCGATCCCCATAAGCAGCCAAGATTTCATCGATGTACGGCTGGAATTGCGCACACGCTGGGCACTGAAAATCACTATATTCCACCAGCTTCACTGGGGCGTCTGGATTACCTTTGATATGTGGTTGCACCACCACCCCTGCGTTGTATGTTTCGTTTGCACCGGCTGAATACCAAAATGCTCCACCAATAAGAAGAACGGCAATAACACCGATAATGACCCATGGATTTTTCATATGGTTGATATTGTACCAGAGGAGACGACACGAGGCGATGTTGGCAACACTTGTAAAATAGCAATTTTTATGCTCTAATATTGATCTTATGGCCAAGCGCCCCTTCATTCGCAAACAAAAGCGCAAACAACACGGCGCAACTTTTTGGGATCACGAATATAAGAACGCCACTCATCTGAAGCTCTCAACCGACCATAGTGAAGACCTCGAGAAATTCACCCGCTGGCTCCCTCGCGAAGAACGAGGTGATATTCTCACCCCAGGGAAATCAGTACTGGATGTTGGTTGTGGAAATGGTCGCAATCTCATCTTTCTTGCCCGCACCTTTGGTATGTCTGGTACTGGTTATGATATCTCTACTGCTGCGGTCGCTCAAGCCAAGGTTGCTTCAACCGGCCTCCCTCTCGTCTATGAAGCGCGCTCTATTGCGGGACTCATCACTCTACCAGACAGTTCTCAGTCACTTGTTCTTGATATGATGTCCTCACACTTCCTGAATGAGGCCGAGCGCCGAATGCTCCGTGATGAGATCTTTAGAGTCATGGAACCAGGCGGTTTTCTCTTTATGAAAACGTTTCTCGCGGACGGCGACCTCCATACCCGTCGCCTTCTCAAAGACGCTCCCGCAACCGAAGAAAATACTTACATTCATCCGGTGATCGGTGTACCGGAATACGTATACACCGAAGAAGCCCTTACCGAATTCCTCGGCGAAAAATTCATCATCCACAAAATTTATCGTTCACACAAACACGTCCTTCGTGGTAAAGCGCGCAAGCGACGTACTATTTCTATCTACGCCGAAAAGGATTGGCGCTAACTACTGAGCTTGTAACCCCTGTTCAGCTTCAAGGATCGGCCACTCCATGCCGGCGTCATTTGGTCCGGCAATCGGTAAATCAGGAGTAGTAGTCGCTATTGGTACAGCTTCGGGTGAAGTGGTAGTGCTGGCCACTTCGAACACATCACGGGTGACCTCCTCTACGATTGGAGACTCAACTGAAGCATCACCTCCTTGGCGCAGTGTGTATATGTAATACGCACCAGCGATAATAACGAGACTCTGTACGATCAAGATAAAGCGCATATGGTACTATGGTACCATATGCGCTTTATCTTGAAGCAATGGCGTCGATTTGGCTTTGCAACTGCCGGCATCCACTATGCTGTCCGTACTGACAAAAGCTTTCGCCTGCAGTGGTATGGTATTGGCAGTCTTATCGCCATCATGCTGTATGCTCTATCGCCCTTAACCGCCACAGAATTCCTCTTTGTCCTCCTCGCCTATTTCCTCATTTTGATTACCGAACTCCAAAATTCCGCCCTCGAATACGTACTTGATCACCTCCACCCCGAGACACACGACACCATCGGTCGAAGCAAAGATATGGCGGCCGGGGCAGTCCTATTAGCAGGAATATTCCTCGCTGTGGTGCTTATTACGTTGGTACTTGTGCGTTTACTGTGAGGCATGGGCACCAGCGACATACCCAGTTGTCCACGCCAACTGAAGACTATAGCCACCAGACGGTCTATTGATATTGAGTACATCTCCTACCACATACAGACTTGGCACCAAACGTGATTCCATAGTTCGAAAATCAATTTCAGGCAAGGCTACTCCACCAGAAGACACTACCGCTTTGTCTTCGCCCAAGAGGTGGTCGACCGTTACTCGAAAAGCTTTCACGGTAGCGACCAGTGATCGTCGTTGTCCGACCGTGAGACTATGACTTGGTGTCTGTGGATTTATCTGACACGCCTCAAGCACCGGTATAACAAGTGCCCCGGGCAGCAACTCCGACCACTGATTACGAATCAATTTGTTTGGCGAGGCAATCAGTCGCGCCAGTAGCGTCTCCTCAAGCACATCCTTTGGTTGATGTGGTAGAAAATCGAGAGCAAGCGTTGTTCTCCCTTCCTGAAGACACTCCCCGATTTGTTGACTGAGATTCAATATCGCAGGGCCACTCATCCCGGTATGAGTAAACAAAATCTTACCCTTCACCTTTTTGACCACCTCATCGTCGCGATACAAAGTAATACCTGCTTCGGACAATGCCACACCGCTTAGGCGACGGGCGAGGTCGGTTTCCTTGAGTGCTATAGGCACGAGTGCAACACTCGGTGTTTCGATCGTATGGCCAAAGGCCGCAAGCCACGGCAATGCGTCACCAGTTGAACCAGTATCCGGGCGTGATGTACCCCCAGTTGCCACGATCACAGCATCCGCCTCGATAGTCTCTCTGGTCGCTAGATGAACAAAAAAACGAGCACCTGGTTTCAACACTGATTGTACTGTCGCTTGATTGACAATTGTTACTCCAGCAGTTTTGGCTGCGCGTATCAGGGCTTCGGTTACCACTACCGCGCTTTGACTGATCGGAAATACACGTCGTTCTGCTTCTTCCACAGTTTCGACACCGATAGTCTCAAACCACGCACGAGTCTCTTTGACTCCGAACTGCGCAAACGGCGAGAATAAAAACTTTCCCGCTTCGCCATACCGAGACAGTAGCTCACGGACATGCGGTGTATTGTTCGTAATATTACACCGCCCACCACCAGTAATGCGGAGCTTTTTACCAAGCTGTTGATTCTTCTCGAGAAGTAGTACACGAGCACCTTGTTGGGCAGCCACCGTAGCCGCCAGGAGTCCAGCGGCACCGCCACCAATGACGACCACCACCTTTTTAGCTACACTAGTTCTTTTTGCCATGCCTGAAGCGTCGCCACTCAAAACGAATCACCTGCAGTATATAGATTCCAATAAAAAGGTAGATGATGGCGTCAGCAATTGGACTCATGTAAGTACTCGCAATAGTGTAATCATCAAGTACGATAAAACCGATACCAATAAGAATCGTATTCCAAATGAGCGCCCCGAGAAAAGAGAGTACAAGAAAGACGCTCGGGCGCATCCGTACACACCCCGCCGGTATCGAAATGACCGATCGCACCGCCGGTATCATCCGACCAAAGAAAATCGCTGGTAGTTCATACTTGGTAAAAAACTTTGTCGCCTTCTGAAAATCTTCTACCCCAATCGCAACGTAGCCACCGTAGCGAGTAAAAAAGCGTTCGAGGACGGGAACTGGTACCAACCAGCCAAGGAGAAACCACATTGAAGTCCCCACCAGTGCCCCGAGTGTGGCTACCGCCAGGGCTGGAATGAGTGATAGTTCACCTGTCGCCGCCAAATGTCCGATAAATGGCAAAATCACCTCAGAAGGAATGGGTGGGAAAAGATTCTCAGCCACCATGAGTACAAATACGCCAAGATACCCCTGTTCTGTAATAAACGCCAAAATTGCATCTGCCATAGTATAGTCTCTCGAGTATACCGAATAAGTAGCCTTTCTCCTAGTGGAGAAGCCGTATAGAAAACGGGCTGGCCAAGGCCAGCCCGTTTTCTATACGCACGATACTATTACACCGCCAAGCGTTTGTAGAGCTGCATACCAAGTACACTACCAAAAATCGGCCCGAGTACGTACATCACATTAAATGATCCGATACCGAGTGCGACGGCCGGATTAAGGACCCCATTACTCCCCAGCAAAGCAGCGACAGCAATACCGAGGAGTAACGATCCACCAACGACTACCCCAGACATGACAGCGGGCGTTTTGCCATACACTACCGAGGCAATGCCAAACGTAAATAGTGCCGTACCAATGAGTTCTGCTAAACCGGTACCAAAGCCATCACGTACCACTAGATCAGCTGGTGTCGCAACCAGCGACGCTACCGCCATCAACGCAACAATGGCTCCAATACACTGTGCTATCACGTACTTAATCATGTCATCTGTTGATACCTTGCCTATTGACCAGGCACCGAGCGTTACCGCTGGATTGATATGCGTACCAGATAGATGCCCCATTGAATACACAAAAAGCCCTAAGGTCAAAGCCGCCAGGACTGGTACGGACACAGGAAATGAACCTGCTAATGCTACTGCTACAACGAGTGTCAGCACACCAGTGCCGACTGCTTCACCGATATATTTTTTCATACGTCTTCATACCTAAACGAATAACGTCCCACTCTTCTATTGTAGCAAGTTTTAAGAGGAGGAATGGGTGCACTGTGCGTTTCTAATCATCAACTAGAGGTGCACCAGCTGGTCGATCATCGTCACGAGTGGTAACTGATTGGACATAGACACGCTTTGGTCGGACATGGGGGATACGCGGGATCAACACTGAGGCTACTGCCGCAATAATCGCAATTTGGTGGTACCCAAACCCGATCGCCATACCAATCGCCCCTGCAAACCAGATACTGGCGGCGGTCGTCAGATTCTTCACGCTCGCACCATCTTTAAGGATGAGTCCTGCCCCGAGAAAGCCAATACCAGAAACGATCTGAGCAGCGATACGCGACTGCGATGCTGGATCAACCGTCGCTGACATAAATGTAAATAGCATTGCCCCCGAAATCACAAACGTGTGGGTACTAATACCGGCATCTTTGTTACGCAACTCTCGTTCCGCTCCAATCAAAAAGCCGAGAGCAATTGCAATCGCTAAATCTATCGCAAAATTAAGCGTGACCGGGTCAAGTGCTGAAAACCATTGTTCCATATGACCCATCTTCTACCACAAAGAATCTCAGCATGCAACATTTGCGCAACTGCAGCAAAAACCGTATTGTACAACTATGAATCGACTTCTCCTCGGCGGTCTTGGACTCTTTGGACTGGTGTTCGCCATCTTTTTCTTGTGGCAGACGCTCCATGGTACACCAGCCGATGGTACTCGGTACGTCCTCACTCCCCTGCCAGAAGCCGAACCGCGAGATGTGAGACCAAGCAAGCAACCAGCAAACATGTTACCAGTAGATACAGAAGCAAGTACTACCCAGGAAGTCATCTCGATTATTCCAACCGGACCACTCCAAGAATACCCGGAAGAACTCGTCACCTATCTTGAGATCACAACCGGCTGTACACTTACCGTCGATAACACTTGTGTCAAAGCCTTTAGTCGGCCCGATGCGACAAGCGTAGTACGAAGCAATCTGCGCGTCGGCACAGTGTTGTATGTCAAAGGTACCGTGACCGGTGTCGACGGCAATCTATGGTACGAGATTGATTTTCCTGAAGTGTTACGCTATCCCGAACGACTCTCACTCCCGTGGTTTGTTCCGTACACCGCTGGTGTACCGATCCGCACAGCCAAAGCCGCTGATTATAAACCAAGCGCAGCCACGACAACCAAATCACTACTAGTCGATCGTAGTGAGCAAAAAGTGTATGCCTATGACGGCGATGAACTCGTACGCACCTACACGGTGTCGACCGGTCGCGAACTAACTCCTACCCCGCGTGGTACGTTCACCATCTTTCGCAAGACACCATCTCGGTACATGCAAGGACCGATCCCCGGCATCTCCACCAATTACTATGACCTCCCCGGTGTCCCCTGGAATCTCTATTTCACCAAACAAGGAGCGGTGGTACACGGCGCTTACTGGCACAATGACTTCGGCAATCAGCACAGTAATGGTTGTGGCAGCGTCGACCCCAAGGAAGCCCGTGAGCTCTACGAGTGGGCAGAGCTCGGTATGACGGTGACCGTGCGGGATTAACTAACGCGGCAATACTAACGCAAACACATTTTGTGTTGCACACATTATCGTTGAGTGAATCGATACAAGAATAAAAAGACACTCAGTGGCCAACGCAACAACAGTGGCGGTTTTGCCGTCCAGGGTAAACCGCGTTGATACCGATAATGATCATACGCCTGTAGTAACCGCAGGTACCAAAACTCGTGCAAAGGATAAATAGCACAACGTCTTTCTTTGCTGGCATCCAGATCAAGAATTGCGTTAACTGCTCGCTTGGCAGCTTCATTTGCTCCTTCCATCGTCGCCAAATCAGTGTTGTTTTTTACATAATCAGCAGCCAGTAAAAAATTTGTGATTTTTGTGTTTGTCAGTGGTCTCAACTCCCAACTATTTATGAGATTGACCAATAGTGGCTCAAGATTAACATTCTTATGCGGGTTTTGTGCAGCTCGTTGAATATCAGGATCCAAAAACCATGAGTGCATATTGTCGTCAGTTAATAGTTCCCGTTCGGGTGTATTGAGAGTCATCTTGAGTTGATACCAAACTTCCTGGGCAATTTCTGCCGGACGACAGTTCATGGCTGGTTTTTTGTGTAAAATACCTGGTGTAGACCAATCAGAGATATCAACAGATAAAATCCCATGCACCGTTCCGTCACCATACTCTGACCAATCAAAATCTGGCCAGAACTGAGCTTGTGAAATAGCTGTAAGTGCCCAAGGAGTACGGGGTAAGATTTCGTGTCCCTTGACAATCGGTACGTCAGTACGCAAATAGTACTGGATACCATTCATCCAGCTTGTCATCGAGGCAAGCTGCTGCATATCAGCAAACTGATCGTCACAAGGTATGAGCGGTTTAACGAGTTCAGCTGATACCTCAATAGGTGTCGCAAGAATGTAGTAATCTGCCACAAACAGTTTTTCGAGATCGGTATTTTCTTTGGTGCCAGTTACGCTCGTAATTGTTTTTTCTGTACAATTTAATGATGTCACACTATAGCCATGAATAAACTTTACTCCCAACTTGCGCAATGTTGTATACCAAGGTGTCATCCAGACATCATTCGTGGGTCCGGCCAAGACTCGATCAGCATTATTCTGATATTGCAACAAATCATTAATTGTTTGAATAGCAATGGTTCCAATCGTCCGTACAGTAGCTCGACGAGGATCACTCGCCACAAGCGTTTTGGTGGTATTAATCACCAGCTGATGACGATACTCTTCTGAACAAGCGTCTGCTTCAGTAAACTCCCACCAACTCAGTGTGTCGAGTTCTTGATCCCGTCGGAGCTGACACGAGGTTGCAACTTGCCATAACTTTGTGAAAAAAAGTTCGATTTCATGTTGAGGGACACCAACTTGATGCAAGAAATGACGACCGCGCAAAAAATCGACGAACATCATAAGGCGCCCAGAAAAAGTGTTTGACATGATAATTGGCCGGTGTTGACCGTCACTAATCAGTGCTTCTCCTGTAGAACGAAGGTTATCTGCGACCGTTTTATCCCCATATGGAATGAGCTTCATTGTTTCAATTAAATGTCGATAGAAACCAGGGAAAATACGGAAACCGTGTTCACCAGGAAGCTCTTTTCGTCCCGCTATACCACTACCTGCTTTAGTGATACTTTTGGCCTTACCGCCAATGAGCACATGTGGCTCGAGAATTGTAACAGTATAACCGCGACGTACCAATTCATGAGCCGCGGTAAGCCCTGCGACCCCTCCACCAATTACAAGCACCTTCTTTTTCATAGAAATGAGTATACCATGCAGATAATTGTTAATTGATTTTGGGGAATAACAATATATGCATCAACGAAGCAAAAATTTTCATGGATCACATAATAACTAATCTCAGGGTAGTAACCCCTAAGGAAGCCCGCGAGCTCTACGAGTGGGCAGAGCTCGGTATGACGGTGACAGTACGAGAGTAGCCCCTACTCAAGGTAGCTCGCAAAATAGATCGCGTGACAGGTATACCCGCCCGGATTTTTTTCTAGGTAATCCTGATGATAATCTTCTGCCGGCCAAAACAACCCTCGTGGTTCGAGTGTGGTTACTACCGGATCTGCCCACCGTCCCGACTCATTCACGATAGCTATCATGGCTTCGGCTTCGGCCAATTCCTCAGCATCTGCATAAAATATCGCCGACCGGTACGAGGTCCCTTTGTCGTTACCTTGCTGATTGAGTGTGGTCGGATTGTGGATCTGAAAGAAGAAATCGAGCACTCGCCGGTATGAGATCACCGTATCATCGTAGGAGACGAGCACTGCTTCCGCATGCCCGGGATGAGATTCATACGTCGGATGGTCATTCTTGCCACCAGTATAGCCGACCTCAGTATCAATCACCCCGGGGAGAGTGCGTATGAGATCTTCGAGACCCCAGAAACATCCTCCAGCCAATAATACTGTTTTTGTCATAATACGTTCGACATTACCTTATAGAATAGTTGGGAAGATTCACTCAATACTCGCTTAACCTTTGAGAGAAACTTTTACATTAGTTAACTGATAACCACTGAAGAATAGATATGGAGTAAAACCAGTCTTGGCACGAAGATAGTTGACTAGCTCATAATACTCCACACTATCACGTTCATAGACAATGAAAAAATCATTTACTTGCCCAGATTCAAACACTGCACTCGTCACCTTAACACCGGTTGGCAAACCTTCAATACGCTGATTACCATAACCAGTAACAAATATTGCTTTGATGTTTTTAAGAGCAGCGCCAGACAACTTCCAGGTCACCGGATCATAAGCTGATAACACCAGCAAACTATTCGGGTTAGCATCTGCAATAGTAACCTGTATACTCCCATCCTTATCACTACCAGTATAGGCTCCAACAACAAGTATATCTGATGCATTGTCTACAAAACTCCAATCCTTATTAAGGCCTAGAAAGGTATTCTTTATCTTTGTTTGATCTACAATTGAACCTAAACCAGTGAGTGGCTTATCTGTACAACGATACTCCCAAACTTTGATTAATTGATCACGAACAGCAACTTCTGTCGCCTTAAAATTTCTAGCGAGTTCAGCTATTTTGTTTGTCGATAAATTTGTCGTTCTATAGTATTCGCTCGCAATAGCACGATTTGACTTACAGACAGGTGCTTCTATTACACAACCTGTAGGCACTCGCTTTTCATAATCAGGATCGAGTCCTCCACAAGTAGCTTGGTCATCGCCAAATTCACCACCATAGTCATGAAGACCATAACATGCCAATAGACCATTGGAGAGATTTGAATCAGCACCACCTTCACAACTCATAGCATTTTTTTGTGGACCTTTATTGTTTACCACAGCTGTTGGTGAACTCTGCCACACACTGGAAGTCGATGGAGAGGAAGGTTGATTTTGATTTTTAGTCTTTTCCAGCAATTGCTGTAAAACAATAATCTGTTGCATGAGCTTTTGGATTAATGCTTCCCGTTCTGTATTCGTTTGATTTTTAGGAAAACTATTTTGAACTTGTGCCAACGCTGGTGAGAATTGGACTAACAAAAGCATCGCTACTAAAAGAATACCAATATATTTTTTCATGAACATTTATGGATTATATAGACATGATACCATGATTGATTGAACCTTACCCAGAAACATCCTCCAGCCAATAATGCTGTTTTTGTCATAGGTAAAGTATACCAAAGAATCACAATACCATCTTCTCTACAAAGAATTGCTGTTTGTAGAACAGATCAAGTGGATCAATGACCGAGATCACAAGAATCTCTCTTGTACTATGCGCGCGACCATGAGGCGCATGGCGTAGTAAATAAGGAACCGGTGTGTTCCACAGTAGAATTCAGTAAGCGAGAAAAACAGTAAACGATCAGAATCGCAAGTATTCCTATTGTACTATAACAGCACCTTTGGCTAATACCTATCGTCACCTCCTTGGAAACAATAAAGATTTCTAGAATCTCATCACTTCAAAAATTATCAGTACTAGTAGATACTTCTACTATATGAGTTGATTTACCAGTTTCTCTAGTGGTGAAAAATTGTATACTTTTCTCGGTACTACTTTTCCTGATTCATCGAGTCCTAACTGCTGTTTGAGAATCGCACTACCTTTGATTTCTTTCACCAATTCTTTTAATGCAGTATGCCTTTGCCTACCCCATGGTAGGCGGTTCAATTCTTCACGAAACGCAATAGAAATTAAATCTTCGAGGGTTGAGTCTTCTTTTGCAAATACACCTCGCGGAGAATTCATGATAGCGAAAGCTTCTTTAACCTCTTCTAACTGTTCTTTTGTAAATCTTTTGCCAGAGTTCTCCAAAAGCGAAACCGGGTTAGTAGTGTCACCCTGAATACGACTTAATAAGTTATTAAAATCATCACCCCACTCTGCTAGTGGCAAAGAAAGACTGTCATCTTGAGTCTTTTTTAAATCTTCAAAAAATTCAGTTTCAGAAGCGAGTACGTTATTAATACTTTCTGGGGTAGTTACTGCATTCACAAAAAGACCACGCTTGAGCTTGTCAACGTTTGTTATAACAATATTTTGATTTTGATCAATCATGTAGTTAATACCAGCCAATGACATGGCACGATCAAAAGTAGCATCAATATCTGCATCATCACACCAGTTGCCATTTGATTTTTTCATTTTGTTGTAGTGTTTCCAAATTGCATTTACTTGATTATTTAATTCATTTTCTGAAAAATCTACCCCTGTTTCAAGCAAAGCGTTTACATCTAAATCACGCACCTTTTCGTTTGTGTGAAAATCACCATACTGTTCTATGAGATTACCACCACCAAGTACTTTTAAAATTGCTCGTCGACCGTTTGACTTCAACCATGCACTATTTCTGTATTTTAGAGCTCCAGATTTATAATTTCTTGCTTTTTTAATTAGCCAACCAATTTCTAAATCTTCAGCTAAGGTTGCCTTTTCATTATATCCTCCAATCGCAGCATAGATGCCTGAACGGAAAGCTGAATTACGACCGATCAACTCAGCTGATTTAGTCACATTATGTCGAAACACTATGTCAAAGTACTGCCATAGGCGCTGTGTGGCGTGTAATAACGGGAATTTTTTGAAGTCATCCACTGGAAAATCCCACTTGGCACCCACCGCATCAACTCCACGATCTGCAAAAGCACTAATTAGACTTTGTACATAATTTTCACTTATGTCTTCTAGATCTGCATCATTACTGACAATTATGTGTGATTTTTCAGAACTATTCTTCGACTTCCGTAACAAAATACTGTCTACTAGATATTTTCTAACATTTCCAATCGCTGGTTTCTCAGGGAATACTTTGTGCAAGTGTGTAATCTTCATATCAGGAAACTCTTTGCGCATTGCCGCAATAACGTCTGCACTGTTATCTCGAGGCACATTAACTGGATGGTTCTCTAAAATTACCAGTTCAAATTTGTTTCTATTTTTTAGTTTTGCGTAATTTCGTATAGTTTTTTCTAGATTTTTACCTTCTTTATATGCGGGTATAGTAATGAAGACTTCTGTCTCGTCGTCTATTGATTCTTGGTCCCTTATCAATTCTGCTAATTCTGCTATATATTCAGGGTTCTGCTGTTGTATATACTCAGTCACTAACAGCCTATCATTGTGAATAGTATCAAAGTCTGGATCTTTTTGTAGAGAAGCTAGAAAACGTTGATCGTAATTGTCATATTGCAGTAAGCCGTAGTTAGAATTCTCGGCGTGCATGTAATAAAAGCCAATTTCTTTCTTTGGACGTCTGTATCTTTCTGTTAACGAAGGAGTAACGATATTGTTTGCCAATTTAGACTCAAGTGGTCTCCGACCCATAATTGGAACAGCATAAAACGGATCAATTTTTTGCTCTTGTGGAGGTAGAATGAAAGATGTGTCATACGCAATTTGTGTTTCGGGCATATCGAAAGATGTCTCGAATACAGTTTCAGAATTAACAATGGGACTTATCACCTCAGATACCACGGTTGTCTGAACAGTTTCTAAACCATTCCCAACATGAGTTGCGAGAATGTTATGACTACCATCAGGATTTGTTTCTGCTACTTCTATAAACTTACCCAAAAAGTTAGCCTTACCATCTACTTGAGTAAATAACAACTTACCTATTTCGCTATCCGGATCAATAACTGCTCGCCCATCAGCATTGATAGGAATCTCAATCACTTTATCTTGTGTTGATTCTGACAGTGAAAGCAAAAAAGTCAGCTTTCCATCACTTATTGCTTGCTGAGCATCAATAGACTGACTTTCAAAGAAAGAGCCACTCTTTTCCATATTAGCAACAGAAAGCACGTAATTTCCATTTGCGTCTACGCCTGAGCCTCCCTCACCCCATTCTAACCTAAGTTCATTACGATCAAATACACTCGGCGTGTTGTTGTCATACCAGAAGTTTCGATTAGCATCCACAAAAAGATTGGAGCTAGATATAAACTGTTCTGGTTGCACGATGCGATTCTCCGAGACAAAGTCAACGGTACTAGTCACATTCGTTACCACACGAGGATCCTCTGTAACATAAACACCAAGATCACGTAATGCATCTAACGAAACAAACGCAAGTGATCCATCACTATTAAAATGGAGTGGTACCTCATGACCATCGAACTTCATTACGTAACCAGATACTGTGTTTTCGACAACCACACCAGTAGGCAAGCGCAATAACTGATTGTTTCCAATCTGCATCGTTGAAAAAGATGTTGGTCTTTCAATATTTACTTGATTAAAAGTAGCTGTCTCATTAAGCTGAACCCCTAGACCGCTAAGAGCAGTCACGCTACCTTGGTCCAAACTGCCATCAGTTTCAAATGTGAGCGGCACAGTAGCACCGTTAAGTGAAAAGATGTATGATCCTGTCGTTGGATCAGTATCTATCGTAGCCCCTTCTGGAACAAAGAGGTTGGAATCACCGATTGTCACCTGCGTTGTCGATATAGAAGACGGGGTCTCGACATTGCCAAAAACATAAGCTCTTAATCCTTCAAGGGCAGTGACCTTATCAGGACCTATCGCTTGATTTCCGACAGTAAGTGATTCAACTAAACCGACTTGGCTATCATTGATAAAAGCCAGACCCTCCTGTGCTGTAGCACCAATAGTAAGACCAAGTAATGTCGCTTTGGTAGCTACTTTCGCTACCCGAGCCTGACGCATCTGATTAAACATTCTATCTAATTCTGCAATACCTCTGTCACCTTCAGTTAAAACTTTTTTTACAGTTTCTAACACAGTGTCATACTGCTGTTTAAAATCATTTTCCTTTCCGCTCTCAAATTCAAAATTCTTCAATGCTATCTTTAATTCTGCACGAGCAATATCCAGAGCTGTTCTCTCACTTTCAACTGAAGTGATATCAGAGAAATGTAATAAATCAACACGAAGAGTGTCAGATAATTGAACACGAGCATTAACGGCTGCCAACTCAGCTACAGCCAACTCAAAGTTATCTTTGTTTAAATTATCTTTAAATTCACGTAACGACTCAATTTTTTGCTTTACAGATACTGTGTCGTATGTGACAGAGTCTAATTCGTGCCTTCTTTCTGCATCAGCTGAGAACTCTGCTCCTTGAGCTTTTTCACGAGCATGTTGTCGCCGTTCAGACTTAAATCGATAACTTTCTTGGAGACCAGCAATAGCACCTCCCACAACCGCACCAAAGCCTAAAGTGCCCCAAGCTATAGCCTGACTGCGAGCCAAACGATCCGACAGCGCTACACCGACTGTATGAGCTATTGCTACAGCGCTTGCGATTGTAGTCTCGTTTACAAAACTACCAACTTTTGTGTTTTTCACCTTCTCAATAAGTTTGTCAATCGAACTAAAGTTTGACTCAGTACGGACACCAGTCGCAGCTTGACCAAAAGTAACGCTAATCATAGAATCAAGCTGTTCGATACTCTCGCCATGTTCTACAGCCACTTTGATATTTTCTGCAACTTGAAGAAAATTATCAGATAACTCGACGCTACTTTTAACAGTTTCAAAATCTGGCAACATTTGTAAAAGTCGTCTTTTTTCAGAGATTACTGTTTCAATATCAATTTCATTAGTCGCATATCTCTTTAAAAGAATTTTTATATCATGCAAAAACTTTTCTTGTTCTGGAGAAATTTCTCCGGTCGCACCAGTTAAAAATGTACGCGATTCACCTGCTTCGGCATGGATAACCTCTTCATATTCTGAAAGAAACCGTTCAACAATTGCCGATTTGGTTTGCGCCGTAACTTTTTGATCTATGTTTCTAGAGACAAACAAATTTTCAGATGCGAGAATCTCTTGGCGGGCTTTTGTAACTTCTTTTTGACGATAGTATTCTCGAGCTAAATTATGCTTCCAGATTCTTTGAAAAAAGCCTTTTACGCCACGCATGTTATCGACAGACTCTGTCATCCGCTCATCCGCTACATCGCGCACTCGACTTTCAATAATATCACGGTTATTTACAAAAACTAACTTCAAAGGTGTGCTTTCACTCTGGGAAATTTCGTTTTTTAAAGGCATGTAGTATCCAAGCTAAAAAAGTTTTACATCCCACCAGTTAGATAGGCTGATCGTGCTCGCAAGAGAGCCCCCGCTACTATTGTTTGTATATTGGGAACATTTTTTTGACAAAATTTTTGTATCTCGACAGAATCACCTGATTCTAAAACTGACTCAAAAGACGCCAAATGTTCTGGGGGTATATTAATTAATATCTCTGCATTGATGAGCTTTTCTATTCGTTCTATTAGATCTTCTTTCATCTCTTGCTTAACATCAACCGAAAGCACCGGTAACTTCTTTTCTGCCATTATCTTGTCAACAAACATCTCCAGATTATTAGCAATCATACTGAGGGATTTATCTATTTAATAATTATATCACTTTTTTACAGAGTGACACATTTTATTGAGGATAACTTACTGAAATTAATACATAAAAGCAGGTGGATTTATTTCATGAGATGTTGTCTGATCTTAATTTTCCTATCTCCTTAGAGCTTATTCCTGGGACTTCCTTTTGCTTGAATAAGCTACACCAAACTATACTTTTCTACTGTTATATCAACCACCATTCACGATCAGATAACAAATTATATTTTTACCGAGTATAGGATATTTCAGAGTCTCTCACTCCGAACAAAGTAGTTAGCAAATAAGTTCTCTGCGAAGAGCAACCCTTCGTAATGATTGGTAATGTCTCCTTTCTCGTCCGGTAGTAGTCTACTACTGTATTACGAGCAATACGGTAGAGCCACGGACCAAAGCGCTACGCCCCGCCTGATACGTGCCCATTTGCCGAAAAGCTTTCAAAAAGTATTACTCGTGAGATCCTCCACTACTTCACGACTAAAAACCTTATAGTAGATAAAACGATAGATAGGATCGAGGTAGTGATCATACAGGAGGCCAACTGCCTCACTGTCTCCGGCTTGAGCACGTTGTACGATACCTGCTTTATTTTCCATACCTATAAGTAGGTCAGCTTATTCGATAATGGCAATGGTAGATAAGGGAGAATATTTTGTTACTGGCCGTATCTACGAAGGATAGCCCTTCGTAGATACGGCCAATGCAAGTGTTCTTATGTGTAGCTGGCTGTATGGGACGACGTTAGAACTTTGTTACTTGCAAATGATTTATATTTATTGTCCCTGTCCCCTTTTCCCTAGGATGAGGTTAGAACTCTCAATATCCCTCAGGTGGCAATACCTTATCACCCAACATCTGCAAGTTAAGTTCTTTAATAGCGCCCACTAAAGACTGTGTGTATTTATATAACTCTTTCCGATTTTCCTCAGTCAGATCTTTGATAATGTGTTCAAGCGCTGCTTCAAAATCGTTTTTGTATTTTTGATTAATATCTTTCCAAGCAATACCTTTGAGTAGCTGTGCCAAATTCGGTCTGTACTCAAGTACACCGATTTTAAGCAAAAATGCCACTGCCGGATACCCTAACTCTCCTTTCCAATACGATGTGTTGTCGTTAGACATGATGGCATTAGAATCTGGGTCAAACGTTATATTGTAAAATTTGTTACCACTAGATGAGTAACATTTACCCGTGTTCCCAGTAACCACGATTCGATTATCTACAACAGCACCAAGCGCTTCGTACATCTTTGTTTGAGAAGGATGTTTCCACATGATAAGAGTATAACAAACTAACTTAGCTTGATTAGTTTAATGGTAGATGGCTGGTATGGGACTATGTTAGAACTTTTTTACTCAGTTAGTACTACCATTCAAAGCGCGAAGGAAGATCAAAGTGGATTTCTGAGCTTCGTAACATGATTTAGTTCCGGCTCAGTCCTATGCGTTCCCCTCCCGCGCTCAAAATCCTAATGGAAATTATTCTACAATTTGTAAAATAAATGTCTAGCTGTAGTCATAGGAAAAATAAAAAAAATGAAAATGAAAATGGGGACAGGGACAATATTACTTCTTCCCCCCCATTAGAAGCTTTCCATCTTTACTGAAGACTAAAGCTGAAACAATCGTCCTCTGTATTTCTCGCATTAAAAAAACTATATCATGAAAGATATTGATTGAAATAGTATTGCTGGCTGTCTGGGACGATGTTAGAACTTTTGTAAATAATCAAAAATGAAAAAGCCGCCTACCCGACTCTTTCAAAAGAGTTGTAGACGGCTTGGTAGGAGCCGGTTGCGCTACTCGCGCTTGAACAACGACATGCCACCAAAGGTGAAAATCTGTCCGGCGGTCGCCATCACGACCATGTAGAACTCGAGCTCGGCACGAGCCACATCGACTTCAGCGGACCAGGGGATCTTCGAGTCAAACCCGAAACTGTACCAGAACAGAAATCCGGCCAGACCCCACAAGACCGGCACGATGAGCGTACGGTTCTTGTAGATACCCGACATGATCTGCTTGCCAAGCAGGAACTCCACCAGCAAGGCAATGAAGAGGTTCAGCATCACCGCTTTGTAGAGCGACGACCACTCGAACCCCATCCCGATGATGAACAGGATCCCCGCAATCAACGCGAAAAAGGCAGCGGGGAAAATCAGACGAATGAGCAACATAGCTTTCCCTCCTTGGAAAGTTGATTTACAAATTAAATTAGCACAAATATACTATTATGTCAATGTTTACTCTAGCGAAATGGTTCCAGCCATCATTTCTTCTACGTTTTCTGTAAAGAGCTATGCCTAGACACCACGATAAAAAACGCCAAAGACGCTTTTTCTCGCGCTGGCTGTATGGGACGATGTTAGAACTTTATTCAGTAATTTGTAGACTAAAAGAAAAGCTCAAAGAAAGTATCACTTGAAGATAAAATTTCTTATAGCTTCGTATGCCAAACTAACGCTTCTTAATTTCAATGTCTGATAACAAAAAATTGCAATAGTAAGCCACCAAAAAGCACAAGCAAGAAATATTTTAAATGAGATAAGAAGATATCTTCCTAAACTAGAGACTACTAAATCAAGTGAAGATGGATCAGGATCGACAATTTTCCGAGACGTGATATTTCTAATCAAAAATCCAATACCAAATAAAGGTGCTGTAATTGGGATAATAACAAAGGCACTTATTCCAAACCAGCCAGCAAAAAACGTTGCGATATCTTCAATAGTTGAACCTGCTCTCGTACAATAGACTGAAGTTGTGAAGCCCCCAGTACATCCAAAAATGAAACTCAGAACCAAACCAATCGCAAGGGATAAAGGTACGGAGAGCCAAATTAGCTGACCGATTATTATCAGAATATTGCCTACTGAACGCATACTATTGATTTAAACTTATAACTTAAACTAATGGTAACACAACAATTCATGCTTATTATAAATTGAGTATTTTAATGTTGCTGACGGTCAGGGACTTGGTCACTCTCGTGGCTATATTATTTTGCAAGCTTATAATCTAGCTCACTCCATCGACCCCCACTCGCGTCGACCCAAAGGATCCCCGACGCTCGGTTCGAGTCCGCGCAGACGCTTTCTTTCAGAAAGCTGCGCCTGTCGGGTAGCGATACGAAAAAACATCCTGAAGGATGTCTTTTCTACTCGCTGACCTCTTCGGACTCGAACCTGTGTGACCAAGCACCACAAGGTATTTTTGAAGATGAATTGGAAGTTTAGGGAGGCGTCTCGGTCTCAGGGTCGTTTTTCTGAATGATACAAATGAGACACAAAACACCCGTCTCGGTCTCTGTCTCATTTAGCTTCCTCCGGTACAGTATCTATATAAATCTTTTTGTTTCTGAGAATCAGACGACCTGTAACGAACTTCAATATCTCTCGTTGTTCTTCAGTGCGACCTTCTTCAAAAATAATCTTGGCATAGGCACGTAAGTCGTACTCCTTACGCTCCTGAGTGCGTTCTTCAACAGGTTTCCCTTCAACAAACGCTTGGACCTTGTACCACTTCTCGATTTCCATCTCGAGCATTTCCCGCATACCAAGCTCATCAATCTCTACCTTATCGAGCACTTTATATAGCTGATCCATTAGCTGGAGTTCACTGATGTATCGTTCTCGACAGTCACGGTTTCGATTACGAGCACAAACGTAGTATCTGTAGACTGCTTCCTCTCCTGTTTTCTTAAGTGTCTTGTATTTCTCTTCGGCAGTAATACCTGACCCACAGGTGCCACACTTAATCATTCTGAGAAATCCGAACGGTGCAGTCTTCGAAAGACGGAACTTCTTCTTGCGCTGAATCTTTGCAATCTTCTCCTGCACATCATCGTAGAGCTTCTTGCTTAA
>JACCDR010160808.1_pt1 | contig 18621 bp, 24 predicted proteins | sample 7446431 | NCBI WGS metagenome assembly JACCDR01 (sample SAMN15323443, study PRJNA562643) | freshwater metagenome | isolation source: river surface water | place: USA:Blue River Watershed | collected 2017-08-17
GCTAGGAAAGCCCTTTCCCGACTCTAGGGAGGGGATCCCTTGGAGAGCTGTCTCACTGGGAGGGTACAAATCGGACACCCCCTTGCGCAAAACACACTTTACACCCTATTATAAGGGTGGGATTATTAGGTCTTCTGCCGGAAATAAATGAGAGTTTCTCTCACTTAGCAAAAGAGGGAAGTTGGAAAAGGGAGTACTTAGTTTTGATTCGGGAGAATTCCTGAACAGAGCTAAAACGATCGTCTACAATTGGACTAAAGAGAACTCTCAGACTACTGAGAAATTTGAAGTAAGAACTACGTGGTTCGCCAAGACTGCGGATAATTGGAAGGCAATTCTTTGTACTAGTCTTCCTGACACGTTGCTTTTTGAAGTTACTTACAAAGCTTCTAAAGGTGAGACTTACCTAGACGTTTACAACAAGATCGAACACAGGATTTTTAAAGATGGAACAGTCTGAGATCATTAAGAAGATTTACCCACAGCCAGTCCGCCACATGGGGGCAGCTAAGAAGATTGAAGATCTAAGACTTGCTGCTGAAACCTTCTTAACAATTTTGGATAACCTGACTCCCAAAAGCCGGGAGCAAGATCTGGCAATTACGAAATTTGAAGAGGTGGTGATGTGGGGAGTTAAGTCAATTACCCACAACCCTTAGTTAGGAGGGGAGAGTGGCTTTTAAGAACGACTCTGATCGTAAAAGGTACTACGCTCGGAAGGCTAACAAGTTAAGTCCTGCTGAAGCGGAACTAGTCAAGTTTTACCACTTGAGTTGGATCCTGAAACAAAAAGTTCCAACAATTGAAGAAGTAGCCACAGAGGTGCGTAAGAAGTACCCCACAACTAGGCTTACTTCAATTAATTACTACTTGAACAGGCAACCAGTTAAAAAGGCTCTTGAAGCTCGCGGAATTCCTTACTTGCAACATACTCAGTCTGAACTAACAGCTACTCAGATTGCAGTAGCTAACGTGATGATGAACTTTGCTGATGAGAGATCTAACAGAGAGAAATTGGATTCTCTGGGAGTTAACTCAAGTCAGTACAAAGCGTGGTTGCAGGACCCACAGTTTAAGAACTTGATTGACTCTCTGGCTGACCAGAACGTTCGTAACTTGCGCCCTGTGGCGATTACTGAGTTTAGTAAACTTGTTCACGAAGGTAATTGGAACGCTGTTAAGTTTTACTTGGAAACTACAGGTGCTTTTGAGGACGGTAGAGCTCCTCAAGCCGAACAGCAAGTGATGCTCCTTATTGAGATTATTCAGAAGCACGTAAAAGACCCAGACACGATGATGGCAATTGCACAAGACGTAATTAACGTGATGGGTACTAGAGGACTTCAAGCACAGAAGCCTCAAGAGATCCCAGGTGAAGTTGTTGATTACAGTAACGATCAAGAGTTAGCTAGGGCACAGAAGATGATCGGGTTCTGATGTTCCGAGATTTGTACATTGGTGTTTACTGGGATGAGAGAACTAACCTTTACAACATTTGGCAGCGATTCGGTCAACCGTTTGATCAATCGGTGTTTATTGTTGATTACCGCCACAGGCCGTGGGTTAGTGAAGGAGGGAATTTGTTATGGTAGTTAACTTTACTGCAAACATCGGGCTTGCTAAGCCTACTGAAGATGAAGTTGCTAAAAACTGGGTCACTGCTTCAGACCTTCATGAAGATAACAAGGTGATCATCACCAACAAGATGACATTGCCTGCACCTCAAAGTTACGCAGCTACAATTGTTGGACCTACAACAAACCCTGCTGTTGGATCTACAGGTTCAATTACAGCAGAATACTACGAATTTGAGGGTTGGGTCTTTGGAAACTTTACTGCGAAATTTGGTGGAGTTGGAATTTCGTCGGGCAGTGGAACGGGTGGTTACGGAATTTCTCTCCCATTCCAAGCCAACGCAACATTTCACAACCTCGGAAACTCTCTTAATTCCTTGCCTGGCGGAATTGCAGTTGTCGGAGAAGGATATTTTAATGATGCCTCCGCAGTCGCCACTTCAGGTACATTTGCAATTGACCTTCTCACTATTACCGGAGTGTCGTACGCTCGAATGCTCCCAGAGGGATACGCAGGAAAGACTGTAAGATTTATTGGTGCGTCAGCCCCTGTGGCCTTAGCAGATGGTGATGCATTTTCAGGTAACTTTGTCTATAAGAAGGCATGATGATTAAATACGAGTACACCTTGAAAACATCAGATGGTATGGTTCTTTATAAAACACTAGGTGAAGTTAGCGACAAGGGTAGTATAGATATTATTATTCCTGGAGTTCTTGTGGGTGGTGTTATTGAAATAGAATGGGAGGTGGAAGATGGGAACGACAGTAACTCCGAACTGGAATCTGATAAAACCAGACGGGGATGAAAAGATCCAAGAGGATTTACCTACCTTTCCTGGATGGGCTGACCAAAACGCTGATAACTGTGATGCAATCGATAACTTGTTTCGTAAAACTGAAGGAACGTGGACAGTTAACTGGACTGCATCAGTTAGTAATCCTGTAATTGGTGCGGGTGGATTTACTGAAGGAAAGTACCTGTGGCTAGGTCCTAGAATGCTATTTGGATTCTTTAGACTTAGTACAGGAGGAGCAGGCTGGAGCGCAGGTTCGGGATTTTACACAATGAATATTCCCTTCCCTGTGGCTAGTCAGTTTGATTCAGTAAATGATGGAATGCCGATGGGTAAGGCTTACTTACATAACGCTAACTCTTCTACAGATTCAACTGTTCTTGTTGTAACTTACAATCCTGATACAGGTCTTGTTTACTTTACTCCTCCTACAGGTGGGGCGTGGTCACCAAGTGTTCCCGCTGCTATTGAAGCAGGAGATACACTGTCGGGATACTTAATGTATCCAATGAGTTAGGAGGGAGCATGGGACTAGAACCACTAGTAACTGTAAATAGTTCAGATTTTATTAAAAACTTCCCACTTGTTCACGGCGTGAACATGGATAGAATTGATGCGTGGGCAGGGCCCAGTGCAATTCAGAGTTATTCTCCTGAATTGACGGCATCAGTTACTAATCCAACACTTGGTACAGGTGGATTTACTAGTGGTTTTTACGTAGAGAATTTTGATTTCATTTACACGTGGGGTGAGTTTCGTTTTGGAACTGCTGGAACTAACCAGGGTTCTGGAACTTACGAAATCTCACTTCCTTTTGCTGCTTTAACGGTTGCTGCTCCTGATGGTGGTTCTGGAGTTGGTCCGCAGATTGGAACATCCCGAGTTTGGGATAACTCTTCTGGAACAACTAGAACTGCTCATTCAGTTCAGTTGCGAACATCCACAAAGATAATGTTTAGTGTTAGGTTTGGATCAGGTGCAGGAGGTAGAGCACTTGGATCTGGAAACCCCTTTGCTTGGGATGTTAGTGATGGAATGAATTGGATTGCAAAGTATAAGAGGGTAGACGCATGACACAGCCAGTACCTCAAAGTACTGAAGTTACTAAGTTTCACAGTAACTCAGATGTAGACGCTTCAACGAGTGCTCAACACCACACATTAGGTGTTGGACATAATCAGAGTTCTCCGGGAGATCATACTCACAACGGTAAGAATTCTAAGAAGATCGGTAAGGGTTTGGATGTAGCTTTTCCTACCACTGCCGCTGGTGCTTATTCAGCTGTCCAGATGCAATCAGTTATTGATGCACTACGGGATTTAGGCTTTGGAACCTAATGGATGATTTCTGGGAACTTCTGGGTTCTAAGCTAAAAGATGCAGCTAAGAAGCCCAACGTACTTGCGTATAAGACTAACTCGCCCGTACATGAGAACTTTCACAAGTCTCCCAAAGTTGGACGAATTCTCAGAGGCGGTAACAGATCAGGCAAGTCTGTGGCCGGGACAGTTGAAAGTATTTGGAGGGCCACAGGTAGGCATCCCTACCATAAGACGCACGAATTACCAACTCGTGGTAGAATAGTTACAGTTGACAGAGATGCTGGTATTGAACAGATTATCAAACCTCTTCTGAGGCAGTGGACACCTCCAAGTGAACTAGTAAATGGTTCATGGGAAGATTCATTCAGTAACGCTAGAAAGACTATGACGTTTCAGAATGGCTCTACAATTGAACTGAAGACACATCAGCAAGAAGTGGAATCATTTGCTGGTGTTCCTCTTCACTGGATTTGGTTCGATGAGGAATGTCCACAAGATATCTTTAATGAATGTCGTCTTCGCTTGATTGACTACAATGGTTGTTGGTACATGACAATGACCCCGGTAGAAGGTCAAGACTGGATCTTTGAACGGTACATCGTAACACAAGCTAAAAATGTTGACATGTTTGAAGTTGACATTACGGATAACCCACATCTTAATCAGCAAGCCCTAGCCCTTCTTGATGACGATCTCGATGATGATGAGAAGAAAGTCAGACAGAAGGGTATTTTCGTCCCTAAGGGCGGATTGATCCTAAAAGAGTTTGATTATAATAGACACATCATCCAAGGCGGGGGACCAATTCCTCCAAACTGGAGTATCTACGTTTCGGTAGACCATGGGTTTAATAACCCTACGGCTGTACTCTGGCACGCACTTTCGCCACAGGGTGATGTAGTAACTTTTAAAGAACACTACAAGCGGCAGTGGGTTATTCGTCAACACGCTGATCGTATTAAGCAGATCAATAAAGAATTAGGCGTAGAGCCCGTTATGTATATGTGTGACCCGTCTATGTCACAACGTACCGCAGAAACGGGGACTTCTCCACTTCTCATCTACAGAGATAACGGCATTCCTCTGGTCCCGGCTAAGAAAGATGTAGACGGCCGGATCAATAAGATGAATGAGTATCTTAAGTATGACAAGTGGCACATTGCACAGAACTGTGTTAACACAATTAAAGAAGCACGAGGCTACTCGTATAAGATCTACACATCTTCTAAGATTGCAGATCGTAACAACAAACGAGAAGAACCGAATAAGAAGAACGACCACGCGATGGATTCAGCTGGTTACTTCTTCACCTTTATGCCTTACTTGTCTCCACAAATCAAGAAACTAGCAGTGCCTGCTAGATCTTTGACTGAGACGAATAGGAAAGATTTCCCTTGGGAAGTTGATGTTAACTTTTACCAGGGATCCGACAATTTTGCCGGAGGGTTTGGAGAGTATGACTGACCCTGTGGCCGAGTTTCGTCGGCTGAATAATGGCAAATTGCCAACGGAACGTGACCCACGATATTTGGAGATACTCAATATGAGTAAGTACCGAATTCTCGCATTGCCTGATGTTGGTCCTGCCCTTAAATGTGCTAATTGTGGTTGTGGGCGTAATGACGGCAGGGGTTACATCGACTTTGGTCTACAAGTAGATTGGTACGGAGTTGTTTACTTGTGTACCGAATGTTTGCGAGATATCGCTGAGAAGGCGGGGCTATTTAGATCTCTAGAGTTGAAGATTCTTCAGCTTGAAGAAGAAGTTAAAGAGAGAACTGTAGATCGGCTCACTCTTAAGAATTTTGAAGCCACTGTTCTTCGAACGTTTGAGGAGGTGAACAACCGCTTTGTTAGTTTACATTCTGTTGGGGATGGTAGTACTTCTGATTCTCCTATTGATGTGGTCCCTGACGAGGACAAGCAAACCGAATCAGATGTTACTGGAGCAGATTCGGGAACTGAGAAGCCAGAACAACCAACTTCTAAATCGTCTACAGTCTCCGGACGTAAAGACGTTCCAGAGCTTGCAGATCTCCTCAACCTTGGTAAGCCGCGAAAGTGAATATGTTTCTCCTAGTGATGAATCGGAAGCAGTTCGTCATGCTGAGATGAATCAGGGTCTGGGAGAAATGATTCTTACCGATGAAGATATTCGTTTTCATTCTCTAGATGGTTTTAGGATGAGCGAAGATGACCTATCCCGATAATCCAAAGGGTTTGGTCAGTACAGGCTTCTTTACTGAAAAAGGTAGAAAAGCTGAAGATGTCCGCCAGCGTCTTGCAGCTATTGGTATGGAGTGGTTCCGAACTTGTCAGAATGAAAGACTAGGACCGGAACGTCAGTGGTATCTTAATTACGCTTTCTTTAGTGGAAACCAGCACGTACAGTTTAAGCAGGTTCGAGCAGGCGGACCTTTTGATCTTTACATTCCAAAAGCTCCAAGTTGGCGAGTTAGGATTGTAATTAATCAGATTCGTCGAGTTGTTCGAAAAGAGCTTTCTCGACTTACTGCTCAGAAACCCAATGCATTTGTTGTTCCCTCATCTGCTGAAGATGGCGATGTTTTCGCTGCACAAGCGGGTAGTCAGATTTGGGACTCCCTGTGGCGGAGACTTGAGTTTAACAAGACTCTTAGAAAAGCAGTCTTCTGGCAGACAATTGCAGGGAACGGATTCCTTAAGAGCTACTGGGATCCAACTAAGATTGACCCTAACAACAAAGAACTTCCCGGGGATATTTGCATTGAAAGTATTAACCCATTTCACATCTTTGTACCTGATCTGCTTACTGAAGACATCGAAGACCAGCCTTACGTAATTCAAGCACAGATTAAGCCTAATGGGTGGATCAGGCAGCATCTGGGTATTGATGTAGTCAGTAACAGTCTTGAAAATGTAGATGATGCGATGCAGTCTGTAATGGGCGTGTATCGCAATATGCAGAAACGTGATCAGTCAGTAATTCTAGAGATTTGGGTAAAACCTGGATACCTTCCTGAATTGCCACAGGGTGGAATGCTCACTATTGCGGCTAATCAGTTGGTACAAGGTATGGATCACTGGCCGTACGAACACGGTAAGTATCCGTATGCAAAACTTGATGCGATTCAGACCGGCAAGTTCTATAACTCTTCAATTATTGAGGACCTGATTCCTCTACAGCAAGAACTTAACAGAACACGTGCTCAGATTATTGAAGCTAAGAATCGAATGGCTAAGCCACAGCTTGTAGCTGAAAAGGGTTCAATTGAACCTAGAAAAGTTACGTCTGAGCCTGGACTCGTTATTGAATACAACACTGGTTTTCAGCCGCCACAGCCTCTTCCTCTCCAAAGTCTTCCAAGTTATGTAACTGAAGAAGTTAATCGACTTTACACAGATATTTCAGATCTAAGTGGACAGCATGAAGTTAGTCAAGGTAGCACACCGCCTGGGGTAACCGCCGCTACTGCGATTAGTTTCTTGACTGAGCAAGATGAAAGTCTTGTTGCAAGCCACTACACTTCAATTGAAGAAGGTATTGAGAAAACAGCCGCAATGGCTCTTGATTACGTTCAAATGTATTGGGATGAAGAACGTACCGTTAAGGTTGTCGGTCTTGAAGGGTCTTTTGACGTCCGTACCTTCAAGGGTGCAACTCTTCGCGGAAATACCGATATTCGAGTAGAGACTGGCTCTTCACTTCCTACGTCGCGTGCTGCTAAGCAGGCGTTTATTATGGACCTTATGAAGATGGGATTTATTCCTCCTGAACAGGGTCTGGAAATTATGGAAGTTGGAGCAATCAATAGAATCTATGAAGATCTTCAGATTGACAAGAGGCAAGCCCAGCGTGAAAATCTGAAGATGTCTGTTATTACTGAAGAAGATGTTGCTATGCATCAAGAAGCATGGATGCAAGAACAAGGAGAAAAAGCAGTCGATCCTGCCTCTGGCCTTAGACTTGATCCTCCGCTTCTTGTGCCTGTTCACACATACGATAACCATGAAGTACACATTAAGATTCATAATGACTATCGCAAGAGTCAGAACTTTGAAAATGCGTCTCCAACGACGAAGCGTATTTTTGAAGAGCATGTAAAACAACATGAAGAAGCTCTTGCTAATATGATGATGCATCCTCTTACAGGTATGGATGACTCTGATCCTAATGCTCCTCTTCCTGAAGAGGAAGAAATGATGATGGATCAAATGGCAATGGAAGAATCACAGCAAGAACCTGGTCCAGAAGCTATGCCCCAACTAGAAGGAGGAATGGAGGCATAATGACTCACCAACTTACTAGTGGTGCAGGGTATGTAGATAAACGACGTACCCGTTCTGACGATTTCGAATCACGGGTGGTTAGCGGTCCCGTAGTTTTTACAGCTAACGCTGGTGGTACTACAACTACCATTGTTGGCGCGAACGCCGACCCTGCTACTAATACTAATGTTGTTCGCATTGGTGATGAGTTTAAGCTTTTCAACTCTTCGAGTGTTCTGAAGCAGGAAACCGTTTTCCGAATCACTGCTATTGCTGTAGCAGCATCTACAACTGTTACATTTACTCCTGCTGCTTCTGGAGCTACTGCTTCTGGTGATCGTATTCGAGAAGTTGGTCTTTACCTTAGTACTGGTGAAAAAGACCGACGACTTGCTGATCTCGGATTTAGTGCTTCTTACATTGCTAAGCTTACTGAAAACGATAAAGATTACCAGCTTCGTCAATCTGATGACCCGGATTCGATTAGGTAATTAAGATGGCATACGGAAAAGGTCGGGCCACAGGGTATACTGATTACTTTAAGGGTAAGAACAGGACTCCTGATGGCGCTTCTGTTGAAGAAGATGAAACAGCTCAGATTCCTGAAAATAAATTGGAACGTAAAAAGGCTATTGCGCGTAGGCTCAAGAGGAAGAAAGTAGGAATGTAATGACGTTCCCTACCCCTCCAGGAGATAACGTCCCTCTTTATGATGGACTTGATTCTTCCTGGAACGATGTTGTCAGTGCTTTTCCCGAAGACAAGCGAGCGGAACTTGCTCCTATTCTGAAGTCTCGTGTAGAGGAAATTCAGAAGAGCTACGAGCCGCTTAAGCAGTATGAGGACTTTGCTAAGTCTAACGTTTCTCCTGAGCAGCTTCAGACTGCTCTTAAGGTTTACAGTACTATAGAGAATACTCCCGATCAGGTCTATAAGATGCTGGGGGAGTACCTCGGAGTTTCAAAGCAGGAAGCAAAGCAGGTTGTTCAGGAAGTACAGGATGCAAGTCCTGATGAAGATCCGCGAATTGCAACGATGCAACAGCAGATCGAGACTCTGATGCAGATAAAGCTTGCAGAACATCAGCAGACTAAGCAGCAGAGAATTGAGCAAGAACAGGAACAGCTTCTGGAAAGAGAGCTGGGTGCTCTCCGAAAGAAGTACGGAGAAGTAGATGAAGACGAGATTCTTATGCGAATGATGCACAGGGATCTTACCGCAGAACAGGCATACCAGGAGTATAGTAATAAAGTAAGTGAGTTGCGTAGGACTCGTCCCGCTCCCATGATTATGGGACAGGGTGGGCAGATTCCTCGTAATGCAATTGATCCAACAAAGCTGGACAGCAAAGACACTAAGAGTCTTGTTGCACAGATGATGGCTCAGGCTAATAACCTGAAGAACCAGTAATAAACCTGAGGTTAGCCCTCAACGAAGTTGTTATTGTTCCTCCTATACTTTATTTCTTTTAGCCTGGGAGGGCAGTAGCTATTAGTACTACAATGACGACTGCAACTAACATCCTTAAAGAGGTTTACGAACCTCGTGTTCGGGATCAGCTTCAGTCTGAAGTAATCACTATTTCTCGTATTGAGAAGACCAGTGAAGGTGTTGCTACCGACTCTGTTGGTGGTAAGTACGTTCGTTTCGGTGTTCGTGTTAAGAGGAACCACGGTATCGGTTCCCGAAATGAAATGGAAGCTCTGCCTACCCCGCGTACTCAGCAGTATGCAGATGCACAGGTTCGCCTTTCTTACGGATACGGTGCAATTCAGCTTTCTGGACAGACTTTCGAACTTGCCGAGTCTGACGTACAGGCTTTTGCAAGTGTTCTGGATCAGGAAGTCGAAGGTATTAAGGAAGGTCTCAAGAAGGAGACTAACCGTCAGTGCTACGGAACATCTCAGGGTGTTCTTGCTGTGGCCGCATCTGGCTCTACTACAACTTTTGTTGTTTCTGCGGCTACGGATCTTCAGTACCTTGAAATTGGTATGTTCGTAGATGTTTATGACGCTACTTCAACTGTTGTCACTCCTGTTCTTAACAACGCCAACATTGAAATTACCAACATCAACACTGCTACTTTAACTGTTACTCTTGGTTCAACTGTTACTGCTGTTGCTTCTGGTGACTTCCTCGTTCGTAATGGTTCGCACCAGAAAGAGCCTGTTGGCTTTCAGCAGATTGTTGCAGGACTTGCAACTACTGCAACTGCTCTGGGAACTGGTACGGGTGATCTTTACAACATTACCCATGCTACGTGGACGGGAAACCTTGACACGACCGCTGGTGCAATTTCCGAAGGTCGTCTTCTTGGAATGATTGACACCATTCGCACGCGTGGTGGACGTACTACTGTTATGTTCACTTCGCTTGGTGTTCGTCGTGCTTATGCAAACTTGCTTGAACAGCAGCGCCGTTATGTTAATACTACGAAGTTCACCGGTGGTTTCAGTGGTATTGCTTTCACTACTGATTACGGTGAGGTTCCCATGGTTGCGGACTTTGACTGCCAGGCTGGTCGTATTTACTTCTTGAATGAGAAGGAAATCAAGATTTACCGGGCCGCTGACTGGTCCTGGATGAATCGTGATGGAAATATGTGGCAGCGACTTATTGACTCTGCTGGTGAATACGACGCCTACCGTGGTCGTATGTTCTCTTATTGGCAGATGGGTACTCACCGTCGTAACTCGCACGGTCTTATGACTAACGTTATTGAAGCGTAATGCGAAGCGAAACATCTTCGCGTAATCATGTATTAATTGGGTACTCTAATAAGTTTCTTGCATGCGAGCGTTGTAAATCTCCAACTCTTTATTGGCATGATCCGAACAGGTGCCCCTGTGGCGATCCTCAATTTAATACACCTTGTGAACATACAGCCGGTGTTGTTTCAATGTGTCCCACATGGAATTCAATTAACGGCTGTACTTGCAGTGACGGGCACATCCAATAACACGTAGTGGGGGAATCCTAGAAAGATTCCCCCACTGTCCTTGTGGAGGAAAAGTGGCAGAGGCTCGAAAGACTCTCAGTGAACTTACTAACAAGACGGGATCGTCTACTCGTACGGGTGGAGATTCTGACGCAGACAAGGAAAAGGGAAAGTCTGGCTACACTAAGCCGGAAGATGTTTCTCTGCCTGCTGGAGACGACACTTCTACAACTAAGTCTCCTGAGACGCTTGAGGCCGACAAAGCTAATCGTGCCGAACTTCAGGCAGTAGCCGATCGTCAGAAGGAAATTGACGAGGAGCTTGAGAAGGAAAACAAGAAGTCTAAGCTCCACAAGGTTGCTGACATTGGGCACGACCGTGTTCTGATTATTACCAACGACACGGACAAGGCTCTTGAAGAGATTGACAAGGCTCCGTACAACGTTGACGTAATTAACAACGGAGCAAATGTCTGGACCGGAGATCTTACGGATCGAGTTACTAACGATCTGATTGCTGAGAACAAGGTTAAGGCTTCGCAGGTTAAGCAGCGGGACGACAGCTAATAATGCGCGGTGATGTTGTATCTCAGTGGGTCTCGCAAGAGTTCGCGAGACTCGCTGAGGTAATCAATGATTACGACCATAATCTGTTTCTTGAGTGGATTCCTCCGGAACGCCATGCGGATTTGACAGATAAATCCAAGGTGTTCCGGATCGTTGATGATCGTACTAAGACTATTGTGATGTACTTTGATTCTCTTGCTAATCCTCAGGAAATTCTTACTCGGCTATATCTCGCAGATCAGGCTCACGTAGACCCTGTGGCCGAAATGGAAGCTAGGAATATTGCAGCACAAAGACTTGATCTTGAAAGAAAAATTCAAGAAAGAGAAGCACAGAAGGATCTGACTCTTTTTATTGCTCGTAATACGAAGAGTCGTTGGCATCACAATGGTCGAGTTCGTGACGAACAGTTTAATGATCTCGGCCCTGTTAGTAAGACAATCATATGAACGTTGGGGATATTATCACCCGTGTTCGACGAACATTTGGGGATGAAGCAGCAGTACAGGTAACAGATGATGATGTTATTCGTTGGATTAATGATGCACAAGTTGAAGTAGTAAAACACAATGACGGTGCGCTTCAGAAGAGTGATTTGATTGATCTCGTAGCTAATCAGTCTACCTATACTGCACCTACTGATCTTCTTATTCTGCGCTCTCTTCGTTTTAAGTTTTCAGACATGCAAAGTTTTGCTAAGTTGAAGTACCTGAGCATTCAGCAGTTTGATGAGTCGATTGACGGCTGGGATGGAACTGCATATTACGCAGGCAGGCCACAGTTCTTTACAATGTCTGAGGGAAATATTATTCTTTTCCCTACCCCAGAACAGGCAATGACTGACGGTCTCAAGATTCTCTATAATCAGAAACCTGTTGATGTTGTAAATAATCTCAGTGAGCTTTCTCTTCCTCTCATTTACCACAACACAGTTGTTAAGTACTGCATGTGGCAAGCGAGTCTTCTTGATGAAGACCACGAGCCTGCTCTTATGTATAAGTCAGATTTTGAAACTGATATGGGACGTTTGCAGACCCGAGAAACACAGCAGGCCACAGCCTCTTATGCTGTGATTACCGTACGGGATGAAGATTTGTGAGGTGACACATGCCAATTGAAACGTTAAGATTAGGGCCTTTTAATGGCGGTCTTAACACAGGGTCGGACCCCGTACTCGTACAAGATACAGAACTTATTGAATGTCTTAACTTTGAGCTCGATATTGATGGTTCTCTGGTAAGCCGTCCTGCAATTCAAATTGCGTTTAACGGAGGCCAAAATGAGCGTTTGTTCATTTTTGGCTCGGTTGTGTTTAGCGGTACTTTGTATCTTTTCGGCACTAGGGCCGGTGGTACTTATGTATCTTCTAATGCAGGATCCTCTTGGACTCAGCTCAATCCCGGCGGAGGTTCTAGAGAATGTAAGACCATGGAAGTTTATAACAACACTGTGTGGCTTCCCGCAACTCCAGGAAGTGCAAATGGTGGAATGTCTTGGACACCTTCGGGCGGGGCTGTAGCAGTTGCAGCTATTCCAAGAGGTGAAAAATGTATCGTACATAAAAACCGTCTTTACATCTGTCCTGGAAATACGGCGACCACAAATGCTTCACGTCTTTCTTTTTCTCAGGCGGCTGACTTCACTACTTGGCCTGGTACTAATTTTATTGATGTTCAACCCGGTGATGGTGATACTCTTAATAATGTTATTGTGTATCAGGACAACCTACTTCTCTTTAAGGGAGAAAGTACTCACGTACTTGCTTACGATTTGGATCCTGTCGATGCCATTCTTCGTGAGATTAATCCTGTCGTAGGTTCTGATGGATCTCTTGGTGTTGTTCAGTACGAGAACACAGCGTACGTACTTCACCGCAATAAAGTTTTCGAGGTTAACAATTTCAACTTTTCTCTTCTAAACATTAAAGTTCCTCTTGAATTTGATAACGCACTTCCTACAGGAACTACAGCGCGATATGAGCCACAGCACCTTTCGACTTTAGGAGAACGTTTAATTGTCCGATATTACAATAGAACCTACTCCTTCCAGCTACGAACCCGAACCTGGGGAGAGTGGAGAAAAACTGACGATAGCTCAACGATCGAATGGCATATTTTTGGCCCGCTTATCCGTGCCCGTGATCTCTCCGGGTCTGGTCTCGATTCCTATTATTCAGGGTACTCATTCGACGTAAGTTCTGGTGGATACAAAATCATCAAGATAATTGATGGTAGATCTGGCGGGGCAGCTGAAGGCACTGGATCTAATACAATGTACTGTATTGCAACAACTAAAGATTACGACATGGCAGATCCTATCAGGTACAAAAAGCTTCTTTGGTGGGGTGCTGATGTAGTTTCAGGCGAACAGGTTATCGGATCAATTACTCCTATTACGCTTATCAACTCTGCGACTTGGGATTCTCTAACTACGGAAACTTGGGCCGACCTTCTAACATGGGACAGTCCAACTCTTGGAGCTAATGCCTTTTCTGAGACCGTGGCCGGAGACGATATTGCTAACACTAATAAGCTGATTAAGTTCGGTAAGACAATGCGCTTCCGAAAAGCTAATTTTTCGGTACAACTCCAAACAGACGGAACTACAGCACAGCCTACTAAAATCTTCCAATACGTAGCAATTATTGGAGTTAAACAGCTCGTGAGCGCAAGGACATCGTGATGGAAAATCCATATTACGCGTACTGTGCAGGACTTTATGAAGGAGAAGGGTCTATTGGTTGTTCTTTTAGTATGGATTACAGAAATAGGAATCCTGATAAAAAGCCAGTAAGAAAACTTGTACTTAAGATTAGTATGACAGACGTAGAGCCCCTTATCCATTTTGCAGACTTTATGGAGTTAGGTAGTGTTACTGGGCCTTATGAGCTAGCTAGTGGTAAGATGTTGTATGAATATCGAATTGGCACATTCGAAGATGTAAAACTTGCTATTGATAGAATGTATCCATGGCTGTCTCCTAGAAGACAAAAGCAGGCAGACGCGGCTATTGCTAAGTATCTAGAAAAGGGGCCTGTTCGTAGAAAGGGGGTCTAGATGCTTTTTCAAGGGCGTCAGTATTTACCTTATGCTGCGGGGGATAAAATTTACGGCGGTGGTAGATCGGCTCCGAACCTAGGTCCTGTAGATCCTACGGGCCACAGGGAACGTGATATGAAATACCATGCACGCCGTGTGGCTATGCAAAGAAGGTTAGCAGCACTTAAGAATCAGAACTTCGCAAGCCAAGACGTTGGAAGGAGTATTTAATGCCTCGCGCTGAAGATCCTGCCCCGGCTAAAAAGGCAACTACTGCTGGAAGTATTAATCTTGGAAGGGCTGTAGGAAAAGCAGCTTCCAAGGGAGCTAAGAAAGTAACTTACCGCAGTAGTGGTAGTGGGGGAAGTTCTCGTAGTTCTGGCGGAGGAGGATATTCTCCTAGTCGTAGTGGTGGCGGAGGAGGAAGTAATTCCGGAAGAGGAGGCGGGGGAAGTCCTAAGCCCCCTGCTAAGCCGAAGCCGCAGATTCCTAACATTAATTCTTACCTAGGTACAGATGCAACTTACCAAGGTATTGTTTCTGGGAGTAAGCGGAGTCTTGCAGACTTTCTTAGTGAATTAACTCGCCGTAAGGGCGAGTCTAATACGCAGTTTAATCAGACTAAGGCAAGTATGGAGTCTGACCGGGTTAGGCAACTGGATGAAATTCGACAGGAATTTGCATCTCGTGGTCTGATTCAGTCTGGTCTTTTTGGTGAGGAACAGGGTCGTTTTCAGGAACAATTTGGTACGCAAATGCGTACTCTTGAACAGCAGCAGGCTGCACTTTTGGCTGATTTGCTGACTCAAGAAAAGAACTACAGGCGAGAGCAGGATCTTGCACTAGAAGCAGCTCGACAAGATGCACTTGCTCGTAGGGCTGCAAAGTTTAATATTGGAGGGTAAATGGGACCTTTTGGGGATGATCCTCTAACCGACCTTTTGGAAACTCTCAGCCGTAATCCCAGAATTCGTTCTGGACTTCAGCGCATCCCGATGCCCAATCTTCCTAATTTGTTTCCCTCGCGTTCTGGAGCGGCACCTAGGGGAGCAATTGGTGGGATTGCAAGTAGTCTTAGTGGAAATAAAGGTTTTGGCTTTGGCGCCAGTATTGCTAATGCGCTAACTGGTGGTGGACAGCAGCAACAGCAAGATCCTATGGCTAGTCTTTATGAACAACTTCTTCAGCAATTGCAACAGCCAGTAGATATGCCACAGGGTGTGGATACTGAAGACTTGATGCGACAGATTCAATCTGCAATTAATCCAATCTATGATGCTCGTGCTCAGTCTGCTCAAAACCAGAGTGGCCGTAATCGTCAAGAAGTTGAAGATATGTACCGAGCTCTTGCTAACGATTATGAGCGACTTGCTCCAGAGCAGGCTAAACAAGCTGCTGCGTCCCAGGATCAAGTTAAGCAGATTTACGGAGAACTTCGAAGTAATATAGAAGGTGACTACTCTAGGGTTTCTCAAGAGCAGGCAGACCTCTTTAATCAGCTAGGTATTCAGGATGCGCTTCCTAGTGTAATGGAAGAACAGAGTGCTCCTGTTGAACAGGCACTAGTTGCGGCTTCTGAGAATCAGGCACAGCAGCAGCAGCGCTACATGGATATCGGTAATATGGATCAAACCTATTATCGAGAAGGTTCTCCTAATGCCACGATGCGTGGTAATGAAATCCAAACAGACATGCTTGCACAGCTTACTGATTATTTGAATCAAATTGAGGCAGAACGTACTTCAGCTGTTCAGTCTGGATACATGGATCAACTTAATCAGGCGAATAGTCAACTTGCGCAACAGCAACAAATGGCACAAAGTGAAGCAGGTCGCCGTCAAGAAATGCTCTGGCAGATTCTCCAAGGCCAATTGCAGGGTGGCGGAAAACAAACTTCAATGAATGCAGACAGCTTTATGGCTGGACTTCCTCAGGAACAGCAGCAGGCTGTGGCTAGTGCGTTTACTCGTCTCCAACGTAGTCCTGAAGCTATTTACGGTAAAACTCGTGATCCTCGAAATGCAGACCCTAATACTTACGTAGAAACTACTCCTGAGTGGTACATGGCTCAGGCTGATGAAATGCTTAAGCGTGGAGAGATTGATCCTGTAACACATCAGGCACTTCTCATGTTTATGCAGCTTCAGTTTAAGAGTTAATCATGGCTGATCCCAAACTTACTGAGCTTCTTGCGAACATGGTTCGCGCTAATGCTTCAACAAGACTTCCTTCAATGGGACAAGTTAGCGGCTTGTCCCAAGCACTTCTTTCTGGCACCGGTGTTCAGAATCCTTATAACTCTAATACCCCGCCTACTGCTGATCCTCGCGGTCCTAGTGTTGTTAACCGAGTACTAGACATTCTTTCTCGACCGCTGTATGCAACACTTACTCCTGTTAAACACAAGCTTGAAGAAAACAAAGAACTTATTGAACAGGGAGACTTGGGCGGAGCCCTTAAGTCTGGACTTGAACTGACTAGTCCTATTACACAGATGGATCACTACTGGGAAGGTCTTACTGGTCGTGAAAAGACAACCGGTAGGGACCTTCTCGAAACTACAGGTATTGATGAACAACTGCCTGGACCTGCAAATGCAATTGCTGGATTTGCCATCGATGTTCTTGCCGACCCTCTTACTTATGTCGGCGGTTTGGGTTTAGCACCTAAACTAGGCAAGGGTGCAAAAGTAAGTACCGAACTTCTTGACACTGTGGCTAAAGGTACTGCTAAATCTTCTCAAGGTATTGCAGATGATATTGCCAAACGTGCAGCCGAACACGCAACTAAACTAGGAACTACTGATATTAAGCCTGGAATGCCTGCTCCTAAACCCGGAGATCCTCCAAGGATTTTTGAAGCTGGTCCAGGTCCAGAAGGTGGACTTGCTAATTTCCCAGAGACTCCTAGGTTTAAATCTGTTGCATCTAATGACATGCGTCAGAGTAAGCCAATGTTGGAATTGCCTGCTGCTCCTACTCCTACCAAAGCTGCTAATCCCATTGTTCAGACTATTCAAGAAGTTAACGAGAAACTTGCAGCAACTAAGAGCCCTGTGGCGAAAAATAAGCTTAGGCGAGATCTAGAAAAACTTGCTGCTGGAGTCAAGCCTGCTGACATCTTTGATGAGGCTAGGAAAGTTCCTCCTCCGTTCCCTGAATTGACTATTAACACACGTTGGGTAGATAGTGCAAGACAAGCTGCTCAGCAGTTCTTGAAGGGTAACCGACTTACTGAAATTAACCACGTCGGACAATCTAACCTCTATAACCGAATTCTTAATGCTGCTTCCAAAGTACGCAAAGACAGACGAGCTTTTACAGTCTTTCAGATGCTCCGTGTGGCCGAAGATGAACTTCTTGCAGCGGGTAGAAAGCTAACTGATGCTGAAGGAATGAGTGTTCGACTTTCTGATGTTGCTAACATTGTAGGCGGACCTAGGGGTCTTAATACTAAGTTGGTAGATGACTTCAGAAAGGCTCGACCTTCTCAATGGACTGAAGATATTAAGGCTTTTAATGCGCCACAGGTAGCTAGCGAGATTCTTGATCCTGTCCTTAAGACTGCTGCTGATATTGCTCCTGCTGTAAAAGAACTTCCTCCAAGCCAGATTAAGATGGTAGGAAGCGACATCTCTCGTGCACTTACAAAACTTGCTTCTTCAGCTGGAGCCTCTTCTAGAGAAGCAGGAACTGCAAAAGCTTTTGTAGATGACTTGTTTAACGTAGAGCGTGACAGACTTTATTCAGCTATTGAGTCTGAAGCACGTAATCTTGTTCGACAGTCGATGGATGGTGTAGTTAATCCTGCATCGATGCATAAGATTTCTGAAGCAGTTTATCGTGGTTTGAGTGCTAATCCTAAGGTTCTGGGTCGTCAAATTCCCCAAGGTAAAGTTGTTGAGGGAATTATGACAAAGTTCGCTACGTGGTGGGGAGCGAAGGATCTCAAGCCTTTCTCACGTGAATATATCGATACTGCGAGAAACGTGGCTGCTGCCTTCTCAGAGGCCCTGACGCCGCTTGTTAGGTCTACTACGCCTACTCAGAGGGCTTCAGCATGGGCAGTCTCCACAGGGAAGCGCTCAGCGGGATCACCTGAGGAAGCACTTTTAGCTCAACAGTTCACACATCTAATTCA
>JACCDR010574328.1_pt1 | contig 18613 bp, 17 predicted proteins | sample 7446431 | NCBI WGS metagenome assembly JACCDR01 (sample SAMN15323443, study PRJNA562643) | freshwater metagenome | isolation source: river surface water | place: USA:Blue River Watershed | collected 2017-08-17
AGTACTGCTAGCTCTAACCTGCTATCCCTGTTAAATTGTATATGTGACATCCTCGTGTGTATTTTAGCTTGTAATGGTATACAGCTACAGTACCACGGGGATGTTGCGTTTCAGGTTAGAATTCAAGTGTTGTGACTTGACAAAAGCCTTAAAAGGTGTATAATATATACCAGAATCCTGTGGTGCGAAAACACCAAGGATGCACATCCAAATCTGACCTTTGTTTGAAAAAAGCACTGGTCTAACCAAATCCAGCTCCCGACCACGTCGGGACAAGAGGCAGAGCCTCGGAAGGAAAATTATGTATTATGAATCTTGGCTTGATGATCTGTCTTCCTCTGTCGGAGAAAATGGACAGGTCCATGCTGTCATAGTAGATTTTTCTGACGAAAGAGAAGCCTCCTCTTTCCGAGGTTTTTACCTCACAGAGGAGGAGGCGAAAGGCCATTTACACTCTCCTCAATTCCATGAAGGTGTCTGGGTCTCGGCTGTCCTGCCGGAACTGGTAGAGTGTTTTGTCCCTGGGTTTACAGAGGATCAGCTCAGAATTGAGCCGATGACTGTCGCTCAGGCAAGAACAACGGTGTTTCAGGCCATGAGACCTGAAACTGATTAGGTCGTAGGTGGAATGCGAAATTCTTAGGAGAATTATTGCAATAATTCTCCCCTTTCTTAAAAAAATAATATTAATTATTGTTTTTTTAAGAAAGAGAAATAAAATTATAGAAAGTTGATTGTTGATTTTTTTAAAATCACTAATCAACTTTCCGTATACGAACGGAGAGGATGTTTATTTTTGCGAACTAGCGCAATATATACTAGGATGCGGATTACTGTCTGCTGAGAGGAGCTACTATGCTGTATGGACTTGGACTAAACGCGTTTAGGGCTTGCGCCATCGATAAAATCGATATTGACATTGCGGTTAGAATTATCAGTGTCAATATTGGGCCGGATAGTGATGATTTCACCGTTCGGTATGAAACCCTCTCGGGTGCACGAGAGGAGATCAGTGTCTCCTCTATCTATAGGGAGTGTTGGTCCATAATATCCTCTGGCCAGGTCGGGCAACTTGAGGGAACGCTCTATGACAATACTGTTTTTTACGGTCAATTGACCGAAAAATACAGGTCGTGGAACATCGAGAGATTTTCTTCAGGGTCAGTCAAACCTTTGAAGTTGGATTGACACATCCTATAATGTAAAGAGGAGGAAAGAAAGCAGTAAAAACTCAAGAGCGCGGATAGCCAACAGGCTGAACGCGCTCTTTTTATTTATTATATAGAAAAATGATTTACCTCTCCCACAATGCAAAAATGGACATGGGGAGGAGTCGGTCTGAGTTTTCTTCTCTTATAGCTAACTCCCCTATTTTTGTTTCGCCTTCCATATCGGATACCACACTGTCTAAAATATTTTTAAGTGATATTGAAGAGAGCTCGGTAGAGTACATGTTGAATATTATAAATAGTGGATCGTCACTCAGTATTTGTTTACAAAGTTTTAAGAGTTCTGGGAGCTTTTCTTCTATCTTCCATATTTCTCTATTTGGACCATGGCCAAAACTTGGTGGGTCCATGATGATGGCATCGTATCTTTTGCCTTGGCGAATTTCTTTGCTCAAGAATTTTAGACAATCGTCGAGTATCCATCGTATAGGCCTGTCTTCTAGCCCTGAAATTCTCTGGTTTTCTTTTGCCCACTCTATGGCACTTTTGGATGCATCTATATGTGTCACACTTGCCCCGGCATCTGCACATACGAGGCTCGCTATGCCTGTATATCCAAAAAGATTTAGTACTTTTATTTCCCCGTCTTTATTTTTAATTTTGAGTCTTGAATCTTGAATTTTCTCATGCATCCATTTCCATTCCGGTATCTGCTCTGGGAATATTCCTATATGTTTAGAATTTACTCCAAACTTTATTTTTGCTTTTATCTCCCCTATCCCTATTTTGATATCAAATTCTTTTTTTATATCTTTTTCAAATTTCCATTTAGTCCCTTTCTCTTTTTCAAATGAGGCATTTGTTTTGTTCCACTCTTTTTTATCTAGCTTTTTATTCCACCAAGCTTTTGGTTCGCTTCTAGATATTACAATGTCGCCGACTTGCTCTAGTTTTTGTCCATTGCCACTGTCTAGGAGTTTGTAATCACTAACATTTCCTTCCCATATTTGTATAGTTTTATTTTGCATGCGATTTAGCGAAATCGTGTCGTACGATACGTCGATTAGAGTACGACCATTATAACAAATATGCGAGTACATAACCTACTTGCTTTATATTGTGTATTGTGATATAATATATTGTAGGAGGGTTTCAAGATGAAGCCATTGATTTGCGTACTTCTTACTCTTTGTGGCCTATACTGGTACTCGCAAGGAGTCTGGTTCGGTTACTTCCTTCTTTTCATTGCGGGTGTTGCATTTGTTTCTCTTGTTGTCGATTTTCTCAAAAATCGGAAACAAAAGAAAGAAGCTACTGCGCTTGCGCGGCGGATCATGGAAGTGCACGGAGGGCACATGGGGAAGCCCGTCGTCCGCTCCCGTGCACAGACATTGAGGCAAGACGAAGAAGAAGGGGGGAGGTACTTGATCAAATAAGTGGTGTTGGCCGGTTGCGCGAAGCGTGACCGGCCATTCTGTTTTTTATGTATTTTTTGAAGAATCTTGTTTACATAAAAAACCTGACAAGCCGGATGTCATCGTACGAATACTTGTCACCTAATATTTCTTTGACTGGTTTTAGCTTGTAGAGTCCACCCTCGCTCACTCCTACCTTTTTTAATGCGCTGTATATTGTTTTGAATTTTGTTTTTGGAAGAGCGTTTTGAAGATGATATATGTTGAAAGATGGATCATCCGCTTTTATTTCTTCTATATGGTCGTAGACTGTACCTATTGTAAGTCCTCTTTCTTTTGCTATGTCTTTAGCGAGTTTGCCTTCCTCCAACATCTTTTTTGTTTGCGATACTGTGTCTAGTTTTTTCTCTTTTGGTTTTTCTGTCCGTATTTTCGATTCAAATTCATCATGCATTTTGTTTATCTTTTCCTTACCCATTGTTCTGATGTGAAAAGCGCTTGTGTCTGAAAGTTTTTTAAACTTTCTATCGATTTCTAGAACCTCGTCATTTACTCGGAGTGCCATCTCGTTTAATCCTTTAAGATATAGTCCACTAAGTGTACGTACACGAGATAGTGCCACATAACCCATCCCCTTTTCAAAAGAACGAGAAAGGTCTACCTCTGCTTCATCGAGGGACATTCCCTGACTTTTGTGTATGGTAATGGCCCACGCCAAGCGAAGCGGATATTGGACTATCTCTGCTTTGATCTTGCCGTCCTCTTCTATTTGCCAGCTAGCTCTTTCTACATCTATATCTTGTCCACTTAGTGTGCGGACTTTTATATTTGAGTCGTTACACTTTGTGACTATTCCTAATGTGCCGTTTGCATAACCTTCTTCAAAATTATTTTTTACAAACATTACCTTCGCGCCTTCTTTAAGTCGCAGTGTTTCCCCTGCCAAACAACTTTTTATGAGACTATCTACAAGGTTTTGTTTGCCTCTTGTATGCATTTTATATTCATATATTTTTCCTCCGATTTTGTTTAACTCTTCCTCGTTATCTTTTTCTACGTCTCTATTGTGAGAATATAGTTTGGTAGGTTCAAACTGCGATGTTTGGTTGAATCTATTTTGAAGTATGTTGACTACCTCATTATCTATTTTATTGTTTCTTATTGAATTTAATATTTTTAGATAATCATCGTCTTTTTGTCTGTGTTGTTCTTCTAGATAGCAGACTTTTAATCCTAAGTCTTGCCAAGATTTGGAGTGATATGCAAAAAGTGCCTCTCTCTCGCCTGATCTTTGTACTGGAGGAAGCTGGAAGAAGTCTCCGCAGAGAACCACTTGCATACCACCGAACGGCTCGTCTTTCTTTTTTATTTCTCTAACTATTGAATCAACAAGATCGAGTCTAAAATGATGCATCATTGATATCTCGTCTATTATAAGTACAGAAGAATTTTTAACTTTACTCTTTACATACTGTTTTTCAGATATTTCTATAATTTCATCTTGGTGTAATGAGTCGCGTATCCCGACTCCGCTCCAAGAGTGTACAGTGACTCCTCCCATGTGTGTAGCGGCTATACCGGTAGAGGCGGTAATACCTATATTTGCACCTAACTCTTTTAGGTGTTTTATATATTCACGTAAGACGTGGGTTTTACCACTTCCCGCTGGTCCTGTTAGAAAGACATTTCTTCCTGTTTTCAGTATGTCTAAAGCTTCTTGTTGGGTCATGTTAAAAGTATTGTATCAGATTTGTCCTTATAAGTTTAAAGGCGCTTTTGGGCGCCTTTAAACTCATGTAACTCGTTGTACTTTCTATTTTTAGCTTACAGATTGAGCACAGTAAGCACATCGCTTTGCTTGTATGTGTATTTCACTCATGCACTCAGGGCATTTCTTTGTTGTCGGGTCTACTGGTTCTTCTTTTTTTGATTTTGCAATGAGTACATTCATAGGTTTTACTACAAAGAAGAATATGGCTCCGGCTACTAATATGAATGATATAAGTACGTTAATGAATTGTCCGTACATGAATTTACTACCGTTTAATGTAAAGACAAGACCACTAAAGTCTGGCACTTTTGCTATTGCCCCTATAAGTGGAGTTAAAATATCAGACACTAGAGATGATACTATGGCACCAAATGCACCTCCTATTACAACACCCACTGCTAGATCTACCACGTTTCCTCTTAATAGAAATTGTTTAAACTCTTTCAACATGTTTTATATGCTTATTGTATAATAAAAGAAGTATATATTTTTTTTATTTTAAATCAAACTAGATTATATGTTTATAAAAAAGTTACAGGAAAAAGAAAGTGAGTATTACATATTGAGTAATAAATATTGGATTATTATATTTTTACTAATATTGACAGTTGGTATTTATTCAATCTTCCTCATAGGAAGAAGGGTTCATAAAGATGAAGTTTCGATGTTGATAAATAGAGCGGAGACCATATCATCTGCTATTGGGGATGAAGATTTAAAAAACTTATCTGGTGATTTGTCTGATTTAGATAAGGAATCTTACGCTAGACTCAAATCAAAGATGATAAATCTAAGATTAGTAAATCCTGATGCAAAATTTTTATATATTATGGGTTATCCAGATAAGTATAATCCAGAGAGCAATAAAAAGATGTTCTTTTTTGTAGATTCTGAGGATATTAATTCTCCAGATTATTCTGCTCCAGGAGATATATATGCAGAGACTTCAGTAGAAGAAGTAGAAAATTTTATTAAAGGCAGAAGTTTTGTAGAAGGTCCTTATAGTGATAGATGGGGTTCTTGGGTCTCGGGATATGCTCCTATTTTCGATCAGGATACAGGAAAAGTCCTGGCCGTAGTTGGTGTAGATATTGATTCAAAAAAATGGATATCTGATATAAGATTTGCTCAAGCTCTTCCTGCTAGTATAACTTTTTCGATACTCCTAATATTTATTTCTTATTATCTATCTCAAAAAAGAAAAGCAATAGCTTTTCAAAGACGTGTTGAATTCGTATCTATTGCTTCGCATCAGCTAAAAAATCCATTGTCTGGAATAAAATGGTCAACTGAATTACTTTTAAATAACAGAGTCGGTACATTAAATGATGAACAACATACTCATATTTCTCATATATATGAAAGTAATGAAAGAATGATAAATCTAATTAACGACCTATTAAAATCATCTAATCTGGAAGAATCTAAAGATATTATTAAAAAAGATTTATTTAACATAGTAGATCTTGTAAAAAATTCTGAGATTGATTTGCACGGTCTTTTAAAAGAAAAAAACATATCAGTAGTCTATTCGAAAGATTTTCCTGCGGAAAAGAATATAAAGATTGATCATAAAAAAATACAAGAAGTTGTTACTAATATATTGTCTAATGCTATAAAATATTCTCACAACGACAGTAGTGTGTATCTTGATTTAAAAGATGAAAATGGATCCACAGTGTTGAGTGTCAGGGACGAAGGGGTCGGTATACCAAAATCTTCTCAAGGTAGAGTGTTCGATAGATTTTTTAGAGCCGAAAACGCATCTAAAAATTCTCCAGATGGAAATGGTCTTGGGCTTTATATTGCAAAAAGAATTGTTGAAAAGCACGGTGGGCAGATATATTTTGAATCCATTGAGGATAAAGGAACTACATTCTTTGTTAAGTTACCTTTTTAATTTTTTGGTGTATTCTTGTGGGTACTTAAATTATTGAATAATCAGATGTGTAATATTAGGTTACCAAAGGCAATTTTATTGTGAATGTACTTCCCTTGCCTAAACCTTCTGAGAATATAGTGATAGAACCATCTTGTGCTTCTATCATCTTTTTTGATATATAGAGTCCTAATCCTGTACCTATAACATTTGTTTTGTTTGCATCTTTTGAACGTTTAAACTTGTTAAATAGTTTCGGTATTTCATCTCTATCTATTCCTACTCCTGTGTCTTTTGTCTCTATTAACACCTCATTATCTTGCTTGTACACTGACACGAAAATACTTCCCTCTTTTGTATATTTTATGGAGTTATCGAGTATGTCTCCAAATATTTGTTTTATTTTTATTCTGTCAGCATTCACGTACAGGGGTATTGTTTCTTGTATTTTTGTCTCTATTTTTAGTCCTGCGTTTTCTATATTTGGGCGAAGTTCGTTGACCACTTCTTTTACGACTGTCTGTATGTCAAATTTTGACTTGTCGTAGACCATTCTACCTTGTTCTATTCTGGAAATATTTAGGAAGTCCCCTACTATGTCTATAAGGTTTTGGCATGATGTATATACAGTGCTTACTGCCTTTTTTGCTTTATCTGGAATAACCCCAAAATCACCCTCTATCAGCATAGACGAGTAACCTTTTATTGCTGTAAGAGGTGCTCGTATTTGGTGTGTTGCAAGAGAAAGGAATTCGGATTTCATTTGGTCGAGTTCTTTCAACTTTTCATTTGCAGAAGCTAAGTCTTTAGCGAGCTTTTCTATTTTCTCTCTTTGTTCAACTTCGCGTTTGACAGAGCGGATTAAGAATATTCCTAGTATACTAAATAAAGCCAAAGTTATTCCTACTATCAATCTTATGTTTTCTAGTGTTCTTACAAAAAAAGTGGATACAATAAGAAACCATGTTGCAGTTATGAGTACTTGTGTACTCATAACCCTTATTTTAAAAGTTCTATATTTTACTATTAGATAAGATAGAAAAGATATAAATATCGGTATCCCTATATAGCCTATTTGACCTATATACCAATTACCACTAATAACCTCTGCTATATTGCCAAGCGAAAAACTAAACAAGAAAAGACATATTCCAGTAGATATAAGAAGTATTTGTTTCCTTTCAGTAGTGTCCTTCTTTTCTTTGTATCTGCTAAACGAAAGTACTACTATCCATAATATTATAAATATCTGAACCATGTAACCGTATTTCGGCAGTATTCCTTCAATTGCAACCCTGTCGCAGTTTGTAAGATCAAAACCTGTCAGTGATAATTTTGTTGGTAATAAAATTATTGTTGGAAGGATTAGTCCATAGCACAATAATTTTATTTTATTTGATACATGTTTTTTATCTATAAATATATATATAAAAAATAAGCTCAATACATATATTAAGGGTTCAAATAATATTTCTAGGCTCCAAAAGAACATAGTATATTCTGGCTTATTTGTTGCCCAGAGTACTAGATCTGAAAACATCCATACGTTAATTGATATTGTTAAGAAAAATAGTGTTTTACTTAACAAATCTTTTCTGTTATGCAGTAATATAAAAAAACCAAAAAACAATGACACCATCATTGCTCCAAAATGTGAGTAATATATTAAAGGAGCAAAAACATTTTCTGAAAATATTAAATGTTTTACTGGACTCCAGTCGCAACTTTCTATTATTGTTTTTACTACTGTGTCCATGTTTTATTTTTATGTAAAGAAAATAAAATCTTTTAGATATAAATATTTAAATGCTACATAAATTATAGAAAGTAATATTAAAAACGCAAATAGTAAATCTATTACGTAATTATTTTTTTGTTTCTCTGTCATATATTTTTTTAAAATATGTCGGTATATAAGGACTATATTTTTCTATTATTCTTTTTGGTAAATTCTGTATAGATTTTATTTCTTTCCTGCAATTTTTCTCTCCGCAACTACACTTCATGTGCCACAATTTATCTATTTCGGTAATTGAATAATCTATAGTGATTTCTTCGTCTTTGTTAATATTTTTTAATGCCACAATTGTTACCTTTCCTTTTATTCCGCTATTTGGGTTACAGGAATGATTTGTAAATACTCCTGGTGATACTACATCCAACCAAATATTTTTTCCTATACCAACCCAGTTTGGTCCATATTGAGAAGATGCTTCGTCGGTGATTTTCCATTTCATTTTTTTACCCTTTAGTATAAAAATAGTTTCTCCTTTCTTTATACTATTTTGTGCAAATACACCTTTCCCATCAATTCCGCTTTCTTTTATATAAATATTTTTCATTTGGTTTTTCTGTATAGTAATGAAGTTATAATACCATCAAGGATGAATGTGTAAATTGGATATACTATTACACCGAAAGACATATTATTGATGGCAAATAAATTAAATAAATTTCCTGTTTCTGTTATTGACCATGCAAACTTGTCCTCTTCTTTTGGGTTGTATATTGATTTTTTAATTGTAGGCAGTGCGGCAAAGAAATCAATAAAAAGATTTGTGACTAATGCTATTAATGCGGAATCAAATACATACCACATTAGAAGACTTATAAATGAAGCTATTAAGCATATGATGTCTAACTTATCCGTTCCGCCGACGCCATATTTAATAGAAAGTAGTGCTATTATTGTTGGTGCGATTGCTTCGCTTACTGGTACCCATATTGTTTCTTCCGCTCCAGACGCCTTATAACTGAAAACTAATATTACTCCTATTATCGACCAAATAAACCAAGTGGCTCTATTGGGCTTAGTCTCACCTTTTAATATGGTTCTTATGTAGAATAGATATGCTGAGAAAGATAAAATGCCTGCGACAATTCCAAAAACTGTAGTCATATACTGTATATCTCCTAAAACTCCTTATAGTTAGGGTCGACTACAAAGTTTGCATAGATCGTCTTGTCGCTGTTCATTCTGAATGAACATGCTGTGCTTCTTTGATTACCTTCGCTACAAGTAACACCACTCCATCCAACAAATATTCTATTTGGTTCAACTAAAGCTCTAACATTTACCCTCTTGTCTTGCTCTAAAGATCCATTACATGTTGTTCCACACTCAAACAATACTATATCTCCACGATTAGCACATGGACGGCCAGGAGGACAGTTCTGAGAATTAAGTTCATTAACTGTAACTGTACCTCTGCCAGATTTTATTATGTTTAGGTTATAGTATGTGCTACTAGGCGGATTTACCGTTATAGTTGTCTGAGATACTGCACTACCACAAGTTATTGTATAAGTCGTTGTAGTGTTTATATCTGGAAGAGTTATGTTTCCTGATGTTGGTTGTGTTCCTGACCAACCGCCACTTGCAGTACAACTACTTGCTCCTGTGCTCGACCATGTTAGAGAAGGTGTTACTGGGGCTGTTCCTGAATTAGGATTTGAAGTAATTGTTACTGTTGTTGGTGGTATTGCATTACCTATTGTCACACTAGAACAAGCAAGATCGTCACTTATTGTACCGTTGCTTCTAGCCGCTCTTACGCAATAATTTTTAACACCAGCTGTTACTCCCCAATCTATTTGATAACCAGATACAGGATCGGATGTGTTTGCTGGTTTATCCCATAAAAACGTACCATTTCTGTATATTTTTATTGTATTAGGAGGATTATCTACTCCGGTAGATGTTACATTTGTTATTATGTTGCAAGGTTCCGTTGTACACCCACCGCTTATTATTGTTGATATTGTGCCAGATTCTGAATTTGAAGATATGGTGACTGTTTGAATATTTGAAAGAGTTGTTCCTCCTGCTCCCGTACAGCTTAATCTGTAGTTTCTTTGTGAAGTAATTGCTCCACTTGAAACACTTCCTGTTGTACCACTTGTCCAGTTTGCATTAGGTATCGAATCGGTACCTACATTTGTACAACTAGTAGCATTTGCTACTGTCCAACTAATAGTCGCACTACTACCTGAAGTTACAGAAGAAGGTGTGGCCGAGAGTGTGACTGTAGGAGCAGGAGTAACTACGTTTGATACTGTCACTGACCTACTTACTGAAGATGTTTGTGGTGTAGAATCAGAGTCTGTAGCATCTACACGGATTGTATGTGTGCCATTTGAAGTAAGTGCACTATTCCAAGAATATGTCCATCCTACATTAGGACATCCTGGGCGGTTCCATATATTACATACATCTTGTCTGTTAGTAATTGTTGCGTTACCAAGGAGAACACCGTCTAGATATACACGTACAGCAGATATTGCTGTTTCTGATGCAGAAGTGTTGTCGAGTGCCCATCCAGAGAGAGTGACGTTTCCAGAAACGGTAGCCCCACTTGCTGGTGCGTCTATTACTAAAGTTGGTGGGTTGCCAGAGGGTGGTGGAGGCGTGCTCGTAACGGTAATATTTTTGGTACATTGTGATCCATACATACCAGTGCCTAGTTCTGCCATTTGAAATGTGAACGGATATGTCCCTGGTGTGTTAGGTGCTGTAAATGTTGTGCTAAATGTAGCGCTCGATCCTGGAGTTATAGGAGTAGAAGGTAGAGCTATACCGCTTGGTCCCCATACTGTGCTCCAGTTGGGCATAGATACGAGATATGAAGAGCCATTGACCGCCCAACCTAATGCGCTCCAGTTTTTTGTACCACTGTTTAACATGGTGAATGATCCTGTGAATGTCTGTCCTGCTTGCACTGTGTTTGGTGCGGAGAATGAAGAACAGGTTGCTCCGAGGACTTGAGCCGCAGATACAGAGAGTTGAGCTGTGGCACTAGGCCCTGTAGCTAGAAGTACGTCTGAATTGATTCTGAATGAGTATGTGTTAGGGGCAGGGGTACTTCCTGAGGTCTGTATCGTGAATGTTGCTGTTACAGGAGAATAATCCATGCCGAAAGTTACTCCTATCATTGGAATACCACCTGAGGTGTATCCGCCAACAAAACTACATGTAGAACCCTGGGGACAATCACCTGTGTTTAACTGAAGTCTCACTGAACTACCAAAAGCACCAGCTTCTGGTACAAGAGTTATTGTATATACAACAGTGTCATTTTGATTAATGGATTGAATTGATGGAGATATATTTATATCGTAATTTCTATTTCCTCCAGAACTAGGTGTACCTGCTCCACTACTTGCTCCACTACCGCAAAAAGTAGAAAATCCATTTACATAACCAGTTGTACAGGATGCTCCGCTATATGAAGGAATACATTGTGTTGGTCCAGGACCGACTGAAGTTAATTGTTTACCTTGTATTGTTATTGTGGCACATTGGCAAGAGTAACACCCGTTTGCTAAAGGTATACAATTTGACGGACTTCCGCAAGAATTAGTAACTCCACCACCGTATCCACCACAAGAAGGTGTTGGATTCAACCATTCGCATCCTGGTGCGTATGATTGTGCAGAAGCATACGAGGCACCTACAAAAAATGTGAAAATTATCGCAAAAGAAAATATAGTGTATTTCATATTATTTGAATGTCGTTAATTCTATTGATACTTTTTTGTCCGCATTCTCTCGTAGGGTAATATTTAGGTTTATATCCTTGCTTCCACCTGTGATAGATATAATACTTTCTGTAATAGATAGATTTTGGCCAAGTGTTATTTTATTTTTCTTAAAATAGTCGGTGATAAATTTCTGTGCACCTCCAAGACTTCTTCTGCTTATATATTCAAATGTGTGTTGGGTAGGACTGCCTTGTTGTGTGAATGTATATGATTCTACTATAGCTTCTACGTCGCTTTGTTCTATGAGCCCTTCTGGAAATGTGTTTGGTATTGTGTATGAGGTGTCTCGGAACATTCCTTCTGGTGTGGCAACTTGTGTTGCTACTGTCTTTGGTAAATAAGTTTTAGAAATATATCGCTTGTAAATAAAAGTGCTCCCTTGTAGGATGCCAAACACGACAGCTAAACTTGCAAGAGAAAAGAAAAATTTTTGGTGGTGCATCATAATACAAAAATTATACCATATGCAATTTTAAAAAAGTGTGCAGAGCTGTGTGTGGATAAATAAAATATATTTTAAATATATTACGTAAAAAGCCCTGTCGGCTTGCGGTGCCCAGTTTTTCATGGGTGGCAAGTCGAGCAGGGCTCGGTGGTTTAGTTGCAACCGTCGTCTTCACGACGAATCACAACCAAACGGTTTAGCGTGTTCAGGTCGGTCCGAAGACCTTCCTGAAAAATCGGAATGATTGCGGTGCATCCGTACACGGATGCCGGACTTATTGCCACGGGGGCAACGAGCGTTTCTCCGCTCCGAGGATCAATCACTAGCAATCGCTGACGATCAAATGCGTTCCACACATCCCCGTTATTTTTTTGGGCAATGTATGGGATCATGAACTTTGAGATGGTGGTGGACAGAAATCCATCACCGACGAGGGCAATATTTGCCATGTCGGTGAAACGGAGCACCTCTCCGTTTGATGTTCCAAAGCGGACCCCGCTTTTGACATCGTAGGAGGCAACTCCATTTGCTTGACCAAACTCTGTCAGTGCACCTGCACTAACCAGTCCGATGCGTCCCGTGTTACCGATGATATCTCTTCTAAAGAAGATACCCCGGACTAAATCGTCGGGAGAATCGTACATCCCTCCGATTCCATCAGTCTGAGTGTCTCTCCCTAAGTTGGCAAGAAGACCGAAACCTATTTCACCTGGAGTATACCGAAGCAGGAATGAACCTGCTGAGGTGTTCGCTCGGAATACGAGCGAACCGTTTGGTCCGGGGTTTGCGACCCCAAGTTGACCAAAAGTTACTTCCGAAGTGTTTCGGATCAGTGAGTTCGCTCCAGGCCTGGTGACCATACTCAAGGTGTTACCCTTGAGTATGTAGATTCCACCGCATTGACTCGGGATCGAGCAGTAATCCCACCCCTTGAGGATGAGATTTTTGCCGTCCTGACTTACACGGTTGAGCGACCATGGTGCCCATGGGACACCAAGGAGACCCCACCATGCGGGCCTAGTGGAAAAGAACCGTTCGTTTGTGAGCAAACGAATCTCTTCCCAGCACTGCCATCCAGCAATGCAAGTCTTCTGCGCTCGGAACAAATGCTGTTGGCGTTCGGTGCCAGGGTCGGTTGCAATCAACCAAACCTCCTCGCTGCCAGACAAGATGTCGACAGGACGAAGAATCCCCTGTTGCACCTCGAGCGGTACTTGGAGGTTGTTGATTGTGGTGTACTGGGCGACCAACGGGCCCCCCAGCAAGATCAAAAAAAATACGAATCGTGCCATGGGGGCACCTCCCTTTCAGATTTCAGAGAACTCGTCTCTGAAATTAATAATACACCTATTTAAAAATTTGTCAAGTATTTCGGGTGATTTTGTTTTTTTATAACAAAAAACCCGCCGGTTCAATATGCCGGTGGGTTAAACATGGCAGAGGAAAGAGATTAGGGGGAAGCTTCCTCCCCTCTCTCCTTCCTCCACTCTTTTAGTTGAGCCATGAGCCCTTCTTTGGAGCACTCCTGCGTCCCCTGTGATTTTGTGAGTCACAGAATGAAGTGGCCATACCTACATTTAAACATGTTTTATTAAAAAGTCAAAATAAAAAACCCCTGATCCAAATTTAGATCAGAGAGTTTGGTGTGAAAGTATTTTTTTTGGGACGGCGAGGATAAAGGGTGATGATCGGGGGATCATCTTCCTGTATCCTCGCTTCGGAGTGCTCATCTGTTTTTAGAATATCAAATATAAAAAATTTGTCAAATAAAAACACCCCTTTAGTATGTAGTTTATTCTAAATCTTCAATTTTTAATATTAAATTATCTTACAGTCCCTCCGACTTTAGCTTCTGTATCGCTTCCTTTGCTGTTTTAGATAGTTTTTTTGGCATCGCTACTTTTATGTGTACGAGTATATCTCCCCTCCCTTTATTTCCTGTAGGCACTCCTTTGTTTTTGATTTGTAGTATTTCGCCCGTGTTTATTCCTTCTGGTATTGAGAGTTTTGTAACACCATCGAGTGTTTGTATATCGTATGTTGCACCAAGTAGTGCGTCAGAAAGAAGAATTGAAAGATTCATAACGAGGTCATTGCCTTGTTTGCGGAATGTTTTGTGTTGCTTGACGTGAATCTTGATGTAAAGATCACCTGAAGTCCCACCTTTTACGGCTTCACCTCTGCCAGAGAGGCGCATCATCTCTCCGTTTTCTATTCCAGCTGGAATATTTATTTTTACTTCTTCTTCTCTTTTCAAAACTCCTGCCCCGCTACACTTGTCACATTTTTCTTTTGGAACTTTACCTTCTCCGCTACAAGTTTCGCAATTGCGAGTCATCTCGATTGACCCAAAGATTGAGCGCTTCATTTCGCGTATCTTACCTTTACCGTTACAAGTTTTGCACTCTATTTTTTCTGTGCCTTTTTTTGCCCCGCTTCCGCTACAAGTCTCGCAGTTTGAAACTTTGTGTATGAGGAAAGAACGCTCTACTCCGAAAATAGATTCTTCAAATGAAAGTTCTATGTCTACTGACACATCTCTACCTCTCTTTGCTTGGCCTCTGCTACCGCCACCAAAAAATTCTCCAAATATATCTCCCAAGTCAAAACCTTCTGCAGAAAATCCGCCTTGTCCCCCAGCGAACCCAGAGAAATCAAATCCTTCAAACCCACCAAAACCTCCGCCTTGAGGGCCTGCTCCACCTGCAAAAGTCTGTCCGTATGTGTCGTACTGAGCTCTCTTTTGATCATCGGAAAGCACGCTGTAAGCTTCGTTGGCTTCTTTGAATTTTTCTGCATTCCCACCTTTTTTGTCTGGGTGATGTTCGTGGGCAAGTTTGCGAAATGCTTTCTTTATATCTTCTTTTGAAGCATTTTTATTTACCCCCAATATTTCATAGTAGTTTTTGCTCATATAGGCATTATACAATTTTTATTCTGTTAAATCACTTGACAAAGTTTAAATAATACGTACTGTAAATTAAGGAGATGTTGTAAATCATGTTCACAATTGAAATCAAAATCGGAACCCCTACCGAAGGTTACGGTAAAAACATGGGCACTTTCGGGAAGTTCAAGCTTCTGTCCTTTGCTCGCCGTGTCCTGGAAGATCGAGGATGGTTGAATAACAAGAAGGGCGACAAAACTTACTGGTTGCCTCGCGACGGAAAGGGGCATCTTTGGGCAAAAATTGTGCCTCTACGCAAAGTTCAGTCTTTACAAAGATTACCGAAGGCTCGCTAATCTTTGTGACAAGCAAGAAGCCCCGGACGCAAGTTCGGGGCTTATCTATTTATTCTGTCTTTTCTCCCTCTCTCTCCTTTTTAGGTTCTTCAGGCTTTTGTTCGCCCGCTTCTTGTGCCGGAGCTTGCTTGCTCATATGCTCGCCTATTTTTTGCATTTCATTAGACAAGTCGGTAGTAGCTTTTTTGATAGCTTCTGTATCTGTGCCGTCTTTTACTTTTTTCAAATCTTCTATTTTTGTATTTACAGCATTTTTTATTTCATCTGTTATTTTACCCTCAGCATCTTTGAGTGATTTTTCTGCTGTGTAGATCATTTGCTCTGCAAAGTTTTTGGCTTCAGTTGCTTCCTTTTTCTTTGCATCTTCTTCTGCATGAAGCTCTGCATCTTTTTGCATTTTTTCTATTTCTTCTTTTGAGAGTCCGCTAGAACCTTCTATCTTTATAGATTGTTCCTTGCCACTTGATTTGTCTTTTGCTTTTACACTTAGGATTCCGTTTGTGTCGATATCAAAAGTCACTTCGACTTGTGGTACTCCACGAGGTGCTGGTGGTATGCCGTCTAGGATAAATCTACCTAGTGACCTATTGTCTTGTGCCAGAGGTCTCTCACCTTGGACTACGTGTATCTCTACACTTGTCTGGTTGTCGGCTGCTGTTGAGAATACTTGAGAACGAGAAGCTGGGATTGTTGTATTTCGCTCTATTAGTTTTGTTGCAACAGAACCCATTGTCTCTATACCAAGTGAAAGAGGAATAACATCGAGAAGAAGGATGTCTTTTACATCTCCACCAATAATACCTCCTTGGATAGCCGCACCGAGTGCCACTACTTCATCTGGGTTGATTGTTTTGTTTGGTTCTTTACCAAAAAACTTCTTAACTTCTTCTATGATTTTTGGCATACGAGTCTGGCCTCCTACGAGTACTACCTCGTCTATATCTCCAACTTTAAAAGGAGAAGCTTCAAGTGCTCTTTTTGTGATAGTGATAGATCTTTGTATAAATTCATCTGCTATTTCTTCGAGCTTTGCTCTGTTCATTTTTATAAGCAAGTGTCTTGGTCCTGAAGAGTCGGATGTGATGAATGGAATATTTATTTCTGTCTCTGTCGCTGTAGATAGCTCTATTTTTGCCTTCTCCGCTGCTTCATCGAGTCTTTGGAGAGCGAGAGCATCTTTTGTTATATCTATACCACTTTCTTTTTTGAATTCATCGGCAAGGTATTTGATAATTTTTTGATCAATATCCTTTCCTCCTAGGTGTGAGTCTCCGTCTGTCGCTTTTACTTCTACTACATCATCCCCTACTTCGAGAATAGAAATATCAAAAGTACCTCCTCCGAAGTCGAAGACCGCTATCTTCTCATCTTTCTTTTTGTTGAATCCGTAAGCAAGAGCCGCTGCTGTTGGTTCGTTGATGATTCTTTTTACATCAAGGCCAGCGATTTGGCCTGCATCTTTTGTAGCCTTTCTCTGTGCGTCGTTGAAGTATGCTGGAACAGTGATGATTGCCTCTGTGATTTTTTCACCGAGCTTTGCTTCTACATCTGCTTTGATTTTTGAAAGTATCATCGCTGATATTTCTTCTGGTCTGTATTGTTTGTCGCCTATCTTTACATTCACTCCTCCAGTTTCTGATTTAGACATTTCGAAAGGCACACTCTTTTTGTCGTTCTGGATAGCCTCTTCATCAAAGTCGTGACCTATAAATCTTTTGATACCAAAGACTGTATTTTTTGGGTTTGTCACTGCTTGGCGACGAGCGAGAAGACCCACGAGTCTTTCACCTGCTTTTGATATAGCGACAATAGAAGGAGTAGTGCGAGCCCCTTCGCTGTTTTCAATAATTTTTGGATTGCCTGCCTCCATCACTGCAACTGCACTATTTGTTGTACCTAGATCGATTCCAATTATTTTTGACATGATTTTTTAGGTTAATTATTAATTTTTTGTTGATATATTTTATAAATCTCTAGTCTCTGCGTCAAGAAATTATACAGCCGTGAGCCTTGTTTGTGTACTTGACTATGTGTGTATAAGGTGATATAATTTTGAGTAGGAGTGTTATGACAATAAAATTTGAAAAACCGGAAGACGGACGATTAATCGTTAAGATTTCTGCAGAAACCGAGGAGGATGTCCAAGATCTATCGCAGGTAGAGATTGGGCAAACCGTCACGGTTCAGGCAACTGTGAGAAGAAAAGACCCTATGGTATCCGTACAGTCGGAGGTGTACTTATTGGTCGATCTCTCATCGGTTGCTCCACCCGAAGACAACTGACATCTAGTCTTCTTCTCTGAATCCAGCAAGGTGCGTCGCCGCCTTGCTGGATTTTGTTTTTCTACTTTTTATATTCCCCTATTTTTACTTTCGCCGGCCTCAAGACTTTTTCATTCATCATGTATCCTGGTTGGATTGTTTCTAACACCTTATGATCCTCATCTTCTTTTTCTGTCTCTATTGTCTCTAGCGCTTCGTCTCTCATTGGGTCAAATACAAGACCTTTCGGATCTACTTTCTTCACTCCGTAAGATTCTAAAGTCGAGAGAAGTTGGTTATAAATATATTCAATACCTTTGGTCCACACGCTTGGAAGTGCGTCCCATGCTTCTTTGTTTCTAAACGCTAGGTCGAAGCTGTCTATTGTTGGTAGTATGTCGTTTATAAGATTTTCGTTTGCGTATTTTGCAAAACTTCTCTTTTCTTCTTCTGCACGTTTACTTATGTTGACACTCTCCGCTCTCTCCTTTTGCCAACCTGTGAGGTATTCTTCTTTTTCTTTTTCCAGTTTTTTTATTTTCTCCCTAAGCTTTTTTATGAGGTGAGCCGGAGTTTCGTTTAGTTCGTCGCCATCTTCTCCTATTTCGTCGAATACGACATCGTCCGTGTCCGTAGACTCTTCGTTCTCATTGTTTTTTATTGTTTCGTCTTCATTCATACTCTTTATTATACGGCAAAATAAGCTTTCCAAAAACTTGACTTTGTGTATATATTTGATATAATATAGAACAGATATGTCACCTCCCGCTACCCCTCAAGTAGGACAGACGTTAACTCATAATAATAACTCGTTGGACTCTTAAATCCAATACACTCCCTCGGTCGGTCATTGATGAAGGAAAGTATTTCCTGTATTTCTTCATCACT
>JACCDR011243540.1_pt1 | contig 18611 bp, 21 predicted proteins | sample 7446431 | NCBI WGS metagenome assembly JACCDR01 (sample SAMN15323443, study PRJNA562643) | freshwater metagenome | isolation source: river surface water | place: USA:Blue River Watershed | collected 2017-08-17
CCCCGCCCCGTCCCCGATCAGGACGACGTCCCAGTCGAGGATGCCCCACGGTTGCAGCACGTTAGCCAGTCGGACCTGCAGCATCTCCTGCCGGACCTTGGCCTTCTCCTCCTTGCGCAGCGCCGCCACCGTCTTCACCTTGTCGGCGATGGAGTTCACGCTCTTTTTCTTCAAGGCCATACACCCTCTTTCCCAGCTCGTTGGCCAGCTTGAACAGCTCTTGCACGTCGGCCCGGAACTGCCCGATCAGCTGGCCGGACATGGCGAGGGCCGCGTTGACGGTGTTGACGACCACGCTCGGGCTGCGCGCCTCGACGACCCCTTCCGGGACCGAGTCGTCAACCTCCATGGAGATGTAGAGCGGGTCCGTCGGGGTCGCGTCGGCCCACTCGAAGATGACCGACATCCCCCGGATCCGGGGGTTCTCGCCGCGGACGTCCTTGAGGAGGGCGATCGCCCTCCCCGTAGCGGCCGCGGCCTCCAGGGACGGAGCTTGGGCGTCACTCACGCGGCACCCCCCTTCCTTGAGCGTCCAGACGGGCCTGCAGGATATCGACCGTCTGCTGCAGGACCTCGGGCGCGTCGTCGGCGAGGAGGGTCGACTCGCCCGGCGTGGCGGCCCCGGCCGACTCGAGGGCGGCCGTAATCTGTTGCTCCCTGATCTGCTCTACCCGGTTCGTCACGTACCGCAAGTGGGACCAGACCAGCATGACCAGGCCGGCGCACGCCGCCGCCCCGAGGGTCCAGTTGGCGCCCCAGAGGAACACCGCCCACCATTCTTCGAAATCCCTCGGGGCTCGGTCGGCCACGATGAACGCTGCGAAGTAAGCCAGACCGGCCATCCACACCCCGAAGCAGAGGGCGCAGTTCAGGAGGTTCCGGAAGAACCCGGACCGCCACGACTCCGTCCCGGCTCGGTACTTCCTGAGGAACGAGTCCTCGTGGAACCACAAGTTCAGGACCGCCACGGCAGCGAGAGCCGCCTTGACGATCACGCTCAATTCGTGCACTTCAACACCCCTTTCGACAGTTGTTTCGGCGGCCGCTGCCGCCCCGCCCGTGGCCGCCGCGCCCCCGGCCTCCCCCTCCGCGGGGGAGCGGGGCCGGCTGTCCACCCAACACGAAGAAAATCCCGTGGTGCACCGCCCACAGGGCGACCGCGGTGCAGACCAGGGGAACAATGGACCCGCTCACCGCCGAGCCGGTAACGGCTCCGAGCAAGGCCAGAAAGCAAAACGTCGGGTACCCCATCAGGTATCCCCTTGAAAGACCCCGTCGGGCCACTCCACCGTCACCCCCCGGTCGGAGTCCTGCTCCGTCGGGACGTACTCCGGCTTCAGTTGCACTTCCAGGAAGTTGGCCGGGTTCCGCCCCCGCGGCATCAGCGGCGCGTACGGCGGGAGGTACTCCCGCAGCCCGATCCGCTCGAGGAACAACCTGGGGGATTGCGACACGACTGGGGTCGACATCTTGAAAAACCTCGTTGAAACGGATTCAATGATCCGGCTTTGACTCGCTCCGCCCCGCGGAGTCCATTATCCCGAACAAAGGCGGTTTGTGTTAGAGCCCAAGTTGCAAGAGGCCGAAATCCACCGGAAGCTCGAGCACCTCGTCCGCATGGTCCAGTCGGGGAACATGGTCAGCCTGGTGCCGTTCCTCGAGATCGCGTTCCGCCTCGACAACCGCCCGTACAACCTCGACCACCACTACCAGTACGAGCCGATGTTCCGGACCCGGCGGCCGAACTCGCTCGTCCTGTACACCGGCCGGCAGGTGGCGAAGACCACGTTCGAGGCGGCCGACTCGATATTGATGTCGACGTGCATCCCGAACTTCAAGACCGGCTTCATCACCCCGCTGTCCGAGCAGGCCCGCCGCCTCTCGAACGACCGGGTCAAGAAGATGCTCGAGGAGAGCCCGATCCGCCGCCTGATCACCGGCCGGAACACCGAGAACTCCGTCTTCCGGAAGACGTTCTCGAACGGGTCGGTGATGCACTTCACGTTCGCCCTCCTGTCGGCCGACCGGGCCCGGGGGCTGTCGCTCGACAAGTGCGCGTTCGACGAGGTGCAGGACCTCGACGCCGCCCACATCCCCGTGATCGTGGAGGGGATGTCCCACTCGAAGTGGAAGCTGCGGCAGTACGCCGGCACCCCCAAGACGTTCCAGAACACGCTCCACGGGCTGTGGCTGTCCTCGAGCCAGGCCGAGTGGGTCATCCCGTGCCGCGCCTGCAAGAAGGAGAACACCTGCAGCTCGGCGCAGGACCTCGACAAGATCATCGGCCCGGTGTGGACCCCGGGCGAGGGCCAGCGGTTCCTCGGGACGATCTGCGCCCGCTGCCGCCGCCTCATCGACCCGGCCGACGGGCGGTGGATGCACGGCAAGTACGAGGAGCGGTGGGAGATGGCCGGGTACCACATCCCGCAGCACATCATGCACGTCCACTACTCCGACCCGCAGGCGTGGGCCGCCCTCCGGGCGAAGCGGGACGGCCGCGGCGGGTACACGCAGACCCGGTACTTCAACGAAGTCTGCGGCGAGGCGTGCGGCACCGGCCACAGCCTGGTCTCGTTCCAGGAGCTCCAGGCCGCCGCGCGGCTGGGGTGGCGGAACGACCCGTCCGACCCGGAGCGGTCGGCCCCGCAGGCCGAGAAGTACTCGATGACGGTGCTGGCCGTCGACTGGGGCGGCGGCGGCGAGGAGATGCTCTCCCTCACCACGATGGCGGTCCTCGGGTACCTGCCCGACGGGTCCGTCCACGTCATCTGGGGTAAGCGGATGATGAGCCCGCACGACCACCTTGGCGAGGCCGCCGAGTGCCTGCGGATCTTCCGCCTGTTCGGGTGCTCGTTCCTCGTGCACGACTACAGCGGGGCCGGCACGCTGCGGGAGACGTTCCTCGTCCAGAATGGCATGTCCCCGGACAAGCTGCTGCCCATGGCGTACATCGGCGTCGTGTCGATGCTGCCGGTCACCTACAAGGAGGCGACCGACGTCCACCCGCGGTCCCACCACCAGATCAACAAGACCCGCAGCCTCCTCTACACGTGCAACGCGATCAAGATCGGCAAGCTCCTGTTCTTCCGCTTCGACCGGGCCAGCGCCGAGGAGCCCGGCCTGATCTCCGACTTCCTCGGCCTGGTCGAGAACAAGGTCGAGTCCAAGCGGGGGAGCGACACGTACACGATCGTCCGCCACCAGCTCATCAGCGACGACTTCGCCCAGGCCGTGAACATGGGTGCGAACATGCTGTGGTACCTGCACGGGTCCTTCCCCTCACTCACCGTGGCAACCAGCCCGCTCACCGAGGAGCAGCGGCGGGCGGCGGCCGTGGCTCACGACCCGGCCGACGACGGCGAGGACGCCGGCGTCACTCCGGACAGCCCGGATAGTCGTAGCCCCTGATGCAGTCGTCGTGCTGGATGGCGGCGTACGCCGCCGCCGGCTCTTCGAAGGTCTGGAACGCCCAAACCACGTCGAACCCCGGCGTGTCCGGGGGGCTGGCGACGACCTTCTTGGGCTGGCGCCGGAGTATGGACGACATTCGGGCGACGCGCTCGTCCTTCAGCTGGTGCTCCGGGCCGATCACAACCAGCAGCTCGTAAACCCCGTCGTACGGCTTGTTGACGTGGGTGTTGTAGGCCGCCTTCAGGACGCTGCGGGGCAGCGTGTAGAGCTGCACACCGAAGCTGTCAACCCCCAGCGCCGACTTCAAGGTATCGACGTCGGCGCAGGCCGAGAGGTGGTCCACCCACTTCTCCAACTTGTCGAACCACGGGCGGTCGAACTCGGCCCGCGGCTGGTCGAGGGTCGACTCCTCCATGCGGAACACGAACTCGCACCCCTTGAACCGCTCCTCGGCAGCCCGGGCATCGGCCAGGTTGTCAAAGTAGAAGGTGACCGGGACCTCCCCGTCCTTCGACTTGCCGGTCTCCCCGAGCTTGCCGGTCCCGGCCTTGCCCTCCAGCTCCTCGACCCACGCCTTCTTGTTGGCGGGGGACGACTTGATGTAGACCACCAAGGCGAGGAGCCGGTCCTGCTCGATCGCCTCGACCTGCCGGACCTCGGCCGGGCCCTTGGCCTCGGACTTGACCTTCTTCGCCTTCTTGACCGGCTCCCGCGCCTCCTCGGCCGGGGCCGTCGTCGGCTCGGCCTCGCCCGCGTCCGGCTCCGCGTCGATCGCCCCGCCCCACGGCGCGAGCCGGTACTGGAGTCGGAACGGGTTGTTCCGCTCGTCGAACAGGCGGGCCTCGCTCCACGCGCCGGTCGGCGCCGCGGGGGGCCGGCCGCCCGCCTCGCACAGGTCCTTCAGCCGCTGCTGCCACTCGTCCATCCGGGACGCCTGCCGGGCCAGCTCGATCTTGCGCGCGTCGACCAACTCGATCACCGCGATCCTCTGGTTGTCGAGGGTGTTGAACCCCTCCAGCACCTCGTGAAAGAGGGCCACCAACTTGTCGATGTCCAAGTCACCACCTCCGGTTACGCCTCCGCCGGCCACAGGGCTTGGAACGCCCAGGACCGGTCGGTGGACAGGTTCTTGACCAAGGCCCCGGAATCTCGGACGGCCCGGTCCAACGCCAACTCGTCGACCGGGGCGATCCCCAGCCGCTCCAAGGACTCTACGAAAACGCCCCGGTCGATCCACCGGCACTTGCAGTCGGGGTCGTACGGCGCCGTCGCCCACGCCCCGCTCACCTTCAACACCCGTCCCAAGGCCGCCTTGGTCGGGCCGCCGGCGGGGTAGGACTCGTACCCCCGCTTCGACGAGTCTGAGATCCACTCGACGTCCCAGCCGTTCTCGGCCGCCCACTCCACCAGCCACTTCCGGGCCGGGGTCGGCCCCTGCCGCCGGGTCAGCTTGTCCCGCCTCGGGTACCACCACCGGAGGAAGTTCGGGAGGACGTGCGGGACGGCGTCCCGGACCTCCGGGGGGACGTCGAACGCCCCGCGGTCGACCCGGCCGAACCGGAGCACGGACCACGCCCCGCCCAGGTAGAGCAGGTCCGCTTCGAGCCGACGCATCCCGACGACGATCCCCGCCGCCGGGTCGACGTTCTGCCACAGGGACAGGCGGCACCCCGGGCCGTACCGGTACACGACGGTCGGCCAGTCGCAGTCCCGGGGCAGCCCCTCCAAGGCAGCATACGCCGACCGCCCGCGCTCGGAGACCCGCTCGAACGCGCAGCCGACCAGCTCGCACATCCGGCCGAACGCCCGGGCCGCCCGCCCCCCGGTGACGGCCAGGTTGGTCCGACCCCGCCCGCACCACGGCGCGAGCAGCTCGGAGGCGACGTGGGCGATCGCCTCCCAGGCCACGGCCGAGGCCGTCGACCGTCGGCTCAGGGCCTCCATCTCGCCCAGGGTGGGTAGGCGGGGGCGGGGGAGGTCCTGGGTCGGGGTGACGACGCCCCGGGGGAGCCCGGCACCCGGGCCGTAGTCCCCCTTCGCGTCGATGGAGTAGTTGGCGAACATCCACATCTTGGCGGCCTCCTGCCACCCGAGGCGCCGCTCGCAGCGGACGACCTCGGGCGGGTGGAACGCCGCGGACAACTTCAGGGCGAGGGACGCTTGACGGGGGGAGTAGGACGGGAACCCGACGCCCCGGTCGACGAACAGCCGCTGGACGTACCGGAACGGGTCGGGGCAGAACTCGTCGGACCCGGCCACGAAGGCGGCCGTCGTCCCCCGGAACTGGGCGACCCCGCAGTACAGGCTCCCCCGCGGGAAGACCATGACCCGCGACAGTCGGAAGGTGGCCTCCGAGACGAGTCGGTCCGGCTTGTCGACCGACCCGGTCCACCACTCGCCACCGACTTCGACGTACCCGACCCGGTGGATCGAGGTGGTGGCGGGGAGGTCCCCCTCCGGCTCGACCAGGCGGGCCGCCTTGGACTTCGGACGCGCCTCCACAAGTTCGTCCCACTCCTTCCGGCTCATGCCGACCGCGTGCAGGGCCGCCTTCCGCGTCGACGCGTCGATCCCCTCGAGGAACAGGACCAGTGCGTCCCGCCACCCGACCGACGCCTGGGCGATCGATTCCAGCCACGCCAGGGGGCGGAGGGGGAGGGACTGGTCCAGCAGGCCGAGCGGGACGCCGCCCCGGTCGTCGACCGCGACCCGACCGTCGACGGCCTTGGCGTAGCGGACGAGCTCCGCCGACAGCTCGCGGCCCCAGACGACCACCTTCCGGCCGTGGAACACCTGGAACGAGGCGTCCCGAGGGAACTGGGCGGCCGGACTGAAGGCGACCACCGGCAACGTCGTCACGTCGGACTCGGCGTGCCGGCGGTGCAGCTCGATCGCGGTGACGACGTCGTCCAGGATGAACGCCCGGTCGGGGAAGAACGGGTCGTCCGCCCGGACGACGGACTTCAGGAACGCGAACCCGCGCAGGGCCCCGGGGGCCGTCACGTCCGAGATCGGGATGAGGCGGTCCTTGCGGAGCTCGATCCGCTCCCCCGTCATCCACATGGCCGAGTACTGGTCCGGCAGCGTCTCGATCGGGACCACCAGGGCGCCGCCGCGAGTCCGATCCTCCCGGGTCAGGGCTCGCTGACGCTGTCCGGCCAGCTGACGGATCACGGCGTACCCCAGTACGGCGATCGACCGTGGCTGCCGTGATTGGAACTTTTCGAACTCCGCCCGGTCGAACCCGGCCAGGCTCCAGTCCACGCCGACCCGTCGACGCGACGGGGCTGCCGGACCCCACAGGAGGGCAGAGTGGCGGTATGCCCGCTCGGCCGCTGCCGGCGCCCAGTCCCGAAGTCCGGTCCTGGTCGGGCTCAACCGCTGCACCCGAGTTGCGGCCTCCTCCTCGCTGCAACCCCACGCTGCCGCTGCCAAGACGACCGGTCCCCCGGACGAGCCGCAATCCGGGCAGTAGTGCCAAGAGGAATCGCTTAGTGTATCCTTATAGGAATGCAAAGCGTCACCCTTGCAGGCGGGGCAGAGCGACGTAAACGGAAGGACGTCCGGCACCCGAACTTGTAGGGCGGCGAAAACCTGTTTCCAAACTGGATCTTGCATAAAGGATTATCCCCATGATCGATGGAACCCGGTTTTACGAGAAAGTCCACTCGGTGACCGACTCGGGCGAGCCGTTCGTGGCGCTCCCGGAGTACGTCAAGGAGGCCTCCGAGCGGGACCTCTCGGCCCCGGACGACCTGCCGCCGGCCCTGTTCGCCGACCCGGTCAAGAAACGCTACCCCTGCCACACCAAGGCCGCGACCTGGAAGAGCGCCCTCGACCTGTACGAGGGCGGCCCGCCGGCCGTCAGCGCCGTCGAGAAGCGCCTCCGGGCCGCGGCCGGCGTGTTCGGCATCCTCGCCGACGTCGAGTCGGTCAAGCAGGCCTGCCTCGCCGACCGCCGGGAGGCCGACCTCGACCTGGACAACGGCGACTTCGGTCTCATCCTAGAGAAGACCGGCGGCCAGCGCCACCGGCACCTCCCCATCCGCAACGCCGAGGAGGTCAAGGCGGCCGAGGACTACCTGCACCGGTACCGCGACCGCCTGCGGTACGACCTCCGCCGCGGCCTGGCCGACAAGATCATCGAAAAGTCCGCCTCGTTCGGGTGCCCGCTGTCCGACCCGGACGCGGTGGAGCGGATCGCCGGCCTCGGAACCTGCGCCCCGTCGCAGGCCGCCGAGATGCTCTACCTCTGCGCCCGCCAAGTCGCTCCGCGGGACAAGGAGGCGGCCGCGGCCATGACCGAGGTCGCCATCTCCGTACTCGAGCGCCCCGAGCTGTCGGCCCGGAGCGAGAGCATGCAAAAGGTGGCCAAGCTGCTCGACACCGCCCACCACGACTACCGCCTCCCGGCCGGCGGTCCGTCCTACCGGCCCGAGGACCGGCTCTTCGTCCTGACGCACAAGGTCGCCGCGGAGGCGGCCTCGTCCCACTGCCAGCTCCAGACCGGCAGCTGCTACGAGAAGAGCGCGATCAGCTCGATCCCGGTCGACCGACTTCGGGGCGTGTTCGGCGACGACTTCGTCGACAACGTGGCCCCGAGCGGGTTCTTTGTCGACGGGGAGAAGCTGGCCTCCATCGTGGAAACGCTTCCCCGCGGCGACGCCGAACTGTTCGACCAGCTGGCCCGGGAGTGCGGCGTCAAGACCGCTTACGTCGAACGGCCGGAGGGCGGACCGCTGTCGTCGCCGGAGGCCCTCCACCGCCTGGCCGCGGCCCACTCAGGCCAGCGGTAGCGCGAACCGCCTCGGGTCCTTGACCTCGAGGCGGTCCCAGCAGAGCCCGCAGCTCTGGCACGTCGTCTTGGTTACCCCGTTCTCGGCCGGGCAAACGATCTTCCCGGCCGCGAACTTCTGGACCGTCGTCCGCTTGACGCGGAACATCAGGTCCACCCGCCCCTTCGGAACGTCCTCGTCCTCGGTCGCCATGTAGACGACCCGGACGCGCTTGCCGATCTTCCCCGGAAACCCGGTCTCCCGGTCGCACGAGTAGTGTACCCGGATGTTCCGCAGTTTCGCCAACGGGGCCAGTTCGGCCCGCAGCTCCGGCTTTCGCCAGGAGCGGGTGTAAACATAAAAGCGGCACTGTGGAGACGCCTCCACAATCCTCCGCCACTTCCGGATGTACGCCGCGGAGTAGAAGTCCCCGCTGACGTGGATCCGGAGCAGCGTGACGCCGCGGTCGCGAATCTCCCCAACCATCCGCCGCACGAAGTCCCGCTTCTTGGATTCCTTCCAAGCCCGGACGTACGTCTTCTGGGTGAACCGCATCATGCCCTTCGTCGCGTAGCAGGCGGCCTCGCAGAGGCCGCTCCGCCCGGGACAGGTGTCGATGGCCGGCAGGGAGAAAGTGTGAACGGTACCGCCGAGCTTGCGGTTACCGAGGTTCAATAAGGCTTTCGCCTTCGTCGATGTCATGACTGAATTGCCTACGAAATGCGATGAGCAAAGGAATCGCTTTCGCCCTCACTTTGAGGACCTCCAACCGTTCAGGCCGAACCACACGACCTCGCAGGACACGGCGTCCGCGTGGCTCGAGAACCGAGACCACGGACCGAAGGAACGGACGACCGGCCCGCCACCGAGCCTCATGTCCAGCGTCCAGGGGCCCTTCCAGGTGCGGGTCCACCCCGCGACCGAGCCGCCGTCGCCGAACACCGCACGCAGCAGGAAGAAGGCCTGCCGCTTCAACGCCCCGGACGGGTAGATCCGGGAAATCCTCCGCCGGCGGCCCCGTAGCCCCGTGAGGAGCGGGGCCGCCGCGGAGTTGTCGATCACCTCGACGTCGCCGTTCCGGTGGATCCGGACGCGGACCTGGCGGGCGCTCACGTCCCGACCTCGGTCGGGACCTCCTGGGAGACCGACTCGAACGCCTCCGGGGTGGGGACGTCCGTCGCCGCCCCGCCGACGCTCTTGACGAACTCCTCGGTGGCGAGCTTGCACTCGTCGCCGACGAACCCCTCGGTCTCGACCCTCACGGCGCCGTCCGCCTTCGCGATGCGGACGCGGATCGTCTTCGCAGCCATCGTGTACTCCAGGTGGAGGTCTCCGGCCGCGTCGACCCGCTTGTCGACGCGGTCGCAGACCGGTTTGAGGTAGAAGTCGCACAGCGCCTCGGTGTAGGCGGCCTTCAGCCGCTCGCCGGCCGGACCGACGAACGCGTTCAGGCCGAACCCGTCCCGCTCGGCGTCCCAAGTGAGGTAGTAGTCGCAACCGAGGATGTAGATCCCGGCTTCGCTGGGCTTGCGGGTCTGCATCGCTGCGAACGACTCGGTCAGCCGCAGGACCCGGTCCGGGCGGCCGAGCCGGTGCCGGACCGCCAGCGGCCCAGGCGGATCGTACGGATGGTTACTGTAGGCGGTGTCATCCCGCCCAAACTCCATTTGGCAGGCGCTGGCGGCCTCCTCGATGCACCCGCTCTCGGCGCGTCCTAGCTTCAGGAACATGGTCAAACCTTTGGTTCTGTGGGGAGGTTAGAGGCTGTACACCAGTTCCCGGTATTCCTCGGTTTCCGTTTCCGAGGTCAGGAAGTAGCCCTGCGACTGGAAGTTCTCGGCGGCCGATACCTCCGCGTACGCGCACTTGAGGCCGGTGAACTCTTGGGGGTCGCCCCACGCCCCGTTGTAGTTGTCGTAGACGGCGTCGCCGCCCTCCTTGACGACGACGGGGTAGCTCCACCCCTTGAGGCGGACGGAGGCCATGCCCGTCACCAGGGTCTCGTACAGCTTCTCGGTGACGTACTCGCCGGGGGCGGCGACCCGGCACTCGACTTTCAGCCGGTCGGCCGCGGCCTTCAGCAGGCGGCGGTCGGTGAACCGGGTCTCCGCGGTAACGACGTGACTCATGGGAATCTCCAAAAAGGGAAAAGAATCAGTCCAAGAACAGGGCCCGCTTGGCCCGGCCGCTCGACTGCCGGGACTCCTCGACCTCCCGGGCCAGGTCGCCCCGGATCTCCCGGAGGGAGTCGACCAGGCGGGACGCGCTGGTCTGGTTCTGGTTGACGAGGGAGGCGTTGACAGACTCCAGGCGGCTGCCCACCCGCTCCATCTTCGCCAGGATCTCGGCCGGGACCATGAACGAGAAGCTCTTCAGCTTTTCGTACGACCGGCGGACCGCGTCGATCGTGGCGGCGCGGCAGCGGCCGTTGGAGGCCACCTCCTCCATGTTGGCCAGAGCCTCCGCGAACTCCTGCACCGGCACCTCGAGCATGGAGTTGACGGCGCCCTCGAGGACGCGGCTGGTCGTCGCCTTGACCTCGGAGAGCCAGTCGCCCACCCCCTCGGACACCAGCTTGCCGGACTCGCTGTCCGCCGCCCGCACCATCGCGTCGACCGCCGACAGTAGGCGGTTGACGGCGTCCCGGTCCCGCGAGTCGACCTTGCGGTCGAGACGCAGGCGGTCGAGGCCGGCCAGCGCGGCCCGCGCCTTGGGCAGCTCCTCGAGGCACGCCAACGCGGCCTCGTTGTCCCCGCTCGACCACAGGGAGATGTCGACCCCGTACAGCTCCGGCAGCTTCGCCTTGGACGGGATCTTCGCCGACAGGACCTTCCACACCTCCGCGGAGAACCCCCGCGAGAGCTCGAGGACGAAGTCGTCCCACTTCTCGACCATCTCGCCGACCTTGGCCATGTACTGGTCGCGGAGGGCGTTCACCTCGAGCACGAGCTCCTGGGCCTTCGTCTTGGGGACGATGTAGACGCCGTCCCGGAAGGTCACCGACCGCTCGTACACCGTCTTGCGGATCTGGGACTCGTACGGCCCCAGCTCCTTGTTCCACTTCTCGAACAGCCGCCACTGCGGCTTCGAGAGCAGCGCCTTGTCGACCTCGTCGCCCGCGACCGTCACCACCGCGTCCTTGGCTTGGAAGTGGCCGCGCCACCGCCGGACCGTCACGGACAGGATGTGGCAGTGCTTCTCGAGCGACCGCATCGTCACGTTCTTCTCTTCCGACATGTCTGCTCCTTATTCGAACTGGGTGGACCGGGCCCTCCGCCGGGGCGGGCCGGCCCCCGGGTCGGCCTTGGCCGGCCGGCGGACGGGACGCCCGTGCTTCTTGCCGAAGTCCTGGATGGCCTTGATGTCGTCGGCCCGGACCGCGGCCACGCGGCTCGAGTAGTCGAGGCGGATGGCGGCGCAGATCTGGTCCGCGGTGGGGACCGCCCGGCCGGCCAGGCGCAGGGCCGCGTCGTCGAGGGAGAAGGCCCGGCTCTTGGCGTCGGCGCCGAACTTCTCGATCTCGGCGGCCAGCACCGGCTTGTCCGGGTCCGGGCAGGCCCGGAGGCGCTCCTGGCGCGACCGGATGTAGAAGTCCTGGAAGGCCGAGAACCGCGCCGCGGTGACGGCCTCCTCCAGCTCCGCCCCCACCATCTCGGCGGACAGCGAGACGAACCGCTCCCAGTCCTGGGCCGAGTAGGTGTTGAGCGGGATGCCCCGCTTCCGGAGGTGGATCTCTAGGATCGCCCGCCGCTCGTCGTCGGTGGGCAGGTCGACGTAGTACAGGGCGTCGACGCGGCCGCGGCGGAGGAGCTCCGGCGGGACGTTGGCGACCCGGTTGAGGGTGAACACGACGAACGTGCGGTCCCGCTTCTTCGCCATCCACGTCAGCAGCTCGCCCAGCAGGCGGGTCGCCACCTCGCTGCCGGCCCCGCCGGCCCCGTCCTGGCTGCCCGGGTTGCCGAGGGCCTTGTCCACCTCGTCGATCAGCAGGACGCAACCGTCCATGCTCGTCACCTTGTCGATCACGTCGCGCAGCTGCTGCTCGGACTGCCCGAGCAGGGACCGGAACAGCGCCGAGAACTTGAACTCGACGAGCGGCAGGCGGAGCCGCTTCGAAATGATCCCGCCGACGACCGACTTCCCGGTCCCGGGGACGCCGAAGATGGCGACGCCGTTGGGCAGGTCGAGGCCGAGCTCGGCCGCCTCCCGCGTGTAGGCCAGGGAGCGGCAGTCGATGTACTCGAAGAACGAGTCGTACCCGCTGATGTCCTGGGCGTCGGCGATCTGCTCGGCGCTCGTGTACTTCAGCGCCGGGTTCCGCTCGAAGATCGTCGACTTGATGGACTGGATGTGGTCCAGCAGGCCGTCGTTGATACCGCGGTTGTACCGGGCGGCCAGGAACAGGCAGTTGGTCGCCTCCGAGTCGGTCAGACCCTGCAGCGCCTTGGCCCAGGTGTGGTGCGTGTCCGGGCTCGCCTCGTTGTTATGGTCGAGCTGCCGGACCGCCTCCAAGAGCTTCTCCGTGTCGGGGAGGGGGAAGCTCAGCTCGGTGGCGATGTCTTCCAGGTCGACGTGCCGGGAGTGGTTCGGCTGGAGGAGGATGACGGTCCGCTGGCTCTTGGGGGAGTTGAGGTGGCCGTTGGCGTAGAGGTAGCGGAGCACTCGCCGCACGTCCTTGGCGTCCTGGATGTTCTGGAAGTCCTTGAGGACGAGCAGGCAGTTGTCGTCCTCCTCCCCCAAGGCATTCGGCACCATGAGCGTCTTCAGGAGGTCGCCCGCCGTCCGGGCCTCGTGCAGGCCCGGCGCGACCTTGTCGTCCAGGACCTTGACCTGGTTGTACAGGTTCCGCAACCCGATGAACGGGTCCCAGCCGAGGGGCCAGTACCGCTTCTTGCGGATCTCCGAGAGCTGGTCGGCCGCCTTGCAGATCGCGTCGTCGGCCCGCGCCTCGTCCCGGCACACGACCGAGATGATCGAGTAGCCGGACAGGACGTGGTCCACCAGGGACTGCGTAAAGTCCATGGGGTTCTCCTTGCTGGTTGTGGGTTTACATTCCGTAGTGAGACAGGAACCGGGAAAGGGCGTCGACTAGGTTCTTGGTCGAGCCCCGTTGCAACGGCAGTGTCGCCAACTGGTCGCGCATCATCCGCAGACGCTGACCGACCGCCGTTTCAATGTCGTCCGCCTTCTCGTTCTGGGCGGACCACACAGCCTCGAACACGGCGGGGTCGTCCCGCCACCCGTTCGCCGCGACGTCGTCGTCCTTGATGCCGAGCTCCCGCAGGATCCCGGGCGGCTTGGAGATGCCTTCGGCCTTGAGGGCCTGCTCGATGTACCCGACGATCTCCGGCGAGTACCGCTCGGTCCGGCTGTCCTCGTCCAGCGGGTACAGCACCATCGCCTCGGTGACGCCCCACGCGCACTCGAGGGCGTCGGCCGGGTCGAACACGGTCGGGTCGAAGATCGACCCGCCCAGCACGTTGCACAGGTTGATGAAGGACGGGAGGTGGGTGTAGAACCGGTCCGTCTTGACGATCGACAGGGCGGCGTACACCTTGTCGATCGTGAGCTGGGGCGGGGCGGCCCCGCAGTCGTCCTGGATCTCCATCCGGAGGGTCTCGGGGTCCCACTCCTCCTCGAGTAGGTCGGGGTACCGGTCGACTGCCAGGCAGAACAGTGGCGTGGCCAGCATCTGCGGGTTGATCCAAAACCGCATGTCCATCTGACGTTCCGGACCCATCGGCCACCTCCGTTTGGATCAATCTTAGCCGGTCGGGGCCTTGGGGGCGACGCCATCGAGGCCGCGGATTGCCGCCGCGATCAGCGCCTCGACCCGCCAGGCCCGCTTGCGGATCAGGCCGGAGTAGTCCTCGGCGAACACGTCGTCGGGACCGGGGGTCAGGTCGGGCAGCTCGTAACACCCGGTCAGGCCGAAGCGGAGGTACGATTTGCGGTTGTCGCAGTCGACCGCCACCACGTACAGGGCCTTGTCGCCCGCCAAGGGCAGCAGCCGCTTCTCGAGGAGCAGGTCGAGAAACTGGATCGCCGCGACCGGCCCGACCAGGACCCGCTCGTACAAGAAGTAGTCAAGGATGATTGCGGCGTGGACGGCGATCTTCTGCCGATCTTCGGTCGCCCCGTGGGTCGCATGGGCGCGCCGGCTGACGTAGGTCAGCAAGTCCGGTGGGATTACTTTCAGGCTCTTCAGTACCCGTTCCACCATGGTCGCGTCTTCGCTCACGTCGGCTCCTAGATAAAGAAAAGGATCGGTTTCAGGTAAAACAAAGGCACGACCCCGTGGGGCCGTGCCGCGTTCGTAAGGGCCTCTTTAGTCTGGGTCCTCTCCAAATGGAGATAGGAACACCAGCCTAAAGAGGCCCGCGTGTCGCTGGATCAGAAACCGACCAGAAGGTCTAGCTTCTGACTCTCGTTCCGCCATTGGAGGCGGCACGAGTTTCCGTCGGGGGTCACTTGGACCTTCCCGTCGGAAGCCTGTCGGGCCATCGAGGCCCAGGCGTACAAGCCGTCGATGCCGGACGAGACCGCGGCGACGAGGTGGCTGTGGAGGAACTGTACGAATCCGGCTTCGCCGGTGCAGCAGGCGAGGCGGGACCAGAGGCGGAGGGCCTCGTCCGCCTTCTTCGGGAGCGGTAGGCCTTCCGCTTGGGCGGAGATCAGGGACATCGATGGAGCGGTCAAGAGGCACCCCCTGTGGTCTTCCTTGCAAGGATCTTTTTGGCCGAGCTGGTCATCGGGAGCTTCGGCAATCCCATCTTCTTCCGGACCTTGGCCCGGAACTTCTCCCACCGGAGAACGCGGCTGGGTCGCAGCTTCGCGGCGTATTCCTCGGCAACCCGTTGGGCTTCCTGCAAATCCGGAACCGGAAGCACGAGGACATCACCTTGAACTGCATCGATTTCGTACGTCATGGCTGCGATCCATCTAGGAGCCGTCCAGCAAAATGCTAGTTTCGACTACCAGATTTTGACGCGAAACCGCCCCCAATTAAGCCTCGGCGAACGGCCCGATCGTCCGACGGTCGGGCTTTCCGGCCAGGTTCTTGAAGAAGACGATCGCCGATTTCGAGGCGGTCAACTTCAACAGCTCAACCTGTTTATGATTCGGCATGCTGGCCAAGGTTCGCTTGATGGTGTCGTAATCGATGGTCGGTCGGTTATTGGAAGCGCCTCCACAAGTGCCGCACTCGGCGGCCTTGGTCTTGAGGAGTTCGGCGTAGGGGCGGAGAAATGAGAAGGCGCGAAGGTAACCCGGATTGGCCAACATCTTGCCAACAAAGGTGTCGTCTATGATCTGGACATCCTTCATAAGTCCTTCGGTCGACTGGGTCTGTATCGTTACTATAGACGGACGCCCGAGTCGGTTCAAGGACTTAGGAGAATTCCTCGGTTTCGACTTGCGTTAACAGGTCCATTCGATTCAGGCTGTCGACCAGCGATTGGACCCGGCTCCGGATGGCGGCCCAAGCCTCGTCCGCGATTTCCCGGGTCCGGAAGACGAGGTCGAGGTCGTTCCGGCGGTAGAAGGAGGGAATACCGCTCGGGTTGACGGTCGGGTACTCGGCCAGGTCGGACGGGGTGCAGACGTTGAGGAACCGGTCGGCCGGGTCCGCGCTGTCCGGGCTGACCGTCCCCCGCTCGTACAGGAAGATCTCCTGCGGCATCAGGCGCTCGTGGGAGGCGGTCGCCCGCAGACGCCACCCCTGGAACCGCTGGCCGGCAAACGGCGCGACCGACTCCCGGGTGACCGAGATCGACCGGCGTGCCCCCTCACTACTGCCGCTGCTGCTGCTGTTTGACATCTCGCCCTCCTAGCGTTTCTTGGCCGTGGTTCCCGGGTGGACCTCGTCGAGCCCACGCCGGGGCGTGCTGCTCCAGTTGACGATGCTCTTGTCGCTGCTGAAGTTTTTCAACGTCAATCCGGCTTGGTACAGCTGCTCGCCGATCGTCCAATCCCCGCCGTTGTGCCCCAGCCGCGTGTCCGGGATGTCCGCCTGGCGGATGGCCGGGGTGTGGATCGCCCAGAAGCTGCCCGTGCAGAAGTGGACCTTGTTCCCCTCGGGCGACGGGCGGCCGGCGCGGTCCCGGAACGGGCGCTTGCGGTACCACGGGGCAGACCGCAGCCACTGTGGCTGCTTCTCGGTCAGTTGGTAGATCTGGTGCGGGCCGAACATCGAGTCGTTCGGGTGCTCGATGATGGTCTTGGCCAGCAGCTGCAGCCAGGCCGGGTTGCGGTCGCACATCGTGTCGTCGTCGAACCAGATCGTCCAGTTCGTCGAGATCGGGTGGGCCGGGTCGTGCAGGGCCGCCCGCATCGCCGGGTACTTTTTCAGGTTGGTGGGGTTCCGGTAGTAGACGGATACTTTCTGCGCGGCCCCCAGGGCCTTGACGTAATCGTCCGTCGCCGGGCACGGCTCGTTGGCGATGACGCGGAGATCCAGCCGGTTGGCCGGGACCGTAGCGAGAATCGCGTCAAGGCAGCGGCGGTGCATGGGGAAGTACTCCCCGTAGACCAGGACCATGACGGTGAACCGCCCGCCGATCCGCGGGTGGTCGAAGACGTTCGAGTCCTGGGCGGGGCCGAGCGACACCGGGACGGGGGTCGGCTGGGCGGACGGCTTGGGCGGGGCCGGCGAGGTCGTCAGTTCGGCGGCGACGGTCAGCATCGGCAGCGGCTGGGGCGCCGCCGGCAGGATTACCTGCGGCGGCTGGCCGATCGGGGGCAGAACGCCCTTCTGGTAGTAGTTCATCACGGCTCCGAGGACGTGGTCCTCGGTAATCATATCGAGACACCGCGGAATCGTTTGCCCGTCGACCAATACAGGCAGCTTGCAGTAGAGTTTGTATCGGTCCTCCTCCTTGCTCGACGCCTTGTTCAACCAGCACCCTTTGGTCTCGCAGCAAGGCAGCAGACCCATTGTGTGCAGGTACGCGTGCTCGATCCGGACCTTTCCATTGGCTTCGCGGAATCCGGCGTGACCGTTCGAGTAGGCCTCCCAGTGGGCCTCCTCCCGCCCGCCGGCGATGACGACGCACGGCCGCTCGAAGGCGGCGGCGATGTGCATGGCCGAGGTGATGGAGCAGATGACGCCGTCGGCCTGGGCGATCAGTCGCATGAACTGCCGGAGGTCAGTCTTACCTAAAAGGTTGATCGCCCCCTCCATGACCGGGTGGCGGTTCGGCGGCGGCCCGGACGACAGGGAGCCAGCCTGCACGACCGGGATCCCGCATCGAAGCAGGCCGTCAACGACTTTCTGGTGCCGGGCGTACGACCAGTGCTTGGTGGTGAAGTCGAGCTTGCCGCCCGCGACCACGACCCAGTACCGCCCCGACACCAAGCGGTTGTTGGCCTCGTCGGCGGTCAGGTGCAGGTCGGGCTTGGGCTCGGTGACCGGGATCTTCAGCCCGGTCTGGTCCTCGAAGTTGCGGTGCCAGGCGGTCAGGAAGTGGACGGGCTCCTTGGCCGCCTTGCGGATGTACCCGCCGTAAGTTAGGCGGATATACTTTCCGGATTTTGTATCCCCCTTTGGGGCGAGGTACGGGTTGTTGGCCCACACGGCGCGGTGCGGCGTCTCGACGGAAACGTCGTAGACGCCGGGGTAGGCCCGGGCGATGTCCCGAACCAGCCCCGTCATCGAGATGATGTCCCCCGGCGCCATGTCGTGGGACAGTCGGAACTTCTGTTTCACGAGATACCCTTGGGCTTTGCGGGGCGGAGGACCCACCAAGCGGCCGCCCCGATGAGGGAGAGGATAACACCCAGAAGGATCGACGTCACCCCCCAATCAAAGACCTGCTGTGCCGTCGACTTGCCGGCCGCCGGCGACAGGGCGTTCGCCACCCACGCCTGGATGTTTAGGTACTGGTCCATGGTCGTCTCCTAGTTGGTTTGTGGTTATCGGATGCGGTGCCAGCAGACGTGCGAGGCTCCGTAGGTTGTGCCGCCCCCCATCGGCCCGCTGCCGATGTACCCGGCGAGGGGCGTGCCGCCGCTCGGGCTGACCGCCTTCGCTTGCAGCTCGATGACGTCGCCGTTCGCCACCTCGATGACGGCGCAGACCGGCGAGTAGTGGTAACCATCGGTATCGGCCGGCGTTGCGTAGGTCGGCACTCCGAACGGGTCCACGCTCAGGACCTGGAAGTACGGGCGAGCGTTGTACGCAATGCCGAATTCGGGGGAAGCTGCCACTGACTGCGTCACGTTCCAGAACCGGGCAAGCAGCACGTAGGTGGCGAACTGAGGGTCGGCGCCGACACCTTGGACGATGGCTGCCACAGCGCCGGTGAAGTGGTACCACCCGGCCGCCAGCGCCCCGGTGTCGCCGGCGCTCGTCCAGCTCGCACCGAACTCCCCGCCAGGGGCGAACGAGCCCGTCAGCGGAGCCGACCCGTCAGTCAGGCCGATTAG
>JACCDR011185500.1_pt1 | contig 18603 bp, 24 predicted proteins | sample 7446431 | NCBI WGS metagenome assembly JACCDR01 (sample SAMN15323443, study PRJNA562643) | freshwater metagenome | isolation source: river surface water | place: USA:Blue River Watershed | collected 2017-08-17
GAGGTTACCGAGGAGAAGGTCGACGTTATAAATGCCGACAGCGACTTGCGTTCTTGGCTCGCATCCCAACAACCGAAGCCATTCCGTCAACTCTGGTTCCCATTTTCCGACCAAGAGCTGATTCCGCTCGTGGCCGAGAGCCCGTGCCTCCATCGCCTCGATGGTCAAGGGGATTCCTCGGCGCTTGGCAGCCCCCTTCATGATGGTCGCCCTGATCTCCTCGGGACTGGAATGGGCAATCCGATTGTGTCCCGCAGCAGATTTGTCCCGGATGGGGACTCCCATCTCGCGGAGAATGCGAATAACGGTCGAATGGGAACATCTGTAATTTTTAGCAAGGTTAGCGACGCTGAGTCCTCCGACGTAGTCAGCGGCCAAAGTGATTCCGTCAATGTCATCGCGCCGAAGTTTGGAAACGCCGATCTTTTGAGCCGCCCGAGCCTGGGCAATAGCCTCGGGGCGTTTGAAATATCTCCGGGTGGCCTCGGCGCGGGACAGCAACACACCAGCGGCTTTGAGACGTCGGATGACGGTTGCGTAGCTACAACTCAGGTCAGCGGCGATTTCCTTGGCTGTATCTCCGAGCTGGTAACGACGTACCAAATCCTCGATATCGCCGTCGAAGCGTTTTCCGGGCACGTCTATGACCTCACTACTGAAGATGGATGGTTCTGGGCAGACAACCTAATTGTTCATAACTGTAGTCATGATAATCGAGTGCGTCATGCACACCGCGAAGTTGACGGCCAAGAGCGCGACATCTTCGATTTCTTCGAGGTTGGTGGCATTGCCATGCAGGGTCCGCACGATCCGGTGGCGCCTGCTGCTCTCGTGATCAACTGCCGCTGCTCACTTCGGTTGGTTGACGCTGAAACCTGGGCGTCGCGCGAGCGGTCTGCATCCGCCAAGCAATGGCGAACGGTGCACGAAGTCGAACAAGAACTGATTCGTTTGGCTCTGGGGGGAGCTTCTTCTTATGTCTAACGTCATTCAAAATGGAGTTCCGTATACCAGCGCCCTTGCTGACGACTACACCGAAGCACTGCGGACTGAGAACGCCCGCTCCAATGACATCGCCCTGTTTGATGAGGCCGAGGAGCAAACAGCTCTCGGACAGTCATTTGCGATCGAACAGTTCGGCGCAGTCGATACAACGGGAGCTGCCTCCTCATATCCTGCGCTTAAAGCAGCATGGGACGCGGCGATTGCTGCTGGCGGCGGCCGCATCATTCTGCCAATGGGCACGATCTATCTCAATACCGCCAGTGGTCAACTGCGCCTCCCCGCCAACTTCTCTGGTCAGCTCTCCATCGTGGGGCAGGGAAAGTACCTGACCACCGTGAAGCTCTCGAACAACAACAAGAGCTTTATCAAATGCGGTACGTCACAGGGTGCTGCCTACACCTACGGGAATCTCCTTGTCTCTGACCTAACGGTCAACGACAACAACATCACTCCCGCGTTCGCACACGCCACAATCTTCAGCGCTTCAACGCTTTGCAACCTGAAAAACATTGCCTTCGTCAATGTCGATACCATCAATCAGGGCGGAATCAATTACGTCGATGGCACGCCTGGCCGAGCAGCTGTCGACATGACGATCTCTGGCATGACGGCGTACGACCCCACGCAATACCGTGTCGAAGGAATTCGGGTTCGAGACTGCTATTGGGGTCGCGCAGGTGGAGGAGGCAATGGTGGCATCACCATCCAGGAATACATCAGCAATGGCACGCAGAGCACGGCCCGCAGTCTCGTCGATCGCGTAGCCAACCTTTACATAGACGACGTCCTGATCGAAAACACGACGTGGACCAGTGGCGAGACGCCGACAGCATTCGCATTCGGCGTCGGCTTCATGATCGGCGGTCGTGGCTGGGGCGGTCGTGTCCGCATCCGGAATTGTCACGCCATTGGTTCACCTGACGATGGTTTCGAGATCAACGCCATGAACGATGCAGTTCTTGAAGGTTGCACGGCGACGGACTGCTGGAACGAGGGCTACTACTACCGCCCAATGGGACGTCATGATGACCCCAACCAGGCTCGCATCGTCCTGCGTGACTGTACGTACTTCCGCAAGGCAATGGTCGGCAGTGGATACGGCATCGGATTCATCCTTCACGGGAGCGGAGGTTTGGCGCTCGGCAACGTGTTGATGGATCGCTGCTCAACTATTCGTAATGGTGGTTCGGGCCTCGGTGGACACATCGGCATCCGCGGTGTTGCAGCCGGTGACATCACTATCCGCGACTCGGTCTTTACGGCCAATGGTGTCACCTCGGCCTACACGACCAACTCACAGACGTTCCTTCTTCATGGAATCTCTGTGCAGATCTGGGGCAAGACGAAGTTGACCATTGATGGCCACTCCCACACCTGGAATAACTGTGTGTTGGACTCGACCGGATTTACGGGAGCCATTGCCCACTTCGGCCCGCTTCTGTTGGACACCTTGACCGATGTGCAGCTTGACGTAAAGGGTGTTCGCTCGTCGTTTGATTACTCGACACCGGCCAGCGTCAATGACAAGTTCGCCAATATCCGGTTCAATCACGGAGCAGTCACCTCCAACCTGTCGGAAAATTTTGCCAGCGCAGGTGTGCTTGACAGCTACTTCTTGACCGATGCTGGGGCCAATTCGGACTTGTCTGTTACCGGTGGTGTAGCGACGTCCGTCGCGAATCATGGAACCGAGAAGCGATTCCGATACATCGAATCCGCAACCTCAAGCTTCCTCAACCAGGGAATCGGGCCGGTAACGGACTCGGCCGTGTGGATGAAGTTCAACTACGCGCAAGTCTCTGGTCACAAGGGTGGCGTTACTTCCAAGGTGTTGGATGCCAGCAACTATGTGGAGGCGTATCTGACCGACGACGGCACCAACAGTGTGCTCAACATCGACAAAATCAGCGCTGGCAGTCGAACCAACCTCGCTACAGCAACTCTTGGCGCGCGGGTGGCGGACAATACCCCTTACTGGGTGCGTTTGGTCTGCCGCAAGAACACGCTGACAGCCGACTACTACACCTCTGCCCCTGCCAGTACCAGCGCAGGCGGAACCGGGGCCAACACCGTAACGGCCACACTCACGGGCACTGACGCCTTGAAGTTCGGTGAGTCTGTCAACGCCCATGTGGGTTGGGTGTTCGTTCCTGGTTCCTCGGTTGCCTATGCCGACTCAATCAACCTGGTGCGCCTTAGTGTCTATGGCGGTTCGGTCCGCAACATGGCAGCCAAGATCCCGTCGGGAATCGTGAACGAGGCGTACGGCCTGTCGTGGGGCGTGAGCAATTCGCTGGCGCGGGTCCGCAAGCTAATCGTTGAGTCGAACGACTGGCGAGGGATCGTCGGCGCCACCACGGTTGCAGACACGGACGGTTTGATTGGTACAACCGGGTTTGGCGACAGCGTCACCATGCGGAACAACGCCATCACCTCCACAGCACCCGCTGCGGCATCGGTGACCTATCCGGGCAGCGGAACCGCTTATGTGAATACCGATGGCTACGTTCAGCAAATCACCTGGTACGGCGGAACTATCACCGTTGTTGAAGTTTCCTTAGACGGGGGGACCACCTGGACTCAGGTTCGCGCTGCTGGTGACGGGCAACTGATCCTCCAGCCCGGCGAGCAGATCCGCTGGACCTCATCTGTGAGCCCAACCGTGCGAAAGGTGCCAATGCGATGAGCACGTTCGAATCGCCAGCCAACGGCACACCATTCCGCGATACGCAGACCGATGACGATATGACGGAGTTCATCCGTCGTCACAACCGTGTTGAAACGGAGTCGGTGACCACGGTCAAGTTCGACCCGTCCCAGGTGGTCAAGGTCGTCGGGTCAGAAGCCTCGATGCTGGAACTGACTGGTGGCACACCGAACGAGACGCTGGCTATCCGCACTGATGACGCGGGGCGTGGCGCATGGCTCCTCACCGGACTCCCGCAATCCGATATCAACAACTGGCAGCAGATCGGCCTAGGAGTCGGCACTACGGAAGGCACGCTGGCAGCGGGGAACGACCCGCGCTTCAGTGACCTTGCTTCTGCGCTCTCCACCAAGGCCACCACGCCGCAAGTGACGACATCCGATGGGGATACTGAAGTTGAGTTTCGTGAGGTGGTGCTGTGTAACGCGGTCGATGGTCCGATGACCATTACTCTGCCGCAGCCGCTCGCGAACCAGTCGTCCCTGGTCATTCACAAAATTGATGCGACTAACAACGTGGTCACGATCCTGCCGCCAAGTGGATCGCAGATCAACGGTATGAATGCCACTCACCTTGGGTCATTCCTCGCTGGTGTTCGCATCATCTGTGACGGCCAAAACTTCTGGACTATTCCGTAATCGTCTGCCGGGGGGCAACTAATGAACAGGCAATTTGAGCCACACAAGATGCGCTTCAAGACCGACGACGATCGGCACCGTGGCGTACCCGCTGGTCGTATTCGCGCGGAAGTGGCTGAAGTCGAAGGCAAGGACATTCCTACGGTCACGCTTCAGATGCTGACCTACTTCGATGTCGACTCCTATGGGTCTCTCTGGACCCCAGGTGTGTTGACGGCGGGTATCCGTAAGCGTCTGCCGCAACTTGCGTGGAGCCACTCATGGTCAGAGATCATCGGCCGCGCACTGCCGGATACCTACGTTGACAATGAAATCGGTCCGCAGCTCACGTTCTACTTCAACAACTTCGACGACGTTCCGACCGCTCGGCGTATCTACAGCCAGATCAAGGACGGGACGCTCGACGAGTGTTCTATCGGCTTTGGCTGGGACTACATCGCGCGTGACCCAACCGAAGACGAGCGTGAGCAGTACCCAGGCGTTCGTGAAGTCATGATCGAAGCCGCACTGGACGAAGTGTCGATCGTTCTCCGTGGAGCGGTTCCCAACGCGAAGGTCATCGGTGTCCGTTCTCGTGAGGGTAACCGCTTCCTTGGTCAGCGTCAGCCGATGATGATCGATGCTGAAGAGGCATCCCGCATCATCACCGAAGTGAAGGGTGGGCACATGGATCTGCTCACTGCCCTTCAGCAAGTGAGTGAAGCATCCGTGGCTTCCGACGAACAGCCGGTCAGCCCCACGGTTGAGCCTGAAAAGACCGAGTCGTCCGAAGAGGAAAAGAAGGACGACACGGAAACTCAAACCGAGCCGGAAGTGACGCCAGTTGTCGAACCGGAAACTGAAGAGACTCCAGCCGAGGACGACAAGCCTGAGCCGGAAGTTCCTGCCGAAGTAGTGGCATCGGCTGAAACCCAAGAGCCGTCCGCCGAGGATGAGCCCAAGGCCGACGAAACAAAGCCGACAGAAGAAGAGCCAAAAATTGAACCTGGAATCGAACCACAGGCAGAGCCTGAAGCACCAGTAGCGGAACCGGAAGTAACTCCGACGTCCGAAACATCCGAGCCTGCCGTGGAGCCGACACCTGAGACACCTATCGAGTCGGCGACTCATGAGCCCGTGTTCACCGAAGCAGACCTTGCGATGTTGGCAGATGTGGACAGCGTCCTTGCAGAGAGGGAGGCCATCTAATGGCGTTTTATAGCGAAGCCGTACTGGACTCCGAAACAAGCACGTTGCTCAAGAACACTGACTTCACTGTTCTTACGATTAGCGGCGAAGAGGCATTGGTCTACACCTATGACCCGATCAACGGGTATGCACCCGCGCCACAGCCGGTGATGAGTGATCTGAACGGCAACTTGCAGTTCGGAGCAGAACCAGGCGACTACTACCTGACGCGCGGCGGCGAATCGACACTCATCAAAGTGCTCGGGGAAAACATCGTCAATGAACTCACTACTCGATACCTGACGAGTGAAACTCCAGAGTTTCACTCGGAACGCAATCAGGGTGTTGAGGTGAGAGATGTGTATGCGCCTATCACTCTACTTACAACTAGCGAAACTCTGGGGAATTATCCGCCATCGCAAACATTCGTCTATGAAGGTGCCAGCGACATCACTCTAACGTTCCCTTCCACTTGCGTACCCAATGCTCAGTTCGTAGTTACTCAAGGCGGTACGGGGAAAATAACTATCGGATATACCGCTCCCGCCACCAGGAGCAACTACTCGGGTCACACGAAGACCGCAGGTCCGAAGGCCACCGTCTTTGTGTGCAACGTGGGACTTGATTCTGAAGCACCCGAATACCGCTTGTCGGGGCAGACTGCCTGATGTTCGGCGCTGCGGCAGCCGCGTCCCAAACCCCCACTGTTTCAACAGCAGGGGCCATGTTGGATGGTCTTGGCGCGCCTACGCCACTTGCTGCTTACTCGCTGGACAAGATTGTGGGTTCCTATACGGGATCGGCGATTCGCATACGCCGAACAAACGACGGAGCACAGCTCGATATCGGATTCACATCCGCTGGCGTGCTCAACACATCAGCTATCAGCTCGCACTGTGGAAGTGCATCAGGCTATGTCGTGACCTGGTATGACCAAACGGGTCAGGGTCGGCACCTCACTCAGGCAACAACAACGGCTCAATTCCGTATCTACAACGGCACGACAACGTCAATCGAGACCACAACACGCAACTCCATCACGAAACCGTGTCTCTATGCCGTTGATCAAGACCGTGGAATGATTACCGCTGCGTTTACTGCAACCAATACAGCTACGGCAGTGGCGGCTGTAGTTGGGGTTATTCAAAGCGGAACCACGGACAACTCACCTAGATTTGTGTCGCTGTTGCCGTCCACTACGACTCTTGGTGACGTTGAAGCTCCCGGCGCTGTGATGATTGGTCGTAACGGTGATCTCCAAGAATGGGGCCTCAATCGCAACAAGGGGTGGCGGGCCAGCACTCCAGGAACTTACAACACCGTCCAAAGTGTCGTCAGCCAAATCAGCTCCAACAGCTATTCCGTCACCGTCGATGGTGTTCCGCGGACTGGCACCTATGACGCTGGAGTCAACATCCAGGCTTCACGTATCGGCATGGCACATACGGGATTCGAGCCGCAATCCGTGACGGGGATGAGAATTAGTGAGCTGATCGTTTGGGCAGTGCCTGTCAGTTCTGCGATTCAGCAAGCACTTCAAGCAGCTGAATGGACCCGGTTTGGAATTACGCAGTCTTCCACTCCCGTAACTCCCACTACTGATGGTCTTGATTGGGACGCACTGGGTTACGACATTATTTATGAAGAGGACTTCACCACTAGTCACAGCTACACCATTGACGCCACAACGTATGTCAACACGGTAGATCCTGACGACTGGACGCTATATGGCGTGCCTGCCGGGACGACTCCGGGGAATGACGGTGTGGGGTTCCGCAACCCGAACAAGGTCAAAGTGGCCAACGGGGTTCTCCGCATCGAAGGCGTCGGTGATGTCGGAGGTGGGCTTTCCAAGAAGAATGTAGATGGATCGAATAGCCAGTATACGAGTGGTGATATCCGCTTTCGTACGTACAAAGGTCATGGATACGACCCCAAAATCACTCTGTTTCCCGTATCGGGTAACTGGCCAGCAGCAGGAAGCGTTGATCTTGTCCAGGTCCCTCAAGGGGACATCAACAACACACTGGTATCGCAGTTCCGCAATGACGCCAATACAGAGACCAAGACTATTGTTGGCGATTGGACGACCTGGCACACCGTTTCTTGGACATGGACCGAAACGGCATTCGATATCTATCTCGATGGTGTCCTTTTCTACCATCAGACATCATCAGCTCTGCTTCCGCAAGAAGCCATGCAGCTCGTATTGGGACTCAATGTCGGCGATGGTGATCCCATTGCGATGAGGGATTCCACAACGCCGCAGCCCGCGTTTCTGGAGATCGACTATATACGCCTCACTCGCAAACCCGGTCTTCCTGGTGGCGGCAGTGGGGGAGGATTTACTGATCTTCCAGAATGGAATCTCCTGTTCGTCGAGGAATTCAACACTCTCGCAGCAGAGGGTCAGTTCCTGGCCAAGTATCCGAATTGGGGTGCATATGGGCGCGGGTACAAGGACACCTATGGCGGTCAGCCAGGTCGTCCGATAGCTCTGCAATCGCACTATGAGCCGAACATCATCTCGGTAGCTGCGTCTGCGGATGGCATAAGCGGGAACGTGATGAAATTCCGCTTGCAGGTCGGCACCGAGCCACTTGCAGGCGCTCCTGCCGACAACAAACCGTGGGGTGCAGCGCCATACCCGCGCCTACCCGGTAAGGGAAACTGTCGCCAAACCTACGGTCGCTACGAAGCACGAGTACGCGTCATCAGCCCGAAGAAGGGTTGGAAGACGGCTTGGCTGTTGTGGAACACCCGCAATGACCTCGACAAGGACGATCCAAAGTATCTGTCGTGGCCATATGCCGGTGAGGTCGACTGGCCCGAAGGTTCGTTGGTCAACACGATGGACGTCTTTCACCACAACTACCGCGGCACTTCGGGCAGCGACCAGGTGCAGTTCAAGTCCGGCCAGTCGTTCACTAGCTGGCATGACGTCGTCATGGAGTGGAAGCCGAACTTCATGCGCTTCCTGGTCGACGGCGTCGTAGTCGGAACGGTCACGAGTCGAGTGTGCCCAGACGAAATGCGTTGGGTGCTCCAAACGGAAACCAATCTTGGTAATCCTCGACCCATCGCGGGTGAGGAATGCATCGTTGAAATCGCGCGAGTCGGAGTGTGGGCATATGCGGGGGATTAACAGTTCTGTTTGTCATGGTCGGGGGAACCAATGAGTTTGCAAAATGGCGTGCCGTACACGGCCGATGAGCCAGATGATTTCACAATTGCTCTTGCCAACCACAATGAGACCGAAGAGGAAAGCGAGCTTTTTACCGACGACGACGCAAGTGTTGTCTTGTCGATATTGCAGCGCGCGGGTCTTGGTGGCGGCGGTGGAGTCATCACTGAGGACCAAGGCGAATACCCGCTTCGCTCCACCGTCACGACTGACGAAACTCGGTTTGTGGAGTGGCGAGGCGAAACGCCACCACCCAGCACAACTGGGTACTTCATCGCGGGCATTGATCGCTGGCTCAACACCACACCTCAAGGGGTATAGATGGCTATTGCATTACGCAGCGTTGGCACTCCTGGCGCCAACTTCACTACGGCTGTGCTCCCCAAGCCTGCCGGAGTAGTTGTTACCGACTTACTTCTTGCGTTCTTGGTGAACGACTCCAGCAGTTCAAATGCTCCTACAGCGCCAGCGGGATGGACAGAAGCATTTTTTGGACCCACTGACGTCGGCAAGAAGTGCTTTTACAAGTTCATCTCTGGTTCTGAAGGTTCATCATTTTCATTCAGCACTACGGCAGGAAACGTACTGCGAGGGGTCATCCTCGCGTACAGTGGCGTCGATACGTCGCAACCATTTGACGTTGCTGTTGCCCAAGCGCTGAACTCGTCTTCCGCAACGACCATCACCACTCCCACTCTTACGACTGCTACGGCCAATACCTATATTGCCCGTGTTGTCATGAGCAACAACGAATTCGCATCAGCTACAAGCCAGTTCGGGGAAAACCTCGATTTTTGCGGCACATCGAACAACAACATTGCTGTGCTGTCCTCGACAAAAGCAACAGCTGGTTCGGTAGGTACGTCGATCATCACGTTGCCGGTATCGGGCTTGTGGCGTTCGACGACCCTAGCTTTGCGTGCAAGTGTCGACCCGGTTCCCGGTGCGCCTGACCCGGTGACTAGCGTTCAAGAAACGCACAGCTCCTCTGTGATCAACTTGTCGTGGACCAATCCAGCGACATCCGACTACGCGGGCGTGTTGATCAAGAGAGCTACTGGTGCTACCCCTCCTCCTGACACCGCGTCAGGCACGTTGATTGGGGACGTTTCGACACCGGGCGCCTCAATCTCTGACAGTGGGCTCAACCCCGAGACGACGTATTCCTACGCGTTGTTCGCCCACGACTCCAATGGCAATTACGCCTCTGGAGTCCCCAAGACCATCACGACTTCTCTCCCAGAAGGCGCGCCTGGACCGGTTTCTGGGGTTGCGTATACGGTGAGTTCCACCGGAACATCTATCACTTGGACCGAACCAAACAGTCCAAGTTATTCCGGAGTGATGATCCGTTCGGCAGATGGTGACACGCCTCCTGCAACGCCGAATGCGGGTGCACTTGCGGTCGACGCAGCCGAGGGCACAACGCGGTTTACCAAGCTGGATCTTCAGCCTGCTACGACCTACAGCTTCTCCCTCTTTGCTCATGACGCCTATGGCAACTATGCATCGGGCGTACCACTGACTTTTACAAGTCTCGCTGGAGTAGATCCGACGCCTGCTGCATCACGTCCAGCTGTTGATCCAGCGCGAGGTTCCAACACGCTGATCGATGGAGTGTGGGTATCCGACGGACCAGGATTGCCAAAACTCCGCGAGACGTTAGGGCGCGTCAAAGGGCCAAACATTCTGTCGCGTACGCCACATGCCAAGGGTTACATCACGGGTATTACTTCAATGACATCCAAGGTGCGTCACCGATTCATGTTCAGCGGTCGTGACTTGGTGTTGGTCTATGACAACTTCGACCAGAACAACGACACCAACTCGATTACTGTTCGAGCCGGTATTGAAGTATCTGGCACTGACCGCATACCGGTGTTCTTCAACGGAAAGCGTGACGTCGTCATTGACCCTGGTGGGATGGTCGCCAGTGACCCAATTCCGTTGCGCATGGTGGAGAACAACACCATATGGACACGCACTCGCGTCACGGTCAACAACGGCGAAAAGATCCCGCTCGGCATCCTGTACTCACTCAATGGTGATTCCGAGGGTAGAGATACAACTGGAGACGACCTGACGACGACCGGAACGATCGCGGCTCAGTTTGCGGCCAATCTCTATGGGCCGGTATCTGGGTACGCCCTCAGTGTAGAAAATGCTATGCCGTGCGTGGCGCTCATTGGTGACTCGATCATGATGACCGAGATTCCAACCAGTTCTTATGTGCGCCGTCTTTCTGAAGCACATATTCCGCATCAACAACTTGCTCGTGCGACGGAAAAGGCGAGCTATTTCGCTGGTCCGAACGGCCGGTATCGATTGCGGCACGCCTCTGGGTGCTCACACGCCATAGTCGAATACACCGTCAACGATCTGAGTACCGATACTGCTGATCAGATCAAGTCCAACTTGCTCTCGATCTGGAGGGATCTCGCGTGGATGGGCATTGAGGTATTGCAAACTACTTGCACACCGCACACAACGTCAGTCGATGGTTGGACCTCACTAGCCGGACAGACTGTTCTGGCATCTGAAGCAGATCGTCTTGCTATCAACAACTGGATTCGCGACGGTGCCCCAATAAGCACCACAACGGGAAACCCGGTGGCGATCGGAACGACAACTGCTTTCCGAGCAGGTGATGATGTCCACCCACTTTCTGGACGAACAGCACAGGGTGCCGATGGGCCTGGCTACTTCGAAATCGCAGACACCGTGGAGAGTTCACGCAACTCAGGAAAATGGGCGCTCAATGTTGCAACGACAGATGGGTTGCACCCTGGGCAAAGCGGTCAATACCTGATGGAGACCGCTATTGATACATCCGTTTTTTCAGTTCAGTCTGCTCAATAAATATCCGGAGAGTTTCGTGAGAATTGTTGTTCACCCGTGCCAAGAAGGTAACGCGTCAGCTACCTATCGCCTCGTCTGGCCAGCCGAAGAACTGATCAAGCAGGGTCACAACATCTCGATCCAATATGACCAGCCCTACATGGTGCAGCGTCTCCGCACGCACTTCACTGATGAAGTCAAAGCCATACAGTCGAAGGTTGAAGCCGATGTAGTAGTCCTCCAGCGACCGCTGCAACGCGAGTGGTTCGAGATGACCAAACTGCTCCAGGAGATGGGCATTGCAGTCGTTGTCGAGCTAGACGACGCATTTCACTGTCTGCCCCTCCACAACCCGGTTCGTAAAGACGTCGACCCCTTCACCAATCCGAATCAGAATTACAAGTGGATGGAAAAGACCTGCGCAATTGCGGACTGGGTAACGGTCACGACCGATGCGCTGGCCGAGCACTACGCCCCTCACGGTCGGGTGTCGGTCATCCCCAACTACATGCCGCGATGGTATACGGAGATTCCCCGTCCTGACCTTGGTGAGCGTCCGGTAATCGGGTGGACCGGATCAGTGCATACCCACGGGGGAGACCTGCGGGTCACCAAGGGAGCAATCGCCACGGCCGTCAAATTGACTGATGCCCGACTACGAGTTGTCGGGACGGGTGAGGGTGTAGCCAAATGTCTGGAATCTGACGAACCCGAATCGACGGGGTGGGTCCCGATCGAAAACTATCCGCTGGAGATGTCGAAGTTCGATGTCGGGATTGTGCCGCTCCAGATGAACCGCTTCAATCAGTCCAAATCGTGGCTCAAGCTCTGCGAGTTCTCCGCTCTCGGCATTCCCGCGGTGGCATCTCCGACTCGGGACAACCTTAAACTGGCCGCCCTCGGCGTCGGCATGATTGCCGAGACGCCAGAGGAGTGGCTGATGGAGTGCATGGCATTGCTCCTCGACAAAGACTATCGAGAGGACAAGGGGGCAAAGGCCCGCCAATATGTCCGGGACCATCTCACCATCGAGGACAACGCCTACCAGTGGATGCGGGCGTGGGAAAACGCCTATGCCATCCGCCAGGGTGGTCTGGTCGACGGCGCGGCTCCTGCGTTTGCCTAGATATCGTCCAAGACGGCCGCCAGCAGCTCGATCATGCCCCAACAACAGATGCCGAGCAGCACGAGAACCCCGCCGCCGACCATTTCGACGTTTAGGTTCTCCGAGAGCGGTCCTGCGGCTTGCGCGGCGTCCCACATGATCCAACCACCGCCGCCAATCAAGGCCAGACCGATGATAAATCTTACGATGACCACCGTTGCATCCCACATGAGCAGTTCTCCATTCCTTCTTTCCCGAATTCTAGGCCCATCTCTGTCCCAGGAGGCCAGAGATGGCCGATGGTGAACGCTCGCTGAAAATCCACATCGTGCAAACCTTGATGGAATCCGACGTTTGGTGCGATAAATGCCGACTTGCAAGCGGCAAGCGAATTAAGCTAACCGGCATATCGGAGCTGGGGGTTTCTGACTTGGGGATTGTCCTGTTTTGCCGTCAGTGCGAGACGGTCTACCCCGAAAAGGAATAATGCCCCCGGCGACGGGCGGATGTCACCAGGGGCAGCGCCGACAAAAGAAGGAGTCGTTCAGTGTCGACAGAGTCAGAGACTAGCCAAGCCAAAGACCTCTTGAGAGCACTTGGTGCAAAAATTGCTCAACAGTGGGAACAAATGGGTAACCCCAAAGACATTGACCCCACGAAAGAGCCCCTGCCTGTCCAGCTTGCCGACCGGCGCAACCGTCAAGAGATTTTCATCGAAGCATTGGTGGAAGTCGGGATCTATGGATGGCTGATCCCGCGAGTTGGCCAGCGAACCTTTCGCAAACTCCATGCAGCACACCCACAGATCCCGGCATTGACCGCTCGCGATATCCGAATGATTCGAGCTGGCTTGTTCGTAATGCGGCCTACTGATCGTGTCCGTTCGTACTTCGCTCCGTATACGAAGGTCGTCAAGAAATGACAAAGACCCCCGTTGCCTCTTTGTACAGACGTCGCTACCACCTTCCACCAGACGGCGCCTCATGGGCATTCCCCGACCTGCGGTATCCCGACCGCGATCGCATTGTGACTCCAGTCGGTGCGTTGTTTACGCCTCGGTCCATGACTCAATTCTGGAACGCGTACGGATGGCCCGATATTGAACAGCTCTGCGTAATGGCAAAGGAGGCCGCATGGAAACCAGTCTGAAACCTCGATGCAGTGCTGATGGCTCAGGCCTGCGAGTGCGTGTCGATCTGAATGTCACTGGACCGGCGTCGGAGCATACATGGTTGCAGATCGTTCCTAACGAGGACCACCAAAACCGGACTCGAATCGACGCCATAGTGATTCGCCACACACTTGATGGTGACTTCCTCGAAGTGGTTCAGGGGGCTCCGTCGTTCGGCGAACCACCATACGGTCGTGATTGTGAAGTCCTTGCCTTGGTGCGAGTACCCGCCTATGCCAAAGAACTCGCCGCGTCGGACGTCCAATGACCCACATGCACTTGTTTGCTTCCGATCCTCACACAAACGAATCCTGGCGCCCCATCTGTGAACCTGACCGACCAATCCTGGTGCTCTATCCCACGCATGAAGGTGCAGTCGAGTGGCGCGATGCACGACAGATGCCCGGTGAGCAACCTGAGGTGGCCCGTAGGTTCGCAATGGAACGGGCGAAGATGTGGCGTGAGGAACATGGACACTCCTGAACAGCGAGCAGCACGGAGAGAGCGCTCTAGAGAGCGTTCTCTGGCTGAAATCGCACGACTCGGCATGACTATTGAAGATCGCGGGATTCACCATGACGCGGGATACTTCTGTCTCGAATGTTGGAATCACGAATGCGAATTGAATGCTCATGACCGTTGCAGGGATTGTGCTGACGGTGAAGCGATTGGAGTCTGGTGCAACGATTGAAACCGTATTTCTTCGGTTGGTGGTGGGCATTCTTTTGGGCCATGACTGGGATAAACGCTGGTTCAGCGTTGGCCGCTCTGCTGGATAGAGAAGCCTTCTTGTTTGTCGTTGGTGCGGGGTGTTGCGCATTCAACGCCAAGTGGGCGATTGAGGCCAAGCGGCATTATCTCGTACGGAAGGAAATCGAGGCCGTACCTGAACCACAATATGACGAAGATGGTCAGATCGTCTTTCAGCACTATTGGGCGACTACATCTCTTCATCATCCACCGCCGTGCGGGCGTAGTCACCGCATGTGCGTGCGTTGTGGAGATTGCGAGCAAGTATGTGAGTGGTCAAAAGGTCCGCGTGCATCGTGTCCGAATGGAACTCGATACCCGATGAAGCAGCGCTGATGGTAATCGCCGTACCTGGTCCCAAGAATGACGATCAACCCGAGAAGTCTCAAGGACCTAAACCTTCACGACGGTGGGAGACCTTCATTGTCCTTGGTTCGGGGGCTGCACTCTTCATCGGCCTCTTGCTCGCCAAGGCGTTCAGCTGATGGGCGGCGATCCCGAACGCTTGGAAGACGCAATGCAGGAGCTTTGCTATGCAGTAGCAAAAGCCTGGTGTGTTGCAAAGTTTCCGTATAGCTATGGCACGGAACAGGAGGCTCTTCAACGCATTGAATACGACGCCAAAGGCACGATGAACGAGCAGTGGCTAGTGCAAGCGGTCGAAGGATTCATCGCTGGCATCAGTCATGTACCTGTAAAGTCTGCCCAGTACGTCCTGTGCGAATGGTGTCGAGTCGAGCAACATCCTGAGAATCTGGAGCTGAAGTCATGAGCATAAACGAATGGAGCCCCGAGAATCCCAACAGTGGGCACGGGCATGTCCACAAGCGTCCTGATCGGGTTGTAGCGCGTTGCGGTGGACCTACCATTTGCTCAATATGCAAGAGTGAAGAAGAAGCTGCCAACGACTTCGGGCCGTACCGACATGAGTTTCCTGAGCAGGAGTGGTTGTTGCATCACTTCAACATCTACGATGGTGAAGAACTGAAAGATGATGACAGTCGTTACGTCTACGACGGTCCGAACGGCAACTATTCCGGCTGGCTTAAGACCGAAGTTCGCCATGATCGCCGCTTTGTCGCTATCACTTTGTGGGAACACATGGAATGCAAAGGCGGCTGGGGTCCAAACGAGAACCTCGAAGTTCATGAACGCGTTTCGCAAGGTGGGGACTGGCGACGCTTGACTACCCAGGAGATTTGCAAGCTGGCCGAGGAACACAAACCCCTCACGTACTGGTGGGAGAAGGAGTGAAGGTTTCCGTTCCCAACCCCTGTCGCATTCGTCGCTCCACCGACAATGCCGAGCAGGATTTCTTCTTTACGCGCGCTGATCAATGGTACGAGGCTCGCAAATGGCTAGGGGACGCCGATGGCTACCTTGTTCGAGCCGGTGACGTAGAACAGCTCGATTTCAGCAAACAACCACTCATAAGGTTTGTGGACGATGACGACGCCTGAACGTTCCTACTCATGGACCTACATCAACCATCAACTGCACAAGTTCTGGACGGCGTGGTACGGCTGGGTTTGGTTTGCCTTCGTGATATGGGCAGGGTTGATGGCTTTATCGAGCATGCGCCATGCCTGGAATAATGAATGGGGTTGGATGATTCTTCAGCAAGCCGCTGGGTTGATCTCATGGGACAATGCCAAGAAGGCTAAGGAGCGATGGTTGCAGAACCCCGCGGACGACAAATGTTCAACTTCATGAAAAAGTTCAGGAACCTCATCGTCACCCGGTTGAATCTGGTTACTGCTCTCATGGGAGTTCAAGCCGCATTTGCCACGATCGCTCTCAAAAACGGTGATGTTGGATGGTTTCTCTTCAACCTGGGGTTCGTCGTGTTCTGGTTCGACATCGCACGACGCGCCTCCGAACTCGAAGAGGTTGAGCAGGAACTAGAGAAGCGAAGGAATTCATGACCTGCATTGTTGGACTTGTCAGCAAAAACGCCACATACATCGGGGGCGATAGCGCTGCCACCTCGGGCTGGTATCTCACCGTTCGTTCTGACTCAAAGGTTTTCCGCAACGGTCCGTTCCTCTTTGGCTTCACCACGTCGTTCCGCATGGGTCAGCTCATCCAACACGCCTTGGTACCGCCGCCTGTGCCCGCCACGTCGCCCGAGAAGTTCATGGCGACCACGTTCGTCGATTCCATCCGTCAATGTCTGAAGGATGGAGGCTTTGCGAAGAAGGAGAACGACCAAGAAGAGGGCGGGGCGTTCCTTGTTGCCGTCAAGGATCGACTCTTCACGATCCACGAGGACTATCAAGTCGCCGAAGCACAGTCGGGCTACTCAGCCGTAGGCTGTGGCCGGGAGTTGGCTGTCGGGGCATTGTTCGCATCTGGAACCACCAATGCCCAACCGCGGTCCCGTGTGCTACAGGCTCTAGCAGCCGCCGAAGCTCACAGCGCTGGCGTTCGAGGGCCGTTCACAGTGATGAACCTTCAGCATCCCAAAGATCAGTAGGAGATCCTCCATGAACCATCGCGAGGCAGAGATGGCCACAGCAATCGATGCGCTTGACAACGACGTAGACGACAAATTGTCTGAGTTCGTGACGATCGCACCTCCTCGCAATCCATCTCAGGTGTATTCCATCCGTATCCCCGTAGATAAACTCGAAGCTCTCCGGGTTCATGCTGAACGTCTTGGGACAAAACCTTCTGTTCTTATTCGTCAGTGGGCATTAGAAAAACTGGAGCCATCCATTTCCGATCATTACCTTCTCACTCGCAAGGTCACGCCAGAGGAAATAGGGAAGGCTTTGACGGCTCTCGAAGCCGAATGGGGGTTGGATGCACAAGCTCTGGCATAAGTTGCTCTGTTTGGTGGGGCGTCATAAGTCCATAACGGTTATCGAAGACGCCGACTTGGAGCACGCCTCCGTCATGCCTTCTGGAGTGGGCTTCACCGTAAGGTCGTCTCACACCGAGTGTCGCTACTGCGGCAAACGTGACATTGGAACGCCATGGATGGCATAGCAATCTCGCCGGACAAACTCAACGAGTTGATCGAGTACCCCAACTCCATGCCGCCCAAGGTCCCAGGACGCCGTTGGAAGCGCCGCGACGGCAACAAGTGGCTGGTCGGCGAATACCTGGATACCGGCGATCCTGACCACGTTGGCGTACGCTGGTCCCAAGTACAGGGGGTGCGAGTGACTCAAGAGTTCCCGGATTTCATGGAGCCGGTCGAGGGAATCGACGAGGACTACGTTCAACGGCTCGCTATGGAGTGGTCCAAGGGTGGGTACATCGACGCGGACTCAATCGAGGGTGAGACGACAAGAGGAAAGCTTGAGCACCACGGGTGGTTACTGGAAGCTCGGCGAGTGCTCTGGACGCTGAAGCAGGTGGGGCAATGAGTGAACCGGTCCCAAATCCCGCAGAAGCGTTTTTGGCGCTGTTCGACACCTTCAAGCAAGTCATCGAATTCGCTGCTGGCTACAAGGCACAGGCCATAGAGGCCGGTTTTGATGAGGACGCTGCCACTGAAATGGCCGTCGATGCCCATCGGACTGTTCTTTCCAAGATGGCTGGCTCATGAAATCGCCGCGTGACTTCACCTATCGGACTGTCGAGCACGGCCAGACAGAAATGGTGTTTTACATCACTGCTCGTCGCAACGGTTGGCTGCCTGAACAGGCCGAAGCAGCAACGATTGCTTTTGTGGATGACTGCCTCTCCAACTGGCACAACGTTGAACGTCCCACTCGCGGAGAATTGTTCGATTCGATCGAGCGTGTCATGTTCACCAACACAAGAGAAGAGAAAGGCAGCTCATGACTGCTCGCAAGAGGGTCGAATGTGCGGGAGCCATCATTCTCCGTCACGGCGTACCCCATTGGGATAACACGGAAGAACTACTCATGGTTTTGGCTACGGACGAAAAGAACGGCCAAACCATTTACGGACTCCCCAAAGGTCACATCGAAGACGGCGAGACCCCACAACAGGCGGCGCTTCGAGAGATCCGAGAAGAAGTCGACTTGGATGCTCATCTGGTGAGTTACCTGGGAACGATCACTC
>JACCDR011602423.1_pt1 | contig 18603 bp, 27 predicted proteins | sample 7446431 | NCBI WGS metagenome assembly JACCDR01 (sample SAMN15323443, study PRJNA562643) | freshwater metagenome | isolation source: river surface water | place: USA:Blue River Watershed | collected 2017-08-17
CCATGAGCATCGAAACCGACTTCCGCGCCGCGCTGGCCGCGCGCACCGCGCTCACCGCCCTGGTGGGCGACCGCATCGCGCAAGACGCGGTGCCCGAGGGCGCGGTGTACCCGCTGGTGGTGTACAGCGTGCAGCACCAGCCCGTGCTGGGCCTGGGCACGCAGCCGCTGGGCGACCAGGCCAGCGTCACCGTGCAGGTGTGGGGCAACACCGGCGCGCAGGCCGCACAGGTGGCCGACGAGGTGCAGCTGGCCCTGGCCGCCGCCAACCCGGCCGCCTGCGCCACCGTGCTGGGCCGGCGCACCGTGTTCGACGAAGACCTGGGCCTGGACGGCGTGGTGCTCGACGCCGAATGGTGGGAATAGCCGCCGCCAGCCCAACCCACAGAAACCACAGCCACAAGACAACCCCAGGGGCCCGCCCGGTGCAAGCCGGTGCGGGCCCCGCTGTTTCTCAACCCGCCGCACCAGCGGCAAGTGAAAGGAGGGCACCATGCCCAATGTGAAAGGCCGCGGCGTCCGGGTGGAGATCGCCGCAACGTATGGCTCGGCTGTTGCCGTGACGTCCATCACCAACGCCAGCCCCGGCGTGGCCACGCGCAACGCGCACGGCTACACCAACGACACCGTGGGCTTCTTCAGCGGCGTCAGCGGCATGGCCCAGCTGGAGGGCCAGGCCGTGCGCCTGAAGAACATCACCACCAACACCTTCGAGCTGCAGGGTCTCAACACCACCAACTACAGCGTCTTCACGGCCGGCAACTTCACGCCGGTGCTTACGTGGCAGACGCTGCAAGAGGCCACCAGCTACGACATCGGCGGCGGCGCCGCCGAGAAGCTGGACGTCACCCGCCTGCTGGACATCACCAAGCAGGAAGAGCAGGGGCTGCTGCCGGTGAGCAACGTGTCCATGAACGTCATCGCGCAGGACACGCCCACCGCCGCCATGCTGCTGCTCGAGAACGCCGTGCAGACGCAGGGCGCGGTGGTGGTGCGCATCACGCTGGGCAACGGCGCGGTGCGCGTGTTCCGCGCCGAGCCCTCGCTGCCCGGCGAGAGCGTGGCGCAGGGCCAGGTGGGCACGGGCAGCCTGGACATGGCGGTGAAGGGCTTCGTGCTGAAGCTGGCCGCCTGATGGACGCCAAGGCACTGCTGGCGCGCATGGCCGCGCAGCGCGAGGCGTGGTGCGACCTGGCCGCGGCCGGCGAGCGCTACGCCGGCCTGCGCGTGCAGTACCGCCGCCCGCCCGAGGTGGAACTGCCGCGCCTGCGCGCGGGCGTGCTCATCGAGCACGTGGTGGACTACGCCTGCGGGTGGGAAGGCTTCACCGAGGCCACCCTGCTGGGCGCAGCCGTGGGCGCCAGCGACCCGGTGCCCTTCGACCGCGAGGTGTGGGCCGCCTGGGTGCGCGACCACGTCGACGTGGTCAGCCTGGTGGCCAAGGCCATGAGCGAGACGGTCAGCGCATACCTGGTGCAGCGCGAGGCCACCGCAAAAAACTCGCCGCCCTCCTCGACCTAGAGCCTGGGGTTGAGTACGAGGGCGACGATGGGCCGCAACTGCAACCAGCCGACAGCCAGGCCATGGCCGTCTTCAACCTGCTGGCCAACGGCATGGGCGGCATCGACTGGCAGGGGCTGCCGCTGGTGTGCGGTTGGTTGGGCATCAGCGACGTGGAGGGCCTGATGGAGCGGCTCGCCGTCATCAAGCTGCACCGGAAGGAGGGGCGTCATGTCGATCGCCACCCTGAGCATTGACCTGGAAACCCGCCTGGCGGCGATGCAGGAAGGCCTGGACAAGGCCGGCCGCCTGGCGGAGCTGCAGGCGCGCAAGATCGAAGCCGCCTTCACAGGCGTCAAGACGGCGGCCTTTGCCATCGGCGGTGCGCTCACGGCGGCGCTGTCGGTGCCGGTGGTCTTCGGCTTCGTCAAGAGCACCATCGACGGCATCGACGCGCTCAACGACCTGGCCGACGCCACCGGCGCCAGCATCGAGAACCTCAGCGCGCTGGAAGACATCGCGGCGCGCACCGGCACCTCGGTGCAGACGGCCGGCGATGCCGTCATCAAGCTCAACAAGGTGCTGAGCGAGGCGCGGCCCGACAACGACGCTGGCCGCGCGCTCAAGGCCATCGGCCTGAGCGCCGAAGAGCTGCGCCAGCAAGACCCCGCCGAGGCGCTGCGCCTGGTGGCCGTGGCGCTGTCGGGCTACCAGGACGACGCCAACAAGGCGCGCCTGGTGCAAGAGCTCTTCGGCAAGAGCGCCAAAGAAGTGGCGCCGCTGCTCAAGGATCTGGCCGAGGCAGGCCAGCTCAACGCCACCGTCACCACCGAGCAGGCCGCTGCAACTGACGCCTTCAACAAGCAGATCTTCCAGTTCCAGAAGAACGTGACGGACAGTGCGCGTGCGCTCGTCAGCGATCTGGTGCCGGCGCTGAATCAGCTGTTCGACGCGCTGCAGGGGCGAGCGGTGGGCGGCAGTTCGGCGCTCAGCGAGATCATCACGGTGCCGCTGCAGACTGCGGCAATCGTGGGCGCCAACCTGGCGTTTGTGATGCGCGGCATCGGCACCGAGATCGGCGGCCTGGCCGCGCAGGCGGCAGCGGTGGCGCGGCTCGACTTCTCGGGCGCAGCGACCATCGGCCGCGCCATGAAGGAAGATGCAGCGAGCGCCCGCGCCGAGCTGGACAAGCTCGAGCGGCAGCTGCTGAACATCGGCCAGGTCATCCCGCAGGCCGACTACAGCAACGAGGGTCGCATCCGCAAGCCCGGCCTGCCGGCGCTGCTGGGCGGCGGCGAAGCCGGCAAGCCCGGCAAGCCCGAGAAGATCGAGCCCTTCGTGGTGCGCCTGGACGATGCCACGCAGCAGGCGCTCAAGCTCATCGAAGACACCGACGGCAACAAGATCGCCGCCCTTCGGCTGCAGCTGCAGGCGCTGATCGAGATCCGCGCCGAGTCGGGCGCGGGCTCGGTGGACGAGGCCATTCTGGCGGTGGAAGAGGCGCTGAACCGCCTGAGCCCCGCCGCGCAGCAGGCCGCGCGCGACCAGCAGCGACTCAACGAGCTGCTGGGCGCCACGCCGCAGGGCAAGCTGGACAAGGTGCTGGCAGACATCGCGCTGCTCAACGCCGAGCTCGAGCGCAACCCGCAGAACGTCGAGCAGTGGGCCGACGCCGTGCGCCAGGCCACCGAGGGCCTGGGCAGCAGCCTGGAAGAGCCGCTGGCCCAGATCAGCGAGTTCGCCCAGCAGGCCAGCCGCAACATCCAGGACGCACTGGGCGACAGCGTGCTGGCCAGCATGGAGGGCAGCACCCGCAGCATCGAAGACATCTGGAAGAACATGCTCAAGCGACTGGTGGCGCAGGCTGCCGCGGCGCAGCTGGGCAAGTGGCTGCTGGGCGACGGCTACGGCAAGACCGGCCAGATGGGCGGCGCAGTGGGCGACTTCTTCAGCTGGCTCAGCAGCCTGGGCGGCGGCACCCGCGCCAACGGCGGCCCCGTCTACGCCGGCCGCCCCTACCTGGTGGGCGAGCGCGGCCCCGAGGTGGTGGTGCCGCGCGCCAACGGCACCGTGCTGCCCAACGGCGTGATGCCCGCCGCTGCGGGCGGTGGCGCGGCCACGTATCAGGTCATCGTGCAAGGCGACGCCAGCGCCAACACCGTGCGCCTCATCAACGCCGCGCTGGCGCAGTACGAGGCGCGGCAGATGCGCCGCATGGGGGGCTGACGCATGGCCATCATCGACTGGCCCACCACCCGCGCCTTCCAGGGCGCCCGCTGGCAGATGGGCCTGGACGTGAGCGAGAGCACCTACCAGGGCTTCCACACCGGCAACCGCACGCGCCGCAGCCACCTGGCCGACCGCCTGCGCGGCGTGCTGCAGTTGCCGCCCGTGCGCGACGTGGCCCTGGCCGCCGCGCGCGCCGCGCTGCTGATGCAGATGCGCAGCGCGGGCGACTGGCTGCGGATGCCCCTGCCGCACCAGGTGCGCAACCAGGGCAGCGTGCGCACCAGCGCCACCGTGGGCGCGGCCGGCGCCGCGGGTGCGCGCAGCATCACCCTGGCCAACGCCCGCGCCGGCGCCAACCTGCTGCTGCCGGCCGTAACCGGCACCACGCTGCTGGCGCCCACCACGCTGTTCAACGCTACGGCGCCCGCCGGCGCGGCTGACCCGGTGGGCGGCACCAGCGCGCTCACGCTCACGCGCACCGCCTCGGGCAACCACTACGCGGTCTACGAGTTCGTCACCGCGGCGGCGGCCTTGCGCACCGTCAACGCCTACGTGTGGCTGCGGGCGGGCACGCTCACCGGCAACGTGGTGCTGCGCCTGCGCGACGGCGCCGATGTCGAGTACGGGTCGGCCACCGTGGTGCCCACCAGCACCTGGACGGTCTACCGCGTGGCCGCCCGCCTGCCGGTGGGCCCGGCCGCAAACCTGCGGCTGTACGTCGACCCCGCCAACGACGCCGGCGCAGCTGGGGACACGCTGCAGCTGTGGTTTGCCGAGATCGAGGTGGCCACCGGCTTCGACACCAACCTCGTGCACTGGCGCGAGGCCGTCAACCCGCCCAGCCAGGCCGCGCCGGGCAGCGGTGCCTGGCAGGTGGTGCGCAGCGCCACGGGCAACGCCTTCACCACCTGGCAGGCCGTGGTGGCCGCGCCGGGTGGCGTCACCTACACCTTCAGCGTGTGGCTGCGTGCAGACACCTACACGGCGCCCATCACCCTGTTTCTGCGCGACGGGGCCGACGTCACCTACGGCTCAGCTTCGGCCGTGATCACCAGCACGTGGCAGCGCTTCAGCGTCACCGCCACCTTCCCGGGTGGCGCGGCGCCCAACGTGCTGTGCATCGTGGACCCGGCCGACGCCGGCGCGGTGGGCGAGCGCTTCGAGGCCTATGGCCACCAGCTCGAGGTGGGCGGCGCCGCCACCGACCATCTGCCACTGCCCACGCTGCTGGCCGGCGACGTGCTGGGCGTGGGCGGCAACCTGCTGCTGGTGGGCTACGCCGGCGCCAGCGGCACCCGCTACGGCGCCGTGACCGTGCCGCTGGTGGCGCCGCTGCCCCGGGCGGTGGCCCAGGGTGCCGCCGTCACCGCCGCCGCGCCCGCGGGCCTGTGGGAGCTGGACGACGATGGCCTGACCCTGGACTACGGCCCCGCCGCGGTGCAAGAGGGCGTGGCCATACCGCTGCGCCAGGTGGTGGCGTAGGGGCCGGCATGCGCACACCCAACGCAGCCGCCCTGGCCCTGCGCGCGCGCCGCCAGGCGGGCGAGGCCATCCCGCAGGTGCCGCTGGTCTTCATGGGCCTGCCGGTGCCGCAGCGCTGGGCCGTCTGCGGCCTGCCGCTGGTGTGGGGCGGCTTCAGCTGGGCGCCGCTGGACATGGCCATCAGCGACGTCAGCGATCAGGTCGGCGAGCGCAGCACGCTGCGCTTCACGCTGCCGGCCGTGCAGCCCGCCGAGCTGGCCCTGGCCGCGCAAGACGTCGAGGGCGCCATCGTGCGCGTGTACCTGGCCGACGTCGACCCCGCCACCGGCGCCGTGGCCGACGCGCTACAGGTGTGGTACGGCCTGCTCGACCAACCGGGCTGGCAAGACGGCCAGGCCGCGGTGGCGCAGTTCACGGCCCGGCACATCCTGGACTGGGCGCTGGAGCCGCGCCCGCGCCGCTACACGCACGACGACCAGCTGCGCCTGTACCCGGGCGACACGTCCATGAACGTGGACCCGCTGACCGACGCCGCGCCCCTGGTGTGGCCGGCGGCGGCCTACTGGCGGCAGGAGTGACGGGCCATGAGTGACTGGAACGTCGGCCGTGTCTTCCGCGTGGCGGTTGCCTATGTGGTTGGCGTCTACACCGGCAACTGGAGCCTGCTGGCCAGCCAGCTGATGCGCGAGCACGGCAGCGTGCAGCGCAACAAGCAGCGCCGCCGCGCGCTGGAGCAGTACAACGCCAGCCTGCGCGACCGGCTGGAGATGGTGGACCTGCAGCCCGACGCCCCGCGCACCCTGGTGCTGGGCCGCGTGCGGGCAGTGGAGGGCGTGCGCCGCCGCTGGACGAGCGGCGTCAACGACCAGCAGCTCACGCTCATCGTCAGCTTCGCCGGCCACCAGATCGACGCCTACGAGCAGTGGTACGTGAACGACCTGCCGGTGACGCTTGATGGAGACGGGTGGGTCCAGGAGGCGCCATACAGACGAGTCAACGCTACGCCCACGATTTCGGATGGGCTGATCGGGCCCGCCGGGTCGGCGACCATCGCGCTCGATGGGCCGCCGCTCGCGGGAACGCCTGTCTACGCCACCTACTTCATGGACGAGGGCCGCAGACAGGTGTCGTTGGCGGTAACCGTGACAGGCTCGGTTGCGACCGTTACGGGCGCCACCGCGGCGCAAGAGGGTTTGGTGGTGCGCGTGCACTACCAGCTGGGCGAAATCTTGCGCTTCCTGCGCATCCGCCCCTACCTGGGCAGCCCCGGCCAGAACATCGGCAGCGACATCGCGGCCGAGTACCCGGGCAAGATCACCGCCACCGACCGCTTTGCCGGCGTGGCGTCGGCGGTGGTGGACCTGTTCTTCGACACCGACGTCTTCCCCCAGGGCAGGCCCGACATCACCGCCGTGATGCGCGGCGCGCGGTGCTTCGACCCGCGCACCAGCACCACCGCCTGGACCGACAACCCCGCGCTGCTGGCTCTGCGCTACGCCACCTGGCCCACCGGCTGGGCGTTGCAGACGTCTGACGTGGCCACGGCCGACGTCATCAGCGCCGCCAACGCCTGCGACGTCAGCACCACCTTCACCCTGCGCAAGCCCGACGGCAGCACCACCACCGCCACGCTGCCGCGGCACCGTGCCGGCATCGTCATCAGCGACGACGCCGACCACGCGCAGAGCATGGCCGAGATCGTCGAGGCCATGGGCGGCCAGACGGCCGTGGCTGGCGGCGTGCTGCGCCTGCGCGCGGCCGAGATGCGCGCCAGCGTGGCCACCATCACGCAAGACTGGCTGGTGCGCGATGTTGAGGGCGGCGAGGCCTCGGGCGACGCCGTCATCAGCGCCGTGCAGAGCGTGCCCAGCACGCGCCGGTACAACTACGTCTCAGGCACGTGCATCGACCCCGCGCAGCGCTACCAGGCGCTGCCCTTCCCGGCGGTGCAAGACGCCGTGCTGGTGGCCGCCAAGGGCCGCCGCCCGCTGGAGGTGAGCTACCAAGCCGTGACGCACACCGCGCACGCGCAGCACCTGGGCAGCATCCTCATCCGCGAGGCCCAGGCCGGCCTGCGGCTTGAGCTGCTGTGCGATGACCGCGCCGCCGACCTCGAGGTGCTGGACGTGGTGACGCTGGACATGCCTGACTACGGCTACAGCGGCAAGACCTTCGAGGTGGTGGGCTGGCAGTGGGCGCAGCGCGGCAGCTACCGGCTGCAGCTGGCCGAGATCACGGCCGACCTGTACACCCCGCTGGCCGAGCTGACCGGCCGCGACCCCGCGCCCGACAGCAACCTGCGCCAGCCCTGGGAAGTGGAGACGCTGGGCGCGCCCACCGTCACCAGCGGCACGGCGGCGGTGCAAGACGGCGCCATCGTCACCCGGGCGGTGGTCACCTGGCCGGCCGCGGTGGGCGAGTACATCCGCCAGGGCGGGCGCATCGAGGTGCAGTACCTGGACACTTACGAGCCCGCGGTGGGCAGCGACTGGCCCAGTGTGATGGAGGCCGGCACCGCCACGCAGACCACCATCACCGGCTGGCTGGCCGGCCGCATGTACCTGGTGCGCGTGCGCGCCGTGCAGATGCAGCCCCTGGTGCGCGGGCCGTGGAGCCCCATCGTGCGGCACCAGGTGGCGGGCGTGCCGCTGGTGGGCACGGCGGGGCTTGAGCTCGAGGCGGCCACGCGCGTGGACTCAGCCTTCGAGGCTGGGCCCATCACCCGCAGCAACATCGCATAAGGCGCAGCAGCATGCCCAGCGGATCTGGCTCAGGCGTCGTTCACAGCGCCACCTTCACGCCCGACGCGGCGGGGCGGCTCATCGTCACCGTCACGTATGAGGCGCAGGGCAACTCGGGCAGCGCTTGGGGCACGGCCTTCAGGGCGCGCGCCTTCGCCACGCAGAGCGCCACCACCACCTATGGCGAGTACGTGAACATGAACACGGCCCGCGCCAGCTACACCGCGCAGGGCGTCTTCGACGTGGTGGCCGGCTCGGCTGTTGAGTGCGGCCTGTGGGGCCAGATCAGCGGCGCCGTGTCGGCGGACTTCTGGAACGTGTCGATTCGGTGGGAGCTGATCAAGAGATGATGTCCGACCACGAATTCAAGGCCCACGTGGTCGACAAGATCGGCACGGTGCACGAGCGCATCGAAGACGTGGCCGCAACCGTGGCGCCGGCACAGCTGCAGGCGGCCGTGGCCGCGGGCATCCGCGAGGCCGCGACAGACCCCGCGCTTTGGTCGGCCGTGCTCACCGCCGTGCGCACCCAGGCCAAGCAAGAGGCCGGTGGCTGGCTGTTCAGCGGCGTGAAAGAAGTGCTCAACCGCGTGCTGTGGCTGCTGGTGCTGGGCTTCGGGGTGTACCTGCTGGGCGGCTGGTCTGCCCTGGTGGCCCTGTTCAAGAACCCGCCCGTAGGGCAGTGAGGTGACGATGAGACTCATCGCAAACTGGCGCCGCGCGTGGCGCATGCTGAGCGTGCAGGTGGCCGTGGTGGCTGTCGGCTGGGGCTCGCTGCCTGGCGAGATGCAGGCCGCCATCCTGGGCCTGGCCGGCGTCGGCCCCGAGCGCGTGCCGGCGGTGCTGGGCCTGCTGGTGCTGCTGGCCCGGCTGATCGACCAGCCCAAGGCGAGGGGCGGCCAGTGATGGACGCCCGCAGCGAGAAGAACCTGCAGGGCGTGCACCCTGACCTGGCGCACGTCGTGCGCATCGCCTGGAGCCGCATGCAAGGCCGGGCGGACAAGCTCGGCTTCGTGGTGATTGAGGGCTTGCGCACCAAGAAGCGGCAGGCCGAGCTGATGGCGGCCGGCGCGTCGCAGACCATGAACGGTCGCCACCTCACCGGCCACGCGGTTGACCTGATGGCGACCGTGGCCGGCGCTGGCCGCTGGGACTGGCCGCTGTATGCCACCCTGGGCGAGCACGTCAAGGCCGTGGCCGCTGAGCTGGGCGTGCCCATCGTGTGGGGCGGCGACTGGCGCAAGCTGCGCGACGGCCCGCACTTCGAGCTGGACCGCCGCGAGTACCCGGCGTGACGCATGCCCTGCGCTTTGTGCGGCAGCGCGGCGCACTCTCTGTCGGCCTGTCCCTGGCGGCGGCCGGCGCGGTGGCTGGCGCCGTGCTGGCCTGGCAGGTGCAAGCCTGGCGCTGGCGTGCGGCCGACGCCGACCGCCTGGAGCTGGAGCGCGAGGCGAGGCTGGCCCTGGAGCGCCGGGCCGACGCTGCCGCGCAGCAGCTGGAGCAGGCCCGCGAGGGCATCCGCGCGCAGCAGCGCGTCATCACCCGGGAGGTGGAGCGTGTGGTCGAGAGCCCTGTGTACCGTGACGTGTGCCTGGATGCTGACGGCCTGCAGCTTGTCGCCCAAGCAGCCGGCGCCGCCGCCAGTGCCGGCCAGCCTGCGTCAGCCGTGCCCGCCGCTGAGCCCGCCCGCTGACGGCACCGGCGCGGCCGTGCTGCGCACCATGGTGGAGTGGGCGGGCATGTACCGCGAGTGCGCGGCCAAGGTTGAGGGGTGGAGGGCGCTGGCGCCTTCTAACGGTGCCGCGCCACCGTAGGTGAAAACCACCCGCGCGCACCGCCGATCCGTAAGAAGGAACCGGCCAGAAACCCGCGTCAATGCTTGCGGTCGGTCAGTGCTTTGGGAGCAGTGGGTCGCACGTTCGAATCGTGTCACCCCGACCATTCAGAATCAACGACTTACGGTCACTTGGCCGGCGCGCGATTCTTCTAACAGGATCGCGGGCTTCTAACGGCTACCGCGTGGCCTTGGTCTTGCGCGCGCTGCGGTGGCGCACGTAGTCGGCGGTCTGCGCCTCGGTGCTGTGGGCGCCCATCGCCCGCGCGGCGGGCATGCCTTCGCGGCCTTCCTTGTCCGTCAGGGCCTTGGCGCGGATGTCGCGCAGCTCGGCGTCGGCGATGCCGGCGCGGGCCACGGCGCGGCGCCACAGCGATGAGGCGCCCCAGTAGCTGAGCGGCTGGCCGCCCACGGTGTTGAACACGTGTTCGCTGACGACGCGGCGCTCCATGCGCTTGGCCACCAGGCGCTCGGCCCGCAGTGCGCGCAGGCGCTGGATGGCGTCGCGCAGGCGCGGCGTCCACTCGATGAGCACGGCGGCGCCGGTGCTGCCCCGCGTCTTGCTGGGGCGGAACACCAGCCCGGCGTCCGTGACGTGTGAGGCGTCGGGCTCGGTGGCGTCGCGCTGCCAGCGCAGGTCGAGCACGTCGCTGGGGCGCTGGCCGGTCAGGTACATCACCTCGATCAGCGCGGCCAGGGTGCGGCCGGCGCGTGTGATGCGGCCGTCAGCGCCGCGCATGCCGGCGGCACGCACGCGGCGCAGCTCGCTGTCGGTGAGGTAGCGGGTGCGCGGGCGCTCGGTCATGGTGCGCAGGTGCGCCACGGGGTTGTCGACGCGGTAGCCGCGCTCGATGGCGTAGCGCATCAGCTCGCGCAGCTGGGCGCGGTAGAGGTTGTGGGTGCGCGGCCGGTCGCGCAGGGGCTGCAGAAACTCGGCCACGTCGGGCGCCGTCACCTGGCTGGCCCTGAACTCGGCGAAGGCCTCGCCGATGACGCGGCAGCGCGCGATCTCGTCGCGCTGGGTCTTGTCGGCGTGGGCGGGCATGACGTCTCGCTGCCAGTCGGCGATGAGCGAAGGCATGCGGTCATCGGCCACGCGTTCGCGCTCGAGCTGGGCCAGTGCGCGGTACAGGGCCGGCAGGCCGTCAGCCACGAGGCTGAGCTTCTGCCAGACACGGCGGGCGCCGTCGGCGCGCACGTGGTAGTAGCAGCGGCCCTTGGCGAATACGCGCGGGGGGAGGTTGCGGCCCATCAGGATGGCGGGGGCGCCAGAATCTTGCCCATGTATTCAATGTCACTGAGCAGTAGCTGGCCGGGCCGTAGCTCGCACAGGTAGCAGTCAGGTGTTTCTGTGTCTTCTAAGGCGCCCCACACCAGAACGTCGGCGTCTGGATCTTGCTGGGCAAGCGCTTCGATCAGCTGGCGTACCTTCATGACGGGCTCAGGTTGCGCCCCATCATGCCACCGCGCCGCGCAGCCGCGGCGGGCGGACCTTGGGGCGCTCGGCGTGCTCGCCGCGGCAGACGGCCTCGAAGTGGGCGCGCTCCAGGATGACGGCGCCGGTGGCCAGGCTGCGGCGGGCGCGGTGGAAGCCCTGGCGCTGCAGCTCAGCCAGCTGCTCGTGCGCGCGCCGGTAACCGGTGAGCGTGACGAGCTCGTCGGGCGTGAGGGTGAGCGGGGCGGGCTGCGTCATAGGCCGTCCAACGGGCTGCCCACGCCGCTGGCGCCGACGCTGGCCACGTGGGTGTAGATCATGGTGGTGCTGACGTCTGCATGACCCAGCAGGGTCTGGATGGTGCGGATGTCCTTGCCGGCCTCGAGCAGGTGCGTGGCGAAGCTGTGGCGCAGGGTGTGGGGCGTGGCCGGCTTGCTGATGCCGGCGGCCGCCACGGCGCGCTGCATCGCCTTCTGCACGCCGCTGGCGTGCAGGTGGTGCCGCCTGACGGCCTGGGTGCGCGGGCAGGTGACGTAGTCCTCAGTGGCAAAGACAAACTGCCAGGGCCACGAGCTGGCCGCGCGCGGGTACTTGACGGCCAGCGCGTGCGGCATCTCGACGTCGGCCCGCCCGGTGGCCAGGTCGACGTGGTGCCAGCGCTGGCGACGCTCCAGCAGGTGACGCAGTGCCGGCACCAGCGTGCGGGGCAGCGTGGTGGTGCGGTCCTTGCCGCCCTTGCCGTCGCGCACGGTGATCTGCAGGCGCTGCAGATCCAGGTCTTTCACGCGCAGGCGCAGGGCTTCGTTGAGGCGCAGGCCGCTGCCGTACAGCAGCTTCAGCACCAGGCCGCGTTCGCCGCGCAGGTGCCCGAAGAGGGCGCGCACCTCGTCACGCGAGAGCACCATGGGCACGTGCTGCGATGGCTTGGCGCGCACCACCTGGTCAAGCCAGGGCAGGTGCAGCTCGAGCACCTGCTGGTACAGAAAGAGCAGTGCACTGAGCGCCTGGCGCTGGGTGCCGTCGCTGACCTGGCGATCGACCGCCAGGTGAGAGAGAAAGGCCTCGACGTCGGCTTTGCCCATGTCGCGCGGGTGCCGGCGGCCCGACCAGGCGATGAAGCGACGCGTCCAGTGGACATAGGCGCGCTCTGTGGCCAGCGAGTAGTGCCGCACGCGCACGGCCTCGACAACAGCCTGCACCAGCGTGCGCGGCCGCGCCGGCTCTTGGCGGGCCCTCGGTGCCACGGTGTCGCAAATAACAGGCGCTGGCTGAGGCGGGACAAGGACTTGCGGCATGCGGGTGGGTGGTTATGTGGACAGGGGTCTGTTCACTTCACGTTCGGCTTCACGCGCCCACCGGGGCAAGCGCCTCGGCAGGCACGTCGAAGAACCCGAGCTGCCCTTTCCACGGCGTGAACGGCAGCGGCTTTGGGTCGCGCAGCACAAAGCCGTAGCGGCCTACGAACCAAGGCGAGTCGCTGTCGGTCACGCAGTCCACAATCTCGACGCTGCCCACGATGCCGCCGCGCGGGATAGTGGCCAGGTCGGCAGTGATCGGCCGCTGAATGCAGTCCTCGGCAAACTCGATGGCGTCCTCGAACTCCATGCGCGTGCAACCCTTGGCCGCATGTATCAGGATGCGCCCGCGGTATTTGGTCGGCCAGTCGCGGTTCTCAATGTCCTTGCCAGCCTTCAGGATCAGGCTCGCCCAGGGCTGGCGGATGCTCAGTGCAATCATTCTTTCGCTCCGGTTAGGTGAAGCCGAACTACTCGCCCAAGCTGACACGCTACGGCTTCGCCTCCGCGTGCAGCTTGCCTCGAACGTTGTGCTTCACGCGGCGCGCGCGGCAGGTTGCGTTTCGCGCCGCAGCTCGGCCAGGAACGACGGCCACAGTTCGCGCCAGAAGCCGACAGCCTGGCTGTCTGGTTTCGTGATGCAAGGCCACGCGCACGGGTCCGCGAAGTCATCGTGCATCGGGTGCCGCTGGCCGATCTGGCTTGCCACCTCCATCAGTGCGTAGCCGCACGATGTCTGGTCGCCCTCGATCCTGTCGCGCTCCCAGTCAACGGCGTCCCACACGGTGCGTGCCTCGTCGCGGTCTAGGTGGTTGAGCCTCCGCTTTTCCAGGATGTCGCGCTTCAGTTGCTGCATGGTGCCTTCGCCGTCATGCCGCTCCAGCTTCGTGCCCATGAACTTGGTGAACACGTAGTCGAACTCGGCGCGCAGCAGGAACTGCTTGAACGGCACACCGCAGGCGGTCCACACGTAGCCCCAGGTGCCGAAGCTCGACTGGATCGTGATTTCCCCGCAGTGGTAGGTGCACTCGTGCTGCGTGCCCACGTTGGCTGGCCGGTCCCAGCACTTGAGCGTGATGTTCGCCCACTCGTGGTTCTCGCGCACCTCGTAGCACTCGCGCACGCTCTTGGTCACTGGCATTCCGCCTCTCCTTCGCTTCGGATGGGTGAAGCACAACCCCTCATTCCAGCCGAGCCCCAAGGGCCGGCTGAATTCGATCGTTCGGCTCTTCCAGCTCTTGCAGCCGGTAGCGTTTCAACACCTTAGCCAGCTGCTCGCCTGCCTTGGCCTCGACCAGCATCTCCACTTCCAGCTGGACGATCTGGCCAGTGCGAATGTGCAGCGTCAAGGCCACGGTTCTAGGCGGCAGGTCGAGTGCGCGCAAGATCTCCCGCACGGCTTCGCTAGGCGCACGCATCAACGTCATGACCTTACCCCTGCCGGCACCAGCCGCGCCAGCGCCTTGAGCAGATCCTGCCGCTGCACCGCACGGGCCTGCAGCTGCAGCAGCTGCACCGCCGCGCGTGCGGCTCGGCGGGCCTGGGTGGGGCCGCCGTGCACGCGGTCGCTGCAGAGCAGGGTCAGCCGCCGCTTGCGGCCGGGCACGGCCACGCGGGCCTGCCAGCCGTGCGTGGTGGTGCTGTCGATGCGCACGATGCTCACGGCCGGCCCCCGCCGCGCAGCACGCCGATGTCGAGCCCGTCACCCAGCACCAGCACGCGGCTGCAGCCGGTGTGCCGGGCCACGTAGTGGCGCAGGTGCTCGGCCTGCTCGAAGCTGAGGGGTCGCTGGTGCAGCACCACCAGGGTGTCGCCACCCTTGATGCGCATGCCGCCGACCGTGGCGCCGCGCAGGCTGGCCAGGCGGCGCACCAGCCGAGGTTGACGCGCGCGCCGCCTCATGCCGCGGCCTCGGCCGTGTCAGCCTGCGCCGGGGTCTTCGCGCGCCCGCCGGCGGAGCCGGCGCCCACCTTCACTTTCTTGGCCACGGCGTAGTCGCTCAGGCTCTTGCCGGCCGCCAGCTGGGCCTTCAGCCAGGCCGGCTGCAACCCCCTGCCCGACCAGCTGGCACCGGTTTCGGCGCACCAGTAGGCCACGCCCGCCGGCGCCTTGCGCTGGCCCGCCTGGGTGGCGCCCGCGCCAGCGGAAGGTGGGGTGGAAGCCGCTCCGGCGGCCTGTGCAGACGCCTGCTGCATCACCGCCTGGGCGTCGATGCCGTAGTGCTGCGCCAGGGCCAGCAGCGGCTCGGGCTTGCTGTGCTGGATGGCGTGGGCGCTGGCCACCGGCACGGCGCGGACGATGGCGCAGTCCATGATCAGCTGGTTGAGGTCGGCCAGGCCCAGCTGCTGGGGCAGGTCGAAGAGGGCGTCGACGCGCTGCAGGTCGTACAGGCGCGCCAGCAGCTCGCGTTCGTGCCACTCGACGCCGGCCAGGGCCGCGGCGGCGGCCAGGCGCAGGTCGAACTCGTCGCGCTCGCGGGCGCGCACCTCGCCGCGTACGCGCTGCAGCAGGGCCACGCGGCGCTGGGTCTCGGCGGTGCAGCGGGCCTCTTCTTCGGCGCGCTGGCGGGCCCAGCGCTCGCTGTCGTAGCGCTCGGCCTGGTGCTTGGCCGCTGCGGCCGGCTGCGGGTCGGCCACGCCGGCTTTCACCAGGTCGGCGTGCAGCACGGCCTTGACCACCTTGCCGGTTCGCGGGTCTTGCACGTGCTGCACGGTGATCTCGGCCGCCGCGGCCTTGGCCTTCTTGAGCGCGGTGCGCGCCTTGTCCAGGGGCACGTAGTCGGGCTTGAGCGTGCCGTGGGCGTCGATGGCGGCGCGTGCCTTGCTGCCGGTGATGACCACCTTGCCTTCGGCCTGCAGCTGCGCGGCGCCGCGCGCCAGGTGGGCCTTGGTCTTGGCGGCCCAGCAGTCGGGGTCGGTGCAGCGGTTGGGCTCGCCGCCGCGGCCCAGGGTGTGTTCCCAGCGGCCGATGCCGTCTTGCGCCACGTCTTCGAACACCGGGCTGTTGCCGGTGCGCTTGGGGCAGGCGCTGCAGGTGCCGGCGCCGGGCAGCAGGGTGTCGTCTTCGCGGTCGAAGATGGCGGCCTTGAAGTCCAGCGTAAAGCTCTCGGCCAGCTCGGCGCGGATGCGCCGGAAGCTGGCCTTGCCGCCGTCGCCCAGGTTGGCACCGATGGCCTTGATGCGCGCCAGCGCCTTGTCTTGCACCGCGTGCGGGCCCACGCGGGCCACCAGCAGGGCGGACTCGGCGTCGATCTCGCCGTCAAGGCAGGCTCGGCGCACCGCGGGCGCGGCCTGCAGCAGCTTGAGGCGGGCGTACACGTAGCTGCGGCTCTTGCCCACGCGGGCGGCCAGCTCGTCGGCGGTGGTGCCGGCGTCTTGCATCAGGGCCGCAAAGCCCTCGGCCTCTTCGATGGGGTGCACGTCTTCGCGCGCCAGGTTCTCGGCGATCTGCGCGCTGCGGGCTTCGGCGTCGGTCATGGCGCGCACCATGCAGGGCACGGTGGTCCAGCCGGCAGCGCGTGCGGCCTTGAGGCGGCGGTGGCCGAACACCACCTGGTACCCGGCCACGGCCTCGGCCTCGGTGGCGGGGCCGGCGTCGAACAGCGGCGGCACGATGGGGCGCACCAGCAGCGGCTGGTGGATGCGGCCCTCAGCCACGATGTTGGCCTGCAGTTCGTCGATGCCCACGAAGGTCTGGCGCGGGTTGAACGGGCTTGGCTGCAGGTGGTCGACGGGCAGCTCGATGATGGTGTCTTGGTGGGTCATGCGTCTCTCCAGACGGTGCAGGTGTCGATGCCGGTGCGCTGCACCGTGTAGCGCGCGGGGCCGGTCTTGTTGAGCTTCTTGGCGGCGGTGTACAGCGTGGCCTGGTACTGGGCCGGCACGTCCACGCTCTGGCCGGGCTTGAGCGCCGCGAACAGCGGCGTGTACTTGCTTTCGCCGGCGCGGCTGAAGCGGCGGCGGGCCGGCTTGGGCACGCCGGTCTTGATGACGAGGCTGGCCACGTCCAGCGCCGGCAGATGGGTGCGGGTGCCGCCGCGGCGCGGGCGCTGGGCGGTCTTGGCCGCCGGCTCTGCTGCGGGGGTGGCCGGCGCCGTCTTGGCCAGCCAGGCGGCGAACTGCGGGGTGGTGTGCCAGACGCTGGGGCCGTCTTCGTCCACCTTGCTGTAGGCCAGCAGCTGCGCCGCCACGGCCGGTTGCAGCGCGGCCTTGAACTTGGCGGCCTGCACGACGAACTTGAGCGCCAGGTCGCCACTGGTGAAGTGTTCGTCGGGCTGGCGGGCAAACAGGGCCAGCACGCGTGCGGGCAGGCTGCCGGGTTCGGGCTGGTACGGTGGGCGGGTGGGCTTGGGCATCGGGGTGCTCGGGCGTTGGGTGGTGTGTGAGGTGGTGGGTGGCGCCACGAGATCAGGCGCGGTTGGTGGGTGCAGGCTCGGGCGCCCACCAGGTGCGCAGGGCCATGTCATCCAGCGCGGCCAGGAAGGCGGCGCGGGTGCGGTACAGGCCGCGCAGGGTGTAGAAGACGGCGCCGTGGTGATCACGCGGCTGCAGGCGGCGCAGGTCGTCGGCCAGCTCGCCGCCCAGGTGGCGCAGGTCGAACAGCAGCCAGCGCAGGCCTTCGGCGTGCACGGCGCGCAAGAACGTGTCGGCGTGGCCGGCCTGGGTGACGGGGTGCAGGCCCAGGGCCAGCCCGTCGTGGAACATGACCTCGTGGCGCTGGGCCAGCACGGCCAGGTCGCCGTCGGTGTGGACGATGCGGGTGTCTTGCAGCATTGCGTCAGCTCTCCATCAGGCTGAGTTGAGGGTCGGGCTCGGTGGCGTGCACCGCCTGCAGGCCCTGCAGCAGCAGCACGGCCTGTGGCTGCACCAGGGCCAGCTCGGCAGGCTCGGTGTGCGGCACCAGCTGCAGCGCCTGCGCGGCCACCGACACGGCGGCGCCGGGGTGCAGGTGCGGCAGCAGCGCCTCGGCGGCCAGGTGGTTGCCGGTGTCGGCGCCCAGGTCGACGTGCGCGCGGTATGGCAGACCCTGCGCCGGCGCGAAGTGCAGCAGCAGCATCAGGTGCGGCGGCTGGGCTTGGGTGTGCACCAGGCGGGCTGCGCGGGTAAGGCTGCCGCTGACGCGCAGCAGCCCCGGCCAGCTGCCAGCCGGCTGCGGCTGGCGGGTGAGGGTGGCGGCCATGGTCAGACGTCTGCGCCGCCGGCGCCGCGCGAGTCCAGCAGGGCCAGGCGGCTGCGCAGCCGGGCGGCACGCTTGCTGGCGCGGCGCGAGTCGACACGGCTGCGCACCGCGCAGGCGGCGTGCAGCCGGCGCACGGCGGCGTCGGCCGCGATGAGCGACACCTCGTGGTGCAGGTTGGCCAGCTCGTCGTGGTGGGCCACGGCGCGCTCGGCGTCCTGCACCTGGGCGCACAGGCGCCAGCGGCGCCAGGCGAAGCGCAGCTGGCTCAGCCAGCCCGGACGCGTGCGCAGCACGGTTGCGGCGCACAGCGAGGCGCCTTCGCACGGGGTGGCGAAGTGCACAAGCGCCAGGGCGCCGAGGATGGCGATGACCAGCGCCACGATGACGCTGGCGGCCGCGTTGACGCGCTGCTCGACGCGCTGCATGCGGTGGGTGTTGGTGGCGTTGATGGTCTGGGCCAGTTCGCGGATTTCGGCCTGCCGGCCTTGGTGGGTGTGGGTGTTCACGTGGAGGCCTTCAGCGGTTGGCACACGCCGGCCACCTGGCCGCGGGTGCGCTGGATGAGGTCGGCATGCGTGCGGCGCAGCTCGGCGGCCTTGTGGTCGGCGTGCTCTTGGCATGCGGCGGCGGAAGAGGCCGAGATGACGGCGCGGTGCAGCTCGATGCGGATGGGCGATCCGTCCACGGCTGACGGCACCGCCAGCAGCACCAGCACCAGGAAGGCGCTCATTGCAGGCCCCAGCGGATGCCGCAGGCCTGCAGCTCGGCGCGCAGTTCGGCCGCCACCGGCGTGGGCAGCGTGCCCTGGGCCACGGCCTGCTCGAGCTGGGCGCAGCGGTCGTGCTCGGCTTCGTCGCCGCCGCCACAGCCGGCCAGCAGCACCAGCACCAGGGCGAGCAGCAAGCAGACGG
>JACCDR010894174.1_pt1 | contig 18590 bp, 18 predicted proteins | sample 7446431 | NCBI WGS metagenome assembly JACCDR01 (sample SAMN15323443, study PRJNA562643) | freshwater metagenome | isolation source: river surface water | place: USA:Blue River Watershed | collected 2017-08-17
GTCGGATCCGCAGAAGCCGCGATCACGCTCATCGAAGCAATCGAGAGAGCGACTAAATCACAGATCTTCGAAAATCAGCGTATCCAGATTCAGGTTTGCTCACCAGGCAGATTGGATTCGCATAGCGCAGGAATGCTCACTCTCGCGAGCGTTCTCGGGTCGGACTACGTACCGAAGCTCGGTCCGTACGATGTCGCGACGACGTTCTCGCGCGGGACGTACATCCCGCGCGGTGTCCGCATCGCGATATACGACGGTGAAGGCGAGCTCGAGCGCCGGTTCAGGTGGTGGCGGCGACGCAGAGATCATGACAGGAACAGCGCTCCTGTCATCGTGAAGCGCATACCGTTTCGTTACCAACGTACGGACATCCTCACGGCGACAAGCCAGCACGATATCCGTACTGTGAACCTCGTTGCTACGCTTCTCGTGCACCAGATGAAGGATGCGTACTGGTCACCGCTCGGGCACAGCTTCGCACGCGGCATGGAACGCATCGTGACGGAGCATCAGCTCCAGTTCACGGGCATCACATGGGTCAATGCGAATGAAACACAGGGGATCGTCGCACAAGAGATTCGCGACGATGAAGACATGGCGTATTGGGATACGATTGCCGAGATCTATCAGTACCTCGATGAAGAGGCCGCTCGCGTAGAGCGCGGCGGCCACCAGAGCGGGGTACTCTACCAAGTGAAAGAACTTATAGATGAGCATCGTGCGCTGCTCGTGAGCACCGCACAACAAGTTCTCGGAGAAGGGAGGAAGTCATGAGCGTGCATCTCCCCAACCCGGCTCACAGCCGATCGGTATCCCCGAACGGCAGCCGAACCCAGCCTATCGGCCAGCGGATCGACCGACGTCGCCCGAACGAACGCCTGAGAAGACACCCGAACGGACCCCGGACAAGGTTCCCGCGTGATCTCCTCAAAACGAACACCATCCCCGCATCAGTGCGGGGATTTTCATTTGCCAGTGGCGTTTGTTCATGGTATTCACGTAGGCAGGAGGAGGTCTTCCATGCATGAACAGTATGAAGTCGTATCGGGGAGCGCACACATTCCCATCGCAGTGCATCGGTGCACCGGTACGTCGACCATTGTCATCAACTATCCCGGCTACCGCGGATCCATCGACGGCTACGAGCAGAAATACGTGAAGCTCGCAGAGCATCTGGTGGGTCACGGATTAGGCACCGTCGTCCGCATGGCGAACACGCACTATCAGGACGAAGAGTACAAGGTCACCGTGCAGCGCGATTTATGTGCAGTGATCGACTACGTACTCGCACATGCGGGTGAGTCTGATCCCGATATCTACCTCATTGGGACGTCTGCTGGTGGAGGGGCGGTGGCTGCGATCGCTTCACGGTATCCGAGCGTAAAGAAGATACTGCTCGTCGCACCGTCATTCGACGTTGCACGCGATGATGTCGTACGGTGCGTCGAGCGGTTCACCGGCGAAGTCTCCATCGTCGTCGGGATGGTGGACGATGTCACCGGGGTCGGCCCTGCGGCCATGATCCATGCAGCAGCCGCGAACGCATCTGCGCGCAACATCGCGCTCATACCAGACTGCGATCACCACTTCAGCGGCGTCACGAATGGGCGGATACTCTCACAGGCGCCACTGTGGGCGTTCGACGAAATGGTCGATTTCCCGTCGCCGAACGGCGGTATCGAACTCTATGTATAGCGAAGCGCAAGTACTACTCGCGCTTTTTTTTGCGCCTCGATCAATCCACGCCCTACTACTCGCGTCATGCGTGGGGGCGATGCTAGGATGTCGCTATGTCATTCTACGAACCTCACGACGAAGATACTTTCGAGCCAGATATCGAGATCGACCTGCACGGCATGTCGACGACCGAGTGCAAGATGACGCTCGAGGAGATCGTAGATTCAGGCGTCTACAATCGCGTCCGCTTGATCGTGGGGAAGGGCACGAACAGCGACTTCGGCCCGGTGCTTCCCGTCTTCGTGAAGAATTTTCTCACCGAGCGCGGTATCGAATTCACGCACCCGCCCGCACGCATGGGTGGTACGGGCGTCATTGACGCGACGCTCTAGCGATTATTTTCCGCGGCCGTAGTGTTGCTTCAGGAGTTCGACGTGCCCTTCGTACGTCGGTGAGCAGTGGAACACGCCCTTAGTGTCGTGGAAGTAGAACAAGCAGTCAGTTTTCTTGGGATTCAGCGCGGCGAGTATCGCTGCTAAAGATGGGTTCGCGATGGGCGATGGGGGCAATCCCTCGTTCTGGTACGTATTGAACGGAGAATCGATGCCTTTATCGACAGGACGGGGTACTGGCCACCATGTGCGCGAAACCGCGTTCGTGGCGCGTGCGTACTGGAGCGTGGCGTCGATCTGGAGCCTCATGCCAGCGAACAAACGGTTCCAGATCACGCCAGAGACGAGACGCATATCCTCTGGCCCTGCAGCTTCACGTTCGAGGAGCGAAGCGATGGTGAGTGCATCCTCGAGCGGTACGACAGACTCCACTTCGTCCGTGTACCGTGAGAGCACTTCAGACGTGAAGCGTTCGGTCACGAGTGGCGCGACTGTTTCCGGCTTCGCATGGCGCTCCGTGACATACGTGGCAGGGAAGAACTTCCCGTCGTCTATCTCGGGCGTCGAGCTCGCGATCATCTTCATGAACTGCGTCTTCTCCGCGGGGCTCCAGCCGAGGATGTGCGAGAAATTCGTTGCGATCTCCTCCTTTCTTTCGCCTGGTTGGATCACGAGTATTCGCGCACTCGGCGTGGCGATGTTCTGATACCACGAGAACTGCGCGAGGGATGCGACAACCATGCGCGCAATGGTGGATTCACTCGCCAAGGAGCGCGAAGCAGCGTGGTCGTTCATGAAGTTGTCGACCTCGGGAATCTCGACGATGAGCTTCTGTTCGGGATTGACGCCGACCGGGAACGGCTCGACGTACCCACCTGTGCGATCTTCGATCGCGGACACATGCGATGCGTCGAACGCCATCTGGCGAGTGATGGTGACGACATAGGCGAATGTGCCGACGATAAGCACAATAGCGAGCGTGGTCGCGAGGCGAAGATAGGTGGTGGGTGCTATTCGGGGTCGCTCTACGGGTGCAGGAAGCGCGAGGCGTGGCTTCGGGTGCTTCTTCATACGTACACATATTATCGCATATCCACACAGTGCGTTCAGGGTTGCTCTCCACGCTTTCGTGTCGTAGCATGTCGGAATCGGGTGGTTAGCTCAGTTGGTTAGAGCGTTCGCTTCACACGCGAAAGGTCAGAGGTTCGAATCCTCTACTACCCACAGACAGCGATTTCAAATGCGGAGCATTGGGAATGTGCTGTCGTACGGTAGTAGAGGACTCGAAACCGTTGCCAGCTCTATTCGGCGCAGTAACGAATAGAGCGACAACGGGTACTGAACCTGTAAGGTTCGAATCCTCTACTACCCACAGACAGCGATTTCGAATGCCAGACACCGAACATCGCGTCGATATTCACTCTGATATGAGTCACTCTATCGTTCTCTTCTACAAGTACGTCGCCATAGACGATCCTCACGCGCTCATGGAGCGCGAGCGTGCCGTCTGTGACGTACTCGGTCTCAAAGGTCGGGTCATCATCGCGCATGAGGGTATCAATGCGACATTGGGCGGACCCACGGATGCCATAGAGCGGTACGTGGCCCACATGAAGAAGGATCGCCGTTTCAAAGATGTAGACTTCAAGATAACGGATGCGGTACCGGACGCATTCCCACGCCTCTCGATCAAAGTACGCCCTGAGATCGTCACTTCGCACCTTCCGAAGGATATCAATCCGAGCGCACGCACGGGCACATACCTTGAGCCCGCTGAACTCAAGAAGTGGTTCGAGAGCGGGAAGGATTTCGCGATCATCGATATGCGTAACGATTACGAATACGACGTCGGTCACTTCAAGGGCGCACGCAGGAGCGGCATGCGGACGTTCAAGGATATCGTGCGTACCGCTGCATCGAACGCTGATATAAAGGGAAAAACCGTGCTCACGGTCTGCACGGGCGGTATACGCTGCGAGAAGGCGAGCGCGTACCTGCAGTCGCAGGGCTTCACGGATGTGTATCAACTCCACGGCGGTATCCATCGCTACATGGAACGTTTTCCGGGGCAGGACTTCCTCGGCACGCTTTACACGTTCGATGGTCGTGTGACGATGGATTGGGGAGGCGAGCGTGAGATCATCGGGAAGTGCATCCATTGCGGCGCATCATGCGAGACCTATGCCGACTGTCTCGTAGATACGTGCGACGCGCACTTCATCGCGTGCGATACGTGTAGAAAGGGTACGTCACGCGCATACTGCGCTCTTCATTCATCGGTGCATCTTGGTGTATAGTGATGCGCGCAACCGTTACAGAGCATCTCATTACTGATCGTTCGTAGTGTCGGGACGTAGTATACCGGTAGTACATACGATTCGGGTTCGTATAGACCGGGTTCGATTCCCGGCGTCCCGACACTGCGTGCGATCGAGATGAGAGGAGGGGCGGATGGGCGAGCACTCGCAGATGTGAGGAAACGGGACGTAGTATAGTGGTAGTACGTATCCATGGGGTGGATATAGTCCGGGTTCGATTCCCGGCGTCCCGACAATGAAACTCAAACCACTAGGAGAACTCTTTTCGGAATCGTTCAAAGCATACCGAGCGGCGCTCGGTCATCTTATCGCGTTAGAGACGCTCCCGTTGCTTGTATTCGCGGCTGTGGCCGCTGTCGTCGTTCTCGCATTTTTCACAGGCATCGTTCCGTTCGCGATGCTCATGGCGCTGATCGGCATTATCGCATGCGTCGTTCTGAGTGTGAGTGCCAACATCGCGATGATGATGAGGATCGCGACGGAGAGGCCGCGGTTGGAACTTCGTGCGTCACTCTCCGCTACACGCCCCTACCTCCTGCAATACTTTTGGGTGAGCCTCCTTGTCGGAATCACCGTACTGCTCGGTTTCATCGCATTCATCATCCCAGGCATCATCCTTGGTGTGTGGTTCTCGTTTTCGCTCATGACCCTCGTATTCGAGGACAAGAAAGGTAGCGAAGCGCTTACCGCGAGCAAGCGACTCGTCAAGGGTCTTTGGTGGCCGGTCTTCGGGCGTTTCGTCGCGCTCATGATCGCGTTCTTAGGTATCACTATTCCCGCAGGATTCGTGTTCGATGTTGTGCTTGGTGAGAGTCTGACGGATATCGCGGGCACGATCCTGAACCTCATCATCTCGCCGTACATCACGGTGTACACGTACCACCTCTATATGGATCTGAAGCGCATTAAGAACACGCCAGTCATCGACGCAGCACCGGTCGCTCAGGCCATGTAAGCAACACCGATACGAAACAAGCGAGCACCAGAGTGCTCGCTTGTTTCGTTGTGGTAGGAGGCACTAGCCACCGAACGCATCCCTGAGCTTGTCGAATGTCTCGCGATGGTTCGCGACCGCGACGGTATCGATGATACCGATGACGGTCTCGTCATTACCGCCCGGCATCAACTTGTCGCCGAAATAGACGCACTCTGTCGCGTTCCACCCCTTATGTTCGATCAACGCACGGACATTCGAGCCCTTATGGTGACCTTTCTTGAAGTAGTCGTAACAGGTAGTGCCGCCGATCTTCACATCGATCCTCTCAGAGACGAAGGGAACGCGGTCGAGGAGGTTCATGCGACGTCGTGAGTCGGGATCGAACGCGCGCTTCGCATCGAGTTTCTCGTTGTGACCGATCAAACTGAAACCGATCTGCGACCTGCGGTCCTCGATCAGATCGTGCGGATCAGCGACTTCCCAGTCCGCGACGGCAAGGATCTTGCTCGCATGCATCAATATCTCGACCTTCTCCTCCGCAGTGAGCGCTCGCTCCCATATGGTCTCTCCCTCCGGTGTGATGGCGTGGTTGCCGTTCTGACCAAGGTGATAGAACGGCAGGTCGCCGAGCTGGGCGCGAATCTGCTTCGTCTCCGCGCCGGAAACCGCGATGAGGCTCACCGGGAGACGCCCGTAGAGAGCAGCGGCGTCATCGTCCACGCGAGAGCGGCTCGACGTGAGGGTGTCGTCGAGATCGAAGAAGAAATGTTTGTATTCGGAAAGGTGTCGCATAGGCGTGCAATGAACGTACAATATAACCGAAGGCATGGCAAATGCGTTACCGCGCCCCTGAATCTCGTTCACGGACGAGGTGCGGGGTATACTATCGGGCATATGCTTTGGAAACTCCCGTACTGCGAGGAATGCGGTGAAGCGCCTGTGCCGCACCGCCTCGAGAAGTTCTCCCAAATCTTGGACGATATCATGATGCGCTCCGACCTCTCGAAGGGTCTCTTCGTGTTCTTCGAGCGACACGTGACCCATGCCGCTCTCGCGCTCATACCGATCTCCTTCATTGAAGGGTTCTTGAATCTTCTTTCGGCCGTCGGCCTCATGACGAGGCGCGAAGCTGCGCACACGAGCGACAACACACGAACTCTCGCGCTCTATGAAGGCGCTGCGGCGAAGAGTGTGCGTCTTGCGCAATACCTCTTGGGCTCGCTCCCGATCGCATTCATCGCTGAGAAAATGGATGGCACCAAGCGAAAGGTCGCATTCACCATCATCCCGCGCCCTCGGGGTTTCATGTCGCCATCGCTCGACTGGATGGACGACAAGGGCATCCTCAAGGTAAAAATGGCCGAAGGGAACATCCCTCATGCGGACGGTGGTACCGCACGCAACTGGAAGCAAGCCAAAGCGATTTGGGGGCGTCTTGGCCGCGTGCCGGTCATCGTGAAGCCGCATCGTGGTTCTCGTGGGCGTCATACGACGCTCGACATTCGCACGGAGGAGGAATTGAAACGTGGTTTCGATATCGGTATGCAGATCACGACCGCGGTGGTGATCGAGCGGTACCTGCACGGTACCGTACACCGCGTGACTCTCGTCGGAGGCGAACCGGTCGCCATCGCACGTCGCGAGTACCCGCACGTGGTGGGTGACGGCATGCATACCGTCGATCAACTCATCGACATCGAGAACGAGAACCCTATGCGCAATGGGATTCACTTCAAGAAACTCGACAAGCACCACCGTGTGGACGCTGCGCTCGCGAAGCAGGGTCTTGTACATGAGTCCGTACCCGAGAAAGGGCGCACTGTTATTATCAACGACAAGAACAGCCGCTTGCACGGCACAGTAACGGAAGATGTCACGGATACGGTCCACCCGGATAACATCGCTCTGTTCCGCCGCTTCGCGAAATTGCTCGGCGATCCGATTGTCGGCGTTGACTTCATGATCGACGACATGAAGCGACCATGGACGGAGCAACCGGACGCGGGCGTGCTTGAGTGCAACGCCATGCCATTCATTGACGTGCACCACCAGGTCGTATCGGGGCGCACTATCAATGTCTCTGCGTACTTGTGGGACGTCGTCTTTCCGCCGCGTTGATAACGAGCGAGAGCCTGCAAGGCATGAAAAAAGCCGCATGGTGAACCCATGCGGCTACTGTGTGATGATTCTGCCTTTCGACGTCAGCGCCTCGATGCAGACGCCGACCTTCACAGGAATCGATCCATGGTACAGAGCTTTCGCTTGAATGAGCGCCGCATCGAATGGGTCGCACCCATGCAGGGCATGCGTCACAACGATCGTGTCCACGATCTGAATGTCGCTGTACCCGTTCGCCTCGAGCGTCGTGACGGCGATCTCAGGACCGGCGCTCATGCCGCGGAAGATAAGCGCCGCAGACAGCACGACAGCACCAACCACGACCGTGATTTCCTTCATAGGGTCTCCTCCTTGTCTTCCTGTGTTGGACTATACAATACTGCTACGTATTTTCAATATCAACGCCTTTCCTGGATCATTCTTATTGATTCATTGAAAGGGGGTAAGTCGCTTTCAAAAAGAGTGAGATTCTGCTATACTTCAGGCGCTTTTTATGGGAGTTGAAGAAGCAACACATACAGTGAACGGAGCAGTGGATGGAGCCACTGCCGAAGGGGTCGCACATGCGGCGCCAGAGGCGGGGAAGGGCATCGCCATTCACCTCGCACCCGACGTGGTCACCCACGTGGGGACCCTTCCTATAACGAGCACGCTCATCACATCCTGGGTCACAGTCCTTGTCCTCATCGTCCTCGCAGTGATCATGCGCAAGAAGCTCGCGCTCATCCCAGGCCGTCTCCAGGTCGTGTTCGAGGCGATCGTGGGTGGTGGGTACGACTACGTGAAGGAGACGCTCGAGAGCGAAGCTCTCGCGAAGCGGTATTTCCCGATCATCGCGACCATCTTCTTCTTCATCCTCGGAGCGAACTGGATCGGACTCCTTCCTGGCGTCACGTCTATCGGCTACTGGACGGAGTATCACGGCGCTGAGAAGCTCGTACCGTTCTTCTATCCGGTGAATACCGATTTGAACGTCACCATCGCGCTCGCACTCATCGCTATGGCGACGGTCGAGACGGCGGGCATCCTTGCCCTCGGTGCGCTCCGCTACGGAGGCAAGTTCCTCAATTTCCATTCGGTGCTCGGCTTCTTCATCGGTATCGTCGAGTTCATCGGCGAGATGGCGCGTGTCATCTCCTTCGCCTTCCGTCTCTTCGGTAACATCTTCGCAGGGAAGACGCTCATCCTCGTCGCCATCTTCTTCGTACCGCTCGTGATGCCGGTGCCGATCATGGCCTTCGAGTTCTTCGTCGGCTTCATCCAGGCGCTCGTCTTCGCGATCCTCACCCTCTTGTTCATCAAACTCGCCGTCGCAGAACCACACTAAATGGGTAGCGGGGTGCGCGCGAACATATCGTTTGCTCCCCGTTACTCGTTTAGAGTAGACATTACAACCATTTAGTCATTCACACGTATTATGGAGAATCTCGAATCAATGAAGGCACTCGCTATGGCGCTCGTCGTCGGCATCGGTATGTTCGGCCCTGCGCTCGGCATCGGCATGCTCGTCTCGAAGGCGCTCGAAGCGATCGGTCGTAACCCGGAGGCTGCGACGAAGGTCCAGACCACCATGTTCATCGGTATCGTCTTCACCGAGGCGCTTGCTATCTTTGCGCTTGTGGTCGGCTTCATCATCAAATTCGCGTAACACGTCGCATTTCGCACGCTCGCTTTGTTGCGGAGCCCCTGCGATTCGGTCGTCGTAGGATCTCCCTACACCTTCCTCATCGCTTCTCCGCGCCTCGCGCACGTACGAACTGCATCCGTGTCTGAAGACATAGCATATGGATCAAATTATTCACACATTCGGCATCGACTGGCGACTCATCGCCATCCAGATCTTCAACTTCGTGCTCCTTGGAGCAGCGATGACCTATTTCCTGTACCATCCGATGCTCCGTCTCATCGACGAGCGCAAGAAGATGGTCGCGAAGGGCGTCGAGGACGCGAAGAACGCCGCGCTCTCCCTTGAGAACGCAGGGAAGGAGAAGGACGGCATCATCGCTAAGGCGGTCACGGAAGCTTCCGAGATCGTGAAGCGCGGTGAGGATATGGCGAAACGCGACGCGGCCTCAATCGTTCACGATGCGCACGAGCAGTCGGCACGCATCGTTCAGGACGGCGAGAAGAAGGCAGAGGCGATCGCGGATGCGATTCGCAAGCAGACTGAAGCCGAGGTCGCGAAGACCGCCCTCCTCGCTGCGGAGAAGATCCTCCGTGAGCGCGCATAATACGTTGTCTATCCATGAAAGCTGAACGACTCGCACAGGCGCTGCACCGCATGACCGACGGACATTCATCCGCGGATCAACGTCGTGCCGTCGATTCGTTCATCGCATTCATCCATGCACGCGGCTATCGAGCGCTCCTGCCGCGCATCATGACGGAGTATCAAGCTCTCATGAAGCGCACAGGCGACCGCATCACCACTGTATCGCTTGCCAGGAAGCGCGATCACGCGGAGATACTCGCGAAGCATGGCATCGATCAGGACGCACGCGTCGTGATCGACGAATCGCTCATCGGCGGGTACCGAATCGAGACGGATACCACGTTGATCGATGCGAGTCACAAGAACGCACTGCTCAAACTCTATCAATCCATTACCAAGTAACTCACCACTATGTCCGAAGCAATCATTGAACGCATCAAAAAGGAGATTGAATCGCTCTCACTCGCACCTACAGCGACCGAGAAGGGTCGTGTCGTGATGGTGGGTGACGGCATCGCCGAGATCGACGGCCTCCGTGGCGCGCGCGTCATGGAGATGGTCATCTTCCATGAGGGAGATGGTGAGTCGCTCGAGAAGGCCATGGAGCGTTCGGACGCGCTCTACGGTCTCGTACTCAACCTCGAAGAGGGGTCGGTTAAGGTGGTGGTGCTCGGTAACGGCGACCGCATCCGCGAGGGTATGCTCGTCACGGGAACTGGAAAGCTCCTCTCTATTCCGGTCGGCGCAGGTATCGTCGGTCGCATCGTCGACCCGCTCGGTACCCCGCAGGACGGCAAAGGCGCTATCACCGCGGACAAGGATATGCCGATCGAGCGCATCGCCTACGGTGTGATGGATCGCTCGGCGGTGAACTTCCCGATCCACACCGGCATCAAAGCGATCGACGCCATGATCCCCATCGGTCGCGGGCAGCGCGAGCTCATCATCGGCGACCGCGCGACGGGTAAGACCACCATCGCGATCGATACGATCCTGAACCAGAAGCATGAGCCAAAAGACTCGCGCCCGATCTGCATCTACGTAGCTATTGGCCAGAAGGAGTCGAAGACCGCGCGTATCATGCAGGAGCTCGAGGATCGTGGCGCGATGGAGTACACCATCATCGTGACCACATCGGCATCGGATCCAGCCGCATTGCAGTTCCTTGCACCGTTCGCAGGCGCTGCGATCGGCGAGTATTTCATGCAGCAGGGTAAGGACGCACTCGTGGTCTACGACGACCTTTCCAAGCACGCCGTCGCGTACCGTCAGATGTCGCTCTTGCTCCGCCGCCCACCAGGACGCGAGGCGTACCCGGGCGATATCTTCTACCTCCACTCTCGCCTCCTCGAGCGCGCAGCGAAGCTGAACAAGGAGCTCGGTGGTGGTTCGCTCACCGCACTCCCTATCATCGAGACGCAGGAGGGTGACGTATCTGCATACATCCCAACTAACGTCATTTCGATCACGGACGGTCAGATCTTCCTCGAGGCGGACCTCTTCAACAAAGGTCTCCGCCCCGCGTTGAACGTCGGTATCTCCGTCTCTCGCGTCGGTTCATCCGCGCAGACGAAGGCGATGAAGAAGGTCGCAGGTAAGATTCGCCTGGAGCTCGCGCAGTTCCGTGAGCTCGAAGCATTCATGCAATTCGCGTCCGACCTGGACGAGAACACGAAGAAGCAGATCGACTCAGGCCGCCGCTACACCGAGCTCTTGAAGCAGGCGCAGCACGACACCATGCCGTTCGAGCGTCAGGTCGTCGCGATCTTCGGCGCGAACAACGGCCTCTTGGACGGCTCTATCGTCGAGAAGATTAAAGATCTCGAAAAGGCCTTCCTCGCATTCGTCGACCAGGAAGCCAAGGATCTCATCCCTGGCGTCGCTTCCGCGCGCGACCTCTCAGACGACACCCAGGCGAAACTCAAGGAACTCATCCCGACATTCAAGAAGTCGCACACGCAGTACTACGCGTAAGTAGGAGACTGCGAAGCACGCTATGGCACTCAAGCAAATCAAAGCGAAAATCAAAGCTACGGATCGTACACGAAAAGTGACGAAGGCGATGGAAGCTGTCTCCGCCGTGAAGATGCGCAAGAGCCAGGAGCGCGCGTTGCTCGGTCGCCCGTACGCGCACGCAGCATTGTCCGTCCTTTCGCGCGTATCTCCTTCGCTCGTCCAGTCAAAGCACCCGCTCACAGAAGTGCGCCCAGGTACGCGCACGCTCATCATCCTCATCACGAGCGATAAGGGCCTCGCCGGCAATTTGAACAACGCAGTGCTTAAGGAGGCGATGCGCGCGACAGCGAACATACCGAAGAGCGACGCACTCTTCATCTGTCTCGGCAAGCGCGGGTACGAGTTCTTCGAGAAGCGCGGGTATCGCATCCTCTCGCACCGCGTGAACATGCGTGACGACGTATCCATCGAGGACCTCGCCGAGATAGGTAACGAAGCGGTGCGCTACTATCTCGCGAACGAATGCGATCGCGTCGTCGTCATATACCAGAACTTCAAATCGACGTTCGAACAGGTGCCGACGACCGGCACAATCCTTCCGCTCGACGCACGAGCGCTCGGCGAGACGGTAAAGGGCATCGCACCGAAGTCCGGCAAGTACTCGCACATCACCGACGCGTCTGCTCCGAACGCGTACACCGTCGAGCCTACAGAGGAAGCGGTGCTCGGCGAGCTTCTCCCACGCCTTACGCGCGTGATGCTCTACCACGCTATGCTCGAAGCGAAAGCGTCCGAGCATTCGGCCCGTATGGTGGCGATGAAGAACGCGTCGGACAAGGCGAAGGACGTATCCCGCTCGCTCAATCTCGTCTATAACAAGGCACGACAAGCGGCGATCACACGAGAAGTGTCAGAGATCACAGGAGGCATAGAAGCCATGGCGCAAGCGGAGTAGATTACACACCTCTATCAATAACGAAATTACTATGACAAAGGGTATCATCAAGCAGATCATCGGTCCGGTCGTCGACGTTCACTTTGAAGGTGGCGTTCCCGCGCTCAAGAACGCACTCGTAGTTTCGCGCGAGGACGGCTCGACAGTGACTCTTGAGGTCGCACAGCACCTCGGGTTGGATCGTGTGCGCGCCATCGCCATGGATGATACCCAGGGCCTCACGCGTGATATGGAGGTCACGGACACTGGTGCCGCGATCTCCGTACCAGTGGGAGAGAAGGCGCTCGGGCGCCTCATGAACGTGCTCGGCAAGACCCTGGACGGCAAGGGCGACATCGTCGACGCGCCAACGCTCCCGATCCACCGCGAAGCGCCTCATTTCACCGAGCAGTCGACCAAGACCGAAGTCTTCGAGACCGGCATCAAGGCCGTTGACCTCATGGCTCCATTCATCAAGGGCGGTAAGGTCGGCCTCTTCGGTGGTGCAGGCGTCGGCAAGACCGTGCTCATCCAGGAGCTCATCCGCAACGTCGCGACTGAGCACGGTGGCTACTCAGTGTTCGCCGGTGTCGGTGAGCGCGTGCGCGAGGGTAACGACCTCTACCACGAGATGTCCGATTCAGGCGTGCTCGCGAAGACAGCCCTCGTCTTCGGTCAGATGAACGAAGTCCCTGGCGCACGCGCACGCGTCGGTCTCACAGGCCTCACTATGGCAGAGTACTTCCGCGACCACGGCGGTAAGGATGTTCTCTTCTTCATGGACAACGTCTTCCGCTTCACGCAAGCAGGCCAGGAGGTGTCATCGCTCCTCGGTCGCGTATCGTCTGCGGTAGGCTACCAGCCGACGCTCGCAGAGGAGATGGGTCAGATGCAGGAGCGCATCACCTCGACCACCAAGGGTTCTATCACGTCCGTACAAGCTGTGTACGTGCCTGCAGACGACCTCACCGATCCAGCGCCTGCGACCACCTTCTCGCACCTCGACTCGACGGTGGTGCTCTCACGCGCACTCGCTTCGCTCGGTATCTATCCAGCGATTGACCCGCTCGATTCGAAGTCCGCAGCGCTCGACCCGTACATCGTGGGCGAGGAGCATTATAAGGTCGCGTCTGAGACCAAGCAGGTCTTGCAGCGCTACAAGGATCTCCAGGACATCATCGCCATCCTCGGTATCGAGGAGCTCTCTGACGCCGACAAACTCACGGTGAACCGCGCGCGCAAGATCCAGCGCTTCCTCTCGCAGCCGTTCTTCGTCGGTGAGGTGTTCACCGGAACTCCAGGCGCATACGTACCGCTCGCAGAGACGATCCGCGGCTTCCGTGAGATCTTGGACGGCAAGCATGACGATAAGCCCGAGTCTGCGTTCTACATGAAGGGCACCATCGACCAGGTAACGGCATAGTTTCGCGCACTGCTTCGTTGTGGAACCTCCGCGATTCGCTCACCGTACACAAGTACGACTCGCGCCTCGCTCCTCCACGCCTCGCATTGCATCGAAACTCTACTCGTTCCCACAATGGAACACCACTACTATGAAAACCTTTCATCTCATAATCACTAAAATCGACGGTCCCGTCTTCGACGGAGACGCTCTTTCTGTGACGCTTCCCGGAGAGGAAGGGGAGATGACGGTGCTCGCGGATCACGAAGCGTTGATCACCCGCCTCAGGGCAGGAGCTGTCACGGTAGTCTCAGAGACAGGTACGGAGACGCATGCGATCGATTCCGGCGTTCTCGAAGTCGCTAATAACACGGTGACCGTCCTTCTCTAGTCTCTGACACGTCTCGCACCGAGTATCATCGACACCCGTCTCTCAAATTGAGAGACGGGTGTGTCCGTATAGCCACAACAGTCCCAGATACAGTACTGATTGAGTTTGGACACGTGCTAGCATTAAAGGATATGAACCACATAGATATCATCCAGACCCTCTTCTCGGTGTTCGTATCGCTCGGTGTCGGTGCGTCCACCATTGCCGTATCGCAGTTCCTCTTCGCCATGCGTGACAAGCAGGTCGATCCTTCCGAACGCAGCATGCTCGGCGTCGTGTATTTCATCCTACGCATCGCGATGGGAGGCATCCTCGCCACTGCGCTCCTGCTCACGGCACTGAATGGCGCTCCGTTTATGCATCCGCTCGGAGCTTTTGCCATCGCGACGTTCGCCATGCTCGCCATCCTCTACGGCAATGCGATCGCGATGACCATGCATTGGATCCCTCTCCGTATCGCGCCAGCATTCCAAGCAGGCGCGTGGTACACCCTCGGCATCTCGAACGCGGTGCGCGCCGCAGGCGTCGCAATGCCACCCATCACCTACGCGATCATGTACGTCGTACTTTTTGTGGTATTTCTTACTGCAATTACATTCTTCATGAAGCGGTTCATGAAGGCGTGATGACGCGGTGAGAAGGTGCGGTTCTATACAAAACCGCCCCACACGGGGCGGTTTTTGCTATACGACTGTGAGGTTGTTATCGGACGAACTTCGCGCGGAGCCACATCATAAGGCGTGTACGCTTCGGTACGTATGTCCCTGCGCGTTTCTCGATGAGACGTTTTTCATTGCGATAGAAGAGAGCAGGGATGAAGATGAGTGTGAGCACCATTGCGAAGGAGAGGCCGTACATGATGGCGTACGCGAGCGGACTCCAGAAATCGGATATGCGCGAGAGCGGAATCATGCCGAGGACCGTCGTGATGGTCGTAAGGAAGATCGGGCGAAGACGTGTCGCGGAGGCGAACGCGACGACATCGATGAGTGGCTCGTTCACGCGCTCGCGTCGATATACGATGAGGGAGTCCATGAGGATGATCGCGTGATTGATGATCACGCCAGCGAGCGCCACGACGCCGAGGAGCGAGGTGAACGATAGCGGCTCGCGCATGATCGCCAGACCCGTGAAGACACCGATGAGCGAGAGCGGTACGGTCGCAAGTAGATAGAGCGAGTAGCGCACTGAGTTGAATGCGAGCACGAGGATGGCGAGCATGAGAACGAGCCCTGCGATGAGCGCAAGGAACATCTCAGTGAATGAACGATTCACGTCCTCAGTCTCACCACCGTAGGACACCGTCATGTCTGGTGTAAGACCGAGCTCAGATTCGCGTTTCTTGAACTCTGCGACGATTTCAGTCGGTGTGGTATCTGGCATAGTGTACGCCGAAACGCTCTCGACGCGGCGGCCATTCTCATGAGCGATAGAGGTGTTCGACGGTTCAATTGCATCTTCGAGCACAGAGCCTAGAAGCACTGTGCCTGTACGAGTCGTCACTGCAATGTTCTTGAGCGCGTCGACCGATACATTGGTGGTTTCAGTCGGATCGGTATATGTAGGATCGAGCGCAAGCTTGACCACCACATCGATATCGTCACCTGAGGTGCGGATGGTTGTCGCAGCGGAGCCGTAGACCGCGGTGCGGAGCGTCTGCGCGACATCACGTGAGGTGAGACCGAGTGCGGAAGCCTTAGCGGAATCGACACGGAACACAAATTCAGTACCAAGATTCTTCGTCGAGGCGGTCACATCGGTAGTGCCGGGCATGGATTCGAGAATGCCCAGAGCACGCTCAGCAACCTTGCCGAGCTCGCCCAAATCGTCGCCAAAGAATTTGATAGCGATCGGTGCGCCGCCTGGGGGACCGTTCTCCTGTTCAATGACACGCGCATCGACGTTCTCTACCGATGCAAGTAGCGTACGAAGCTCCTTGACCGCTTCACTCGAAGTGATGTCGCGCTCTGCCTTCAACTCGACCGTGATGTTGCCGAATACGGCACCATTCGTCGGACCATTGGTGTCACCGGTGAACGGCGAGCTTCCGCCTGCGGTCGAAGTGAACGACTGGACGTAGTTCTTCTCGTAGAGAAGCTCCTCGATGGTGCGAAGCGCCATATCCGTCTCTGCGAGCGGGGTACCGCGCTTCGCTTCGATCTCAAGATAGACGTAATCAACGTCTTCTCCGGGGAAGAAGACCGTCTTAACGATGCCAGTGACGGGGAGCGAGAACGCGAACACTAACCCAACAACGAGAGACGCGAGGAACCAGTTCTGCTTCGTACGATTCTCCAGAAAAGCGCGGAGTGAGCGTTGGTACCATTCCTGCGCGGTGTGTGTCCATACTTCCTGCATCTCTTCGAGTCGATTCGCGGACGAAGGTTTAGTGATCTTGATAGCGATGAGCGGTACGAGGCCGAGCGCGACGAAGATGGACGCGAGGAGCACGAAGATGATTGTGAACGGGATCGACTTGATGAATTCACCTACGATACCTGAGATGAAGAAGAGCGGTGCGAACACGGCTACCGTCGTCATCGTGCCACCGATAAGCGGCCAAGCGTACTCGCTGATCGCGAGACGTGCTGCCTCATCAGGTGAACCCTTCGCGCGCATGCGCGTATGAATCGCTTCAGTGACTACGATGCCTGAGTCAACGAGGATACCGACCGCAAGGATGAGCGAGAAGAGCGATACGAAATTGATCGTATTGCCCGATGCCAAGAGCGCGATGAACGCGATCACGAACGAGAGCGGGATAGAGAGGCCTGCCACGAGCGACTCGCGCCAGCCGATCGTGAGAAGGAGCGACGCCATAACGAGCAGTACGGTCTCGAGGCCAGCTGTAACGAGTTCCTTTAGGTCCTTCTGCACGTCCTTTCCGACATCGAGCGAGATGAGCGTTTCAGAGGTCTCAAGAAGCTGTCCGGGCTCTCTGAGTTCCTCTATCCGATCGCGGACAGCTGCTGCTGTCTTCGTCACATCGCCACCAGAGCGCTTGAACACGTAGAAGGTCGCGGCGTTCTCTGCGACGCCACCGTCGACCGATACGCGCGAGATGGTGGATGCACGCTCTACGCCGGTCGATACCGTTGCGATGTCGCGCACGAGAACGGGTTTGCCGCCGACCGTCGCGATAGCGATATCGCGGACCTGTTCCGGATCCTCGATGTCTCCTTCGTACTGGAGCGCGTACTCGACGCCTCCGGTCGTGATGGTGCCGATCGGTAACGTCGCATTAGCCGCATTGATGCCCATGATGACATCCGTAAGCGAGAGTCCGAACGTCTGAAGCGCCTCAGGATTGACCACGACCTGCGTCTCACGCTTGCGCACGCCTGCCACATCGACACGAGAGACACCAGCGACCTCTTCGAGTTCGCCCTCTACCTCCTTGGCGAAGCGCGTGAACTCGGACGGAAGCACGTCTGCGGATACTGACAATACGATGATTGGTTGATCCGCGAAATTGACCTTCACGACACGCGGATCGTTTGCATCCTCAGGGAGTTCGGGCTTCGCAGTATCGATCGCGCTCTTCAGGTCATCGATGGATGTATCGACATCGGCATTCGCTGAGAACTCGACAGTCACGACGGAGAGGCCGCTTCGCGACTGTGACGTGACCTTGCTCACGTTGTCGAGATTGTCTGTCACATCCTCGATCTTGTTCGTGACGAGCTGTTCGACGTCGGCTGCCGACGCACCGGGGAACGGCGTTGATACGATACCGATCGGAACAATGACCTCGGGTGCGGACTCCTTCGGGATCACGATGACCGAATACGCGCCTGCGATGAGGAGCGCGGCCATAAGGAGCCACGTGAATTGACGCTTGTGGAGGAAGAAATTCCAGAGAGAATGCATATGGGTTACTTAACCACCACCTTTTCACCTGCGCGGAGACCGCGTGCGTCGGTCACAATCGACCACGATGGGTCGATGCCGTCTTCAATGGTGACGAACTCATTGCGGATCGGGCCGAGCGTCACAGGATGCGAGATAAGCGTCTCGTTCTCCACAGTGAATACGACGGCGCCATCAGGCGTCATCTTGAGCGCTACGATAGGGAGGAGGAGCTTTGTCTGTGACGCTACGGCTCCACCAGTCATGAGGCCGATGCGTACTGATTGACCGTTCGTGAGATCCTTCGCGCTGTCGATACCGACGCGCATCTCGACGCGCTTGGTGACGGGGTCGATCGCGGACGCGATCTGCGTCACCACACCGGACGAGCCACCCTCGATGGA